>OEIV010000808.1_pt1 | contig 15798 bp, 17 predicted proteins | sample 1539231 | NCBI WGS metagenome assembly OEIV01 (sample SAMN03794762, study PRJEB22550) | activated sludge metagenome | feature: wastewater treatment plant; material: activated sludge; isolation source: Wastewater treatment plant of a petroleum refinery complex | place: Argentina: Buenos Aires ...
CGGGTTGTGCGCCCCGGCGCGGGGCAGGGGGAGGCCACCCGCTAGCCCATCCCGCCGGCCGATGCAGCTCCAAGCCCGTCCCGATCAGCGGATGGTCGTCGCTGTCCACGATGCCCTGGTCGCGGCTGCGGCGACGGAAATCGTCAGGCACGTCCGTCAATCATGCGGAACAGAGCATCGTGCCGCGTGCTTCCTCGGGGGGAGCCCGTATGCCGGGAACGGGAGGACGACGAACACCATGACCGATGACCACGATCTAGGATTGCCGCACGATCTCGCGGCCGTGCTCACGCGGCGCCGCGCACTCGGACTGATCGCCTCGGCCGCCGCGGTCGCCACCAGCGCCTGCGACAACCTTCCCTTTTCCGGCAAGGCCGAGGCCGAGGTGGTCGCTACGGGGCCCGACGGCGTGGCGTGCGTCGTGCACCCGGAGGAGGTCGCCGGGCCGTTTCCTGCCGATGGCTCCAACAAGGCCCACGGCACGCTCGCCAACGTCCTGCGCGACAGCGGCATCGTCCGGCGCGACATGCGGGCAAACCTCGAGGCGGCCGGTTCGCCGGCCGAAGGTACGGTGCTCGATCTCACGGTCAGTCCGGTCGCGGTCGGCCCGTCGTGCACGCCCCTCGCGGGGTATGCGGTCTACCTCTGGCACTGCGATGCCGCTGGCCGCTACTCGATCTACGATCTGCCGGATCGCAATTATCTGCGCGCGGTCGGCGTCAGCGACGAGAGGGGCCGTATCGAATTCCGGACCATCGTTCCCGGCTGCTACCTCGGGCGCTATCCGCACATGCACTTCGAGGTCTATCCGAGCCTCACCACTGCGATCGACTACCGCCAGCGCGTGCTCACCTCGCAACTGGCGATACCAGGCGACGTCTGCAGCGAGGTCTACGGGCGCGACCCGGTCTATCAGCAGAGCCGCGATCACTTCGCCCGCTCTCCGCTCGATCGCGACATGATCTTCCGTGACAACACACCGAAGCAGCTTGCCGCGCAGACGTTGGCGATCGAGCGTGTGCCGGACAGCAGCTACCGCGGTTCCGTCACCATCGGCCTCAAGGCCGCGGCCGGATAGCGCTCAAAGCAATCGCAGCCAAGGCACAATGGAAGGCACCGACGGCGTGCGCGTCATAACCCCGCAAGCGGTGGCAGCCCCGCCGAGCGTGCGCCGAGCACTTTGAAGCGGTCGCCCATGCCGGGTACCGCCATGATGCGTGCGACGCCTGCCTCGATGTCGTGCGCGATCTCGGGGTTGGCGCTCATCAGCTTCGAAGCGCGCTGCACGAGGCCGAGCGCGCCGAGAAACTCCGCCTGCGTCACTGGACCGTCGACAGCGAGGCCCTCGGCTTCGATGTCCTCCCGATACCAGGAGAATTTGACGTGGCAGGTGAGGTCGGCCTCGCCCGGCGACGCCAGCGGGTGCTCGTAGGCGGGGTGTCTGACGGCCTGCAACGTGTCGCCCAGCCCGTCGTCTCTGCTGCCATAGTCGAGCAGCAGCGCCACCAGTGGCGACCGACCGGCGATGCGCGCCAGCCCTGTCGCGAAGCCCTCCGATGGCATCTCCTCGTAGACACTGCCCTCCGCGGCATCGGGAAACCGAAGCGCGATATGCTTGCCGGCGCTGGGCATGAACTCGGTTGCGAACTGAAGCCGGCCCATGTCATCGACCGTCACCAGCCGCCGCGCCCAGCGATCGGCGCCCTTCACCCACGAGATCGGCGCGAGGCAGTCGAGGAACTCGTTCGCGATGAGGATGGTGGCTAAGCCCTCGCGCGGCTCGATCGCTGCCGGCCACGCGACCGGGAAGCCGCAATCGGCGAGGATTGCCTGCTGCTGCTCGCGCAACGGTTCGCTGGTTTCCAGAAGCTCGATCGATAAGGCCGAGGCGAGCGGCGGAACGCGGCGGAGCACGCGGGTGATGTCGCTCATCAAGGTGCCGCGTCCAGGCCCCAGCTCCACCAGTCGCAGCCGCTCCGGCGCACCCATCTGCTGCCATGTGACCGCGACCCACGCGCCGATGATCTCGCCGAACACCTGCGTGATTTCGGGCGCGGTGATGAAATCGCCGGCGCCGCCGATGGCGGACTTGTTGCGGTAATAGCCGTGCTCGGCGTCCTGCAGGCAGGCCCGCATGTATTCGTCCGCCGCGATCGGACCATCACCCTTGATCTGCTTCTTCAGCTTCAGCGCGAGCGGCGTGTCGCGCCGCGCCTCGGCATCATAGGACGGCTCGCCGTTTGAGCTCACGTTGCGCTTGCCTCCGTGTGCATTGCCGCGCGCCGCGCGCGACGGATGAAGTAGGCCCCGAGCAGCACCATCGGCACCGAATAGGCCATGCCGCGTGTGATCGGCCAGCCGTCGAACAGGAGGCGGTACTCCTCGATCTTGAACAGCTCGCAGACGATGCGGAACAGACCGTAGCCCGCGAGGAAAGCACCGGCCGTCAGCCCCGGCAGCTTGAGCGATCCGCGCTTGTGGATCAGCCAGTAGAGAATTGCGAACAGCACGACGCCTTCGAGAAACGCTTCGTACAGCATCGCCGGGTGTCGCGGGGCCTCGCCGTAGCCGGGGAAGGCGATCGCCCATGGCACGCTCGTGACGGTGCCGACCACTTCGGCGTTGATGAAGTTGGCGATGCGGCCAAAGAAGAGGCCGATCGGAACCGCGGCCGTAACCAAGTCGGCGACACTGAGCAGGCCGGCACCGCGCCAGCGCGAGAACGCCCACATCGCCAGCGTTACGCCAAGCACGCCGCCGTGGAAGGACATGCCGCCTTGCCAGATCTTGAACACGTCGAGCGGCCGCGAGAGATAATACTGGGGCTCATAGAACAGCACATGGCCGAGACGGCCGCCGATCACCACGCCGAAGGTGACGAGTAGCAGCAGGTCGTCGATCATCGGGTCGCTGAGGGGCGCGCGCCCGCCGGCCCACAAACGGTCGTTGGCGATGAGACGTTTGACATAGAGCCAGCCGAGCAGCAGGCCGGCCATATAGGCGAGACCGTACCATTTGACCGACAGCGGGCCGAAGGAAATGGCCACGGGGTCGATGTTGGGGAACGGGATGGCGAGGAGTTGCAAGGTCTCAATCCTTCCTCTGCGCCGCGGCCGGAGGTGTTGTCCGGCGCCGGGGCTGTCCGGATCGTTTTGGCGACCGCTGGCGGAGTGTCAAGCGCAGTACTGCCGCGCTTGATCCGCCGCGGGGGCGCCGCCATAGTCGGCCGGGCCGCCGGACGGGACTTGCGGGCTGCCGGAAGCCGGACTAGCAAGCTTTCGTCGCGAAAGCTCTAGCCGACCGGGACCCGCAACGCAGGACCGCGGAGCGGAATGCCCCGCAGCGCGGCGCCGAGACCACCGGGCCGGGAGGGTCCGGACGCAAAAGTGAGATAAGACATGACCCAGACCAGCAATCGCATATTCGACGAGCTTGCCCGCGTGGTGACGGACGCGGCGGGTGCCGCGCAGGGCGTCAAGCGCGAGGTCGAGACGCTGGTGCGCTCCCAGGGCGAACGGTTCCTGCGCGACATGGACGTGGTCGCCCGCGAGGAGTTCGAGGCGGTGAAGGCGATGGCGGAGAAGGCGCGCGCCGAGAACGCACGGCTCGAAGCGCGCATCGCCGAGCTCGAGCGCCGTTTGGGGCTATCCCCCACCTGAGTGCTCCTCTCGAACCTCGGGCGACAGCGACGTCGCAAGCCTTGGAAACGTGGGATCGGGCGCTTGCACCCGGCCGCGGGGCACGGCCGCTGATCCGTTCGACATTCCAGATCTGATCGAGATGCCCGAACGGCCCGAGAAGAACGTGCCCAGGCGCGTCCTGGCACTGGCGGGGTCCGGCTTTGGCGCGCCCGGCCCCCGGCGGGTCCGGGCCATATGCGGCGTGTCTTTGCAGGCGCGTCGTTGGTGGAGTTCCACTATCGCCGCCGCCTCTAGCGCGACAGTCCACAGCTCTTGTGCGTAATCGCCCCACGGGCGCCGTTTTGCGGGGTTTCCTCGCCCCCCGGGCGCTTTCAACGTGGACAAGGGTGGCGTTGCCTTGCGACTCGGGGACGGGTCTGTTTTCGTCGGCGCGTCGTTTAGGCAACGCGTGTGTGTCACCTCAACGAAACAAGCAGCAAGAACCGAGGACGGCGAATGGGATCGGCAGAACGCGGCTACGAACGGATGACGAATCCCATCGATCTGGTGGAGCACATCGCCAACGCGCACGACTGGCATGTCGACCGCGCCGGTGACGACGAGCTGACCATGATCGTGGCCGGCACGCGCACCGACTACCAGCTCTCGATCCACTGGCGCGGCGACCTCGAGTCGATGCACCTCGCCTGCGCCTTCGATCTCAAGGTGCCGGACTATCGATCGAACGAACTCTATCGCCTGATCTGCCAGATCAACGAGCAGCTCTGGATCGGCCACTTCGATCTGTGGACCCACGAAGGGCTCGTGATGTACCGCCAGACGCTGCTGCTCAACGGCGCGGTGGCGACGGCGCGGCAGTGTGAAACGCTGCTGACGGCGGCGCTCGAAGCCTGCGAGCGCTACTATCAAGCCTTCCAGTTCGTCGTCTGGGCCGGTAAGGAGAGCCGCGAGGCGCTCGTCTCGACCATGTTCGAGACCGAGGGTCAGGCCTGAGCGGCCAGCGTATCGGCGACGCCGGCGATCCGGCGCACCCGGGGCAGGCTGCTCGAGACGCTCGTCGCAGCAGCTTGTCCGATCAGGGGGCGCCCATGACCTTCCCGCTCAACGGTACGCTTGTTCTGGCCGGCGCCGGCAAGATGGGTGGCGCCATGCTCGCGGGATGGCTCGAGCGTGGGTTGAGCCCGCAGCACGTGACGGTCGTCGATCCCGCGCCACCGCCAGAAGTCGCCGCGCTGCTGGCGCGCCACGCCATCGCAACGATCGGCAAAGCCAAGCCGCTGCCATCGCCGCCGGCCGTGATCGTCGCCGCTGTGAAGCCGCAGATCATGGAGGCGGTGCTGCCCGGGCTCGCTCTCATGGCAGGGCCCGAGACCCTTCTGCTCTCCATCGCCGCCGGACGCACCATCGCCAGCTTCGAGCGCCATCTCGCGCCCGGAGCCCCAGTGGTGCGAGCGATGCCCAACACGCCCGCGGCGATCGGCCGGGGTATGACCGTCTGCGTCGCGAACGCGGCAGCGGGCGAGCCTCGGCGCGCTTTGGCGACGGCGCTGCTTGCGGCGGTCGGCGAGGTGGGTTGGGTCGACGACGAGGCGCTGATGGATGCCGTCACCGCGGTTTCGGGCTCCGGTCCCGCATACGTCTTCCTGCTCGCCGAGGCACTGGCCGCCGCGGGGCGTGCGCAGGGGCTCGACGCCGCCCTCGCGGACAGGCTGGCGCGGGCAACGGTCTCGGGTTCGGGCGAGCTGTTGCTCCAGTCCTCGGACGACGCAGCTCAGCTCCGCCGCAACGTCACATCGCCAGGCGGCACGACCGCGGCGGCGCTCGAAGTGCTGATGCGGGAGGGCGATGGAATGGCGTCGTTGCTCGCCGAGGCCGTGGCCGCCGCAACGAAAAGAGGCCGCGAGCTGGCCGGGGGGTGAACCGAGCTCGCGGCCTTGTCAGTTGCACCCGGCGAGACCACTGCTGGTCTCCGGCGGGCCGGGTGGTCGTCGGGTGGGGCGTGCGCCACAGGAGGGAGGCGACGCCGGACACCGAGGGATGCGGTCGCGTGGCAAGCGGCTGATCCATGGCTGATATGATATAATGTTACAGGCTGGGCAATGGGAATTCTTCCCGCCTCACGGACCTGTGAAAGGCGTGATGCGGCTAGGCCCGAATGCGCGCGGTCTGGCCTGTTAGAAATCGCGCTGGCAATCGATCGAGGTTGCCAATTGCACGGCCCAACAAGGGCTTCGACGAGCGGTTCAAGATCCGGACGATGGCGCTCGAGGGTCGGCGCCGCTCGGGCTCTTGCTAACATTTCAATAATTCTTTAAGTGATGAATTCATGGATCAGGATAACGTCGTCCGAGCGCTCGCCGCGCTGGCCAATCCGCACCGTCTTGCACTGTTCCGTCGCCTCGTCGCTGCGGGGAGCGATGGAGTGACGGCGGGCGGGCTTGCGGAGGAGGTCGGCCTCGCGCCGACCGGCCTTTCCTTCCACACGAAGGAATTGGAGCGGGCAGGGCTCGTGTCGCAGGTCCGCGAAGGTCGCTTCATCCGATACCGGTTCGAGGCTGAGGCGATGCGCGAGCTGCTCGAATTCCTGACCGAGGATTGCTGCGGTGGGCGACCCGAGCTGTGCGGGATCGCGGCGCCACAAACCGCCGGCCGCACCACTGGCCGCAATTGCTGCGAGCCGATCCCGGCCGTTGCTTCAGCACGGCCCGACAAGCGAAGCCGACGGGGAGCCTGACAATGACCGAGGACCTGCACCAGACGTTCAACGTCTTGTTTCTCTGCACGCACAATTCCGCCCGCAGCGTCATAGCCGAGGCGATCATGAACCGCCTGGGCAAGGGGCGCTTCCGCGGTTTCAGCGCCGGCAGCCAGCCGAGAGGCCAGGTCAACCCCTTTGCGCTGCATCTCCTCGAGCGGCTCAACTACGAAACGGCTGCGATCCGCTCGAAATCGTGGGACGAGTACGCCCAACCCGGCGCGCCGCGCATGGACTTCGTTTTCACCGTTTGTGACAATGCGGCCGCGGAGACATGCCCGGTTTGGCCCGGTCAGCCGATGTCGGCGCACTGGGGTGTCGCCGATCCGTCTGAAGTTCGTGGCAGCGATGCTGAAATCGCTGCGGCGTTCGCTGACACGCACCGCATGCTGTATCAGCGGATATCGATCTTCACGAGCCTTCCGATGGACAGTCTCGGTACGCTCGCCCTGCAACGCGAGCTCGACGCCATCGGCAGGACGACGGCGTCCACGGCCGACCGCAGCGTCGCCTGAGGAGCACCGACATGCCGTTTCACAAGCTCGCTGCCGAGGTCCTCGGCACGGCAATTCTACTCGCGACCGTCGTCGGCTCGGGGATCATGGGTGATCAGCTCGCAGGTGGCAACGTTGCCCTGGCGCTGCTCGCGAACTCGATTGCCACCGGCGCGATCCTGTTCGTGCTCATCACCATGATCGGACCTCTGTCGGGCGCGCACTTCAATCCCGTCGTCACACTCGTCATGGCGTTGCGCCGAGAGCTTACGCCAAGCACCGCGGCGGCCTACGTCGTGGCGCAGATCATCGGCGCCATCATCGGCGTGCTGCTGGCGCATGCGATGTTCGATCTCGATCTGATGCAGATCTCGCCAAAGATGCGCAGTGGCACCGGTCAGTGGATTTCGGAAGCGACCGCGGCGGCTGGGCTCGTGGTCACCATCCTGTTGACACTTCGCGCCGCACCGCAGGCCATCGCCACGAGTGTGGCACTCTACATAACCGCCGCGTATTGGTTCACCGCGTCCACCTCGTTCGCCAATCCGGCCGTGACCATCGCGCGCGCGCTGACCAATACGTTCGCCGGTATTCGGCCGGGCGACGCGCCGGCCTTCATCGCCGCGCAAATCGTCGGTGCATTGATCGCACTCGCCATCGTGCGCGCCGTTACCGGGGCCGATGCGCCAAAGGAGCTAGCATGAGCGTCACCATCTACCACAACCCGAAGTGTGGCACCTCGCGGAACACGCTCGCCATGATCCGGGCTTCGGGCGTCGAACCGCGCGTGGTCGAGTATTTGAAGGAGCCGCCATCGCGCGTGGAGCTGATCGATCTGCTGGCCCGCATGGGCATGGCGCCGCGCGAACTCCTGCGCGAGAAGGGTACGCCCTACGCGGAGCTTGGCCTCGAGCAGGCGAAGTGGAGTGACGACGAGCTGATCGACGCGATGATGGAGCATCCGATCCTCATCAACCGGCCGATCGTCGTGACGGCGAAAGGCGTTAAGCTCTGCCGGCCGTCCGAGGTAGTGCTGGAGATCCTCGATAATCCGCAGATCGGCGATTTCACGAAAGAGGACGGCGAGGTGGTGCCCGCCCGCGGCCGATGAGGTGGCAAGGCAAATGGGCTTGTCCGTGATCGCCCGGGCTTCATCGGCCGAGGAATGAAGTCTTGGGTATTTTCGTCGGAAGCGTGAGTTGCAGCCGAACCCAAGTTTGAGAGCGCGATTCACGACCTTGATGGTTCGCGCGAGGCGTTTGAACGAAATCGATGGCACTCTAGGCCCTGGCATTCGCCGAGCTGCCTCACTACCTCTCTCGGCAGGCTGCTCGAGGAGGCGATTGGCATGATCGACGAGACGACACCGAGAGGACGCATTGTCGGGGCGGCGCTGGCGCTGGCCGCGGAGAAGCCCTGGCGCGACGTGACGCTGCGCGACATCGGCGAGAGGGCTGGGTTGGGGCTCACGGGCCTTCGCGAGTACGTCCAGGCCAAGGGCGACGTTTTGGCCCTGCTTGCGCGCGCCATCGACGACGAGGTGCTTTCGAAGATGGCACCGCCGGCCGCCGAGGACGGCAAGCGTGACCGTTTGTTCGAGGTGCTTATGGCGCGCCTCGACGTGCTGGCGCCGTTCAAGGATGCAATCCGCTCGATTGTCGCCGACGCCTCGACAGAGCCGGCCGCGATCCGCGCGATGCTCGCTTCGCAGGGCTGGATGCTGCAGGCCGCCGGTATCGACAGTGGCGGCATCGAGGGCGGTGTGAAGGTCGCCGGTCTGACGTCGGTCTATGCGTCGGTGCTCCGGACCTGGCTCGATGACGACGATCCGGGCCTTGCGCGGACCATGGCGGCTCTTGACCGGCGTCTGCGGCGCGGCGAGCGCACGCTGTCGGCTGTGGGCGACGCCAGTCGAACGGTGAAGCGCATCGGCGAAGGGCTGGCGTCGATCATTTCGGGGCGCGGTACGCGCGCCGCCAATGCCGCCGGAGATGGTGGGCGGCCGTCATCCGCCGCGCCGTCGGAGCCGCCCGGAGCGGTGTGAGGCGCCTGCTCCGATCATCCGGAACGCTCTCGCGATGAACGTTATTCGGCAGCGCCAGGCCCGCGCTCCGATCGTTCGGCCGAAGGGCGAGCGTGAATCGGCAGCGCCAGGCCCGAGCTCCGATCGTTCGGCCGAAGGGCGAACGTGAATCGGCAGCGCAAAAACAGTCAAAGCGGCACGCTGATGATGGCCCTGAGGCCGCCGAGCGAGCTTTGTCCGAGCGTGATGTCGCCGCCGTGGCTCTTGGCGATGTCACGCGCGATGGCGAGGCCGAGACCGGTGTTGCTCTTGTCGACGTTGCGCGCGTGATCGATGCGGTAGAACGGCTTGAACACGTTGTCGCGCTCGTCGGCCGGAATGCCGGGGCCGTCGTCGTCGACCTCGACGCGCAGCCACGGTCCCTCGGTAGCGGCGCGGATCACGATCTGGTCGCCGTAACGTGCCGCGTTGGTGACGAGATTGGTGATGGCACGCTTGAAAGCGTTGTGCTTCAGCGGCACGACGAGATTCTGGCTGCGCTTGCGCATCTTGAGTTCGATCGGCGTGCCGTACACCACCGCTTCGTCGAGTATCTCTTCGAGAAGAGCGCGCACGAGCGTCGGACGCGCCTCCTCGCCGCCGTCACCCTTGGTGAAGGCGAGGTAGTCTTCCAGCATATGCTGCATCTCGTTGACATCGGCGCGCAACGATTGCGCCTCCGGGGTGTCGCCGAGCAGCGCCAGCTCCAGCTTGAAGCGCGTCAGAATGGTTCGCAGATCGTGGCTCACGCCGGCGAGCATGACCGTGCGCTGGTCGACGTGCGTCTTGATGCGGTCACGCATCTCCAGGAACGCTTGCGCCGCCTGTCGCACCTCGCGCGCGCCGCGCGGGCGGAAATCCTCCGGTACGGGGCGGCCCTTGCCGAACTCGTCGGCGGCTTCGGCGAGCCGCAGGATCGGCCGGATCTGGTTGCGCAGGAACATGATCGCGACGGTCAGCAGGATCACCGACGTGCCGACCATCCACAGCAGGAAGATGTGCGAGTTCGAGGCGTAGGTCTGCGTGCGCGTTGCGATCACGCGCAGGATGGCGTCGTCGAGCTGTACGCGGATCTCGACGTGGCGTGACTGGCCGACGGTATCGATCCAGAAGGGGCGATTGACGTTGCGGCGGATCTCGTCGGAGAGCGCACGGTCGAGCAGGCCGAAGAACGGCTTCGGGCGCGTTTCCGGCAGATCGCCCGGTGGCAGGAGCTGCATCGACAGGGCAAGCCGGTCGCGCGCGAGCTCGATCAACCGGGCGTGGTTCTCCTTGCCAGGATGCTGCTGGTAGAGATCGATGATGGCGGCCACGTCGCGCGCGGTCGCTTCCGAGAGGCGGCGCGTCACCGCCTGCCAGTGCCCCCCCATGAAGACGAAGGCGAAGACGCCCTCGGGGACGACGATCGGCGCGATGATGATGATGAGGGCGCGGGCATAGAGGCCCTTCGGCATCAGGTCGGCGAAGCGGCGCGCGGCATCCGCGGTTCCGGACCGGACGCGACCCACCCATGAGCGCAGGTGCACCCATGCGCGCCGGCCGTAGCGGCGGCGCTCGTCTGCGGCCGGGATGTCGCGCAGCAACTGCATCGCGTGATCGGTTCTCCAAGGACGGGACCGGGCTTCACCCTTCCTTCAAGCGCCGTGCGAAAGGGAGAGTGGCCCGCGCCGTGCCGGCCGGCCTCGGCGGCCCGTCAGTCTGTATAAAGGATGTAGCCCTTGCCGCGAACCGTCTGCAGGTAAACCGGATTGGAGGGATCGATCTCGATCTTGCGGCGCAGGCGGTTGATCTGCACGTCGGTAGCGCGCCCGCTGCCCGTGGTGTCGGCCCCCCAGAGTTCGTGGCGTTGGAGCGGCGGGCCGGGGCGTTGGGCAAACTGGCGCAGCAGGTCGCGCTCGCGCTCGGTGAGCTTCACCGTCTCGTCGCCGAGTTTGAGCTCGCCGCGGCCGATATGGAACACGTAGGAGCCCATGCGGACCTCGTCGCCCGGGGGCGGCGCTTCGGCCGGAACCGGACGGTTTCGGCGCAGAATGTTCTGGAGCCGCAGCAACAGCTCGCGCGGCTCGAACGGCTTGGGCAGGTAGTCGTCGACGCCCGCCTCGAGACCGGCGATGCGATGCTCGGGATCGGAGCGCGCCGTGAGCATGAGAATGGGGACGTCGAGCGACTTCTTGAGGTCGCGCGCGAGATCGAGGCCGCTTTCGCCCGGCATCATGACGTCCAGCATCACGAGGTCGAAGGTCAGGCCGCGCATGGCGGCGCGGGCGGCGGCGGCGTCGGCGGCGGGTGTCACGCGGAAGCCGTTTTCGGTGAGATAGCGGCGCAGCAGGTCGCGGATCTTCTGGTCGTCGTCGACGACGAGGACGTGGGGCGCGTCGTCGGGCAGCGGCTCCTTCGGCGCGGCGGCTGGCAAGCTCATGTCGCCTCCTCCGGTATCGTGGGCTCGGGATTGGCCGGCTCGGGCAGCGAAGCGCCAGTGAGGCGGATGAGCTCCCGGACCTTCTCGCGATCCTTCTCACCAATCATGGCAAAGAGAAAGCGCCGCGTCATGTCGTCGGCGCCCGGGCCCGCCTTTTCGAGCGCTTCAGCGATCCGGCGCACCTGGAGATCGGTCAGACGGTCGGCGAGCTTGGCGCCTTTCATGGTGACGAACAGCAGCCGCTCGCGGCGGTCCTCCTTGCCCGAGCGCTGGGCGATGAAACCCTCGTCGATCAGTTGCTTCAGGACACGCGCGAGGCTCTGCTTGGTGATCTGCAGGATGAGCAGGAGATCGGCGACGCGCAGGCCCGGATTGCGGCTGACGAAATGCAGCACGCGATGGTGGGCGCGACCGAAGCCGTACTGGTCGAGAAGGCGATCGGGATCGCTGGTGAAATCGCGATAGGCGAAGAAGAGCAGCTCGACACAAGCGATGAGACGCTGGCGCGCCTCGTCGTCGACACGGACGGCTTCGATCTGGTGCTTGGCGGTGTCGACCGGTAGCTGCATGGTGGCACCCAATTTACGTCAGTGATGTTGACTTATTTGCCGCCGATTGGTAGTTGGTGCAAGTCCTTTCCGAGCGTTGATTGCGACAGCGCGCCGAGCCGGATCAGCGCCGAATTGCGGTTGCCGGTCCGCAGCTATGGCCGTGGCGGACGGGGCGGTTTAGCATACCTCCGCGTCCCCGCCCGCGCCGCTCCCCGAGCCAGCCGCGGACAGACAGCGGCTACCGCGTGAGATGATCCCAGGAGAGAATGATGGCCGACCTCGTTCCGTATCACGACCGCGATGGCGTCATCTGGTTCGACGGCGTTCTGGTGCCGTGGCGGGATGCCAAGATCCACGTCCTCTCACACGCGCTGCACTATGCGAGCACTGTGTTCGAGGGCGAGCGCGCCTATGACGGCGAGATCTTCAAGCTGACGGAGCATTCCGAGCGCCTCGTCGCGGGTGGCCGGACGATGGACTTCGAAATCCCGTACTCGGTGGCCGAGATCGATGCGGCCTGCCGCGAGGTGCTGCGCGCCAACAACCTCACCAATGCCTATCTCCGCCCGTTCGCCTGGCGCGGCAGCGAGCAGATGGGCGTTTCGGCACAGCAGACGAAAATCCATCTCGCCATCGCCGCCTGGGACTGGGGCTCCTATTTCCCCATCGAGCAGCGGCTCAAAGGCATCCGTATCGCGCGTGCGACGTACCGCCGGCCGGCACCGGACACCGCGCCCTACACGGCCAAGGCGGCAGGTCTCTACATGATCTGCACCATCGAGAAGCACCGCGCCGAGCGCGCCGGCTATTCCGACTCGCTGATGCTCGACTGGCGCGGCCACGTCGCCGAGTGCACGGGCGCCAACATCTTCTTCATCAAGGACGGCGTGATCCACACGCCGACACCCGATTGCTTCCTCGACGGCATCACGCGCCGCACGGTCATCGATCTCGCCCGGAAGCGGGGCATCGAGGTGGTCGAGCGGACGATCCTTCCCGACGAGCTCGGCACGTTCAGCGAATGCTTCGTCACGGGAACGGCGGCCGAGGTAACGCCGGTCTCGGAGATCGGCGAGTTCCGCTATACGCCAGGCGCGATCTGCCAGACGCTGATGAGCGATTACATGACGCTGGTTCAGCCGAAATCGCGCGCCGCGGCCGAGTGATCCGGGCCTAGTGATCCAGGCCGGGGGCGTGGCCGGGCGGGCACATGCCCGCCTGCGCCGGGCCCAGCATTCACGGCGTTCGCGGTTTGGCCGTTGCAACCTTGCATGCCATGCCTGACACTTCGGGCCGTTGACCGGCAGCTAAGCGAGGTGTGGCATGCCCGAAGGCGTCTCGGCATTGACTTCTCAGCTCTCGCCGGCTGGCCGGTGGGCCCTGCCCGGGCGCTCCGTTGGTGCTGCGATCCGCGCGGCCGGCCGTCGCCCGGCGGGCCGCCGATCGGCCCCGGCCCTCGTCGTCGCGCTCGCGATGATCGCGGCGAGCGCCATTCACACCCCGGCTTTCGCACAGGAGGGGCCCGGGGGGCTCGTCAACCCGCAGCGGGATTGCCAGACCATCCTCGCCTGCAACTTCCGCCGCGGCGGATCGTATCGCGGCTGCATCTCCGCTTACAGTTGCCGGACATGCCGCCTTGTGCCCGCGCGATGCAGCGTCGGCGACCGGCGGCGCAACTGCCGCAAGATGACCTGTTCGTGGGGCTGAGCGGGGCGTTGGACACGGCGAACGTGTTCTAAGTCTAGGATTTAGGATCCCTATGCAACCTTGCTGGACCGACGGTGGGCCGGCATCGAGACCGCGGTCATCCTAGACGCTGCGCTGCATCAACGCAGCGGCGACGACGGCGAGAAACAGCGTGATGCCGGTGCCGATCTGGAGCAGGGTGGCGGGCGCGATCTCGTATCCGAACATGGGCAAAACGCCGGCCGCGAGCACGGTCCAGAAGATCGCCGGCACGACGGACATCAGCACGATGCCAAACGCGCGGTCGGCGAAATCGCTGGGCTCACGACGCGCGACAGCGGGCACGCTCGTGCTGGCAGTCGGATTGGCGGCGCTCTGCATCCAGCGAAATCCCATTCGGAGACGATGATCCTTTCGAGGCTATCCGAGAGCCGGTTGACGACGCATTAACGCGGCCGCCACACATTTGATCCGCCAATTCCGCCGCCTCAACAACTCCGCTGCTCGAGGTAGCGATGTCGGCCTTATGGTTAAGGCAACTCAATTCGGCGGCTATCGCAAGCGCGGAGTTGTTGCGTGCCGCGAAACAATCCTGGAAAAGCGCGCGATGTCATCGAGAGGAAACAATCAGGCGGGCGGTTATGACGTCGCCATCGTCGGCGGAGGGCACAACGGCCTCGTTGCGGCCGCCTATCTCGCGCGCGCAGGTCTCTCCGTCGTAGTGCTCGAGAAGAATGCCGTGGTCGGCGGCGCGGCGATGACGGAAGAATTCCACCCCGGCTTTCGCAATTCCGTCGCCGCCTACACGGTCAGCCTTTTGTCCCCACACGTCATTCGCGATCTCGATCTCGCCGCCCACGGTCTCAGGATCGTCGAGCGGCCGGCGGCGAATTTCTGGCCGGTGGACGCCGAGCGCGGTCTGCTGATGCCCTATGGGCTCGCCGCCCGGCAGGCGGCGGTCGCACAGTTCTCCAAGCGCGACGCGGAGCGGTTGCCAGCCTACGACGCGGCGCTCGACCGGGCGGCGGGTGTGCTGCGCGACCTCGTCCTCGAAACGCCGCCGAACGCGGGCGGGGGGATCGTCGATGCGATCCGCGCCGGCAAGGTCGGCCGGCGCATGCTCGGCCTTTCGCTCGACGACAAGCGCCTCGTGCTCGATCTCTTCACCAAGAGCGCGGCCGATTTTCTCGACCAGTGGTTCGAGAGCGACGTAGTGAAGGGGGCGTTCGCATTCGACGGCATCGTCGGCGCCTATGCCGCGCCTTCGACACCCGGTACCGCTTACGTCCTGCTGCACCACTGCTTCGGCGAGGTGAACGGCAAGGCGGGCGTTTGGGGCCATGCGGTGGGCGGCATGGGGGCGATTACCCAGGCGATGGCCGCCGCAGCGCGGGCCGCTGGGGCCGAAATCCGCACCGGCGCACAAGTGGCGATGCTGCGCGCCGACGACCGCAAGGTGACGGGCGTCGTACTGGCGAGCGGCGAAGAGGTTCGCGCCCGCGCCGTGGCGAGCGCTATTCCGCCGAAGCTGCTGTTCCGCGCCTATGTTCCAGAGCATCTGTCGAGCGAAGCTGAGCGCCGACGTTTCACAGGGATGAAGACCGGCTCGGGCACGTTCCGCATGAACGTCGCGCTCGAAGAGCTCCCCGATTTCACCTGCCGCCCCGGACGCGGGCCGGGCCTGCCCCACCACGGGTCCGGCATCGTCATCGGACCGACCGTCGGCTATCTCGAGCAGGCCTATCTCGACGCTCGCGCAACCGGGTGGTCGCGCGAGCCGGTGGTGGAGATGCTGATCCCCTCGACACTCGACACGACGCTGGCGCCGCCGGGCCGGCATGTCGCAAGCCTGTTCGTTCAACACGTCGCGCCGCGGCTTCCAGCGGGCCGCTCGTGGTCGGACCCGGCTGAGAAGCAGGCATTCGCCGACGTCGTCATCGCAACAGTGTCGCGCAACGCGCCGAATTTCACCGCACGCGTCATCGCCCGCCAGGTGCTGTCGCCGCTCGACCTCGAGGAGCGCTTCGGCCTCGTCGATGGCGACATCTTCCACGGCCAGCTTTCGCTCGATCAGCTCTGGGGCGCGCGTCCCGTGTTGGGTGCGGCGAACTACCGGATGCCGGTGCCCGGGCTCTATCTCTGCGGATCGGGCGCGCCTCCGGGCGGCGGCGTGCCGGGGCTGCCCGGCCG
>OEIV010000809.1_pt1 | contig 15791 bp, 18 predicted proteins | sample 1539231 | NCBI WGS metagenome assembly OEIV01 (sample SAMN03794762, study PRJEB22550) | activated sludge metagenome | feature: wastewater treatment plant; material: activated sludge; isolation source: Wastewater treatment plant of a petroleum refinery complex | place: Argentina: Buenos Aires ...
TCTATACACCGCGCGCTGTTACCAAATTTATCATCGACCGCGTAAACCCTCGTCTCGGCGAAAAGGTTTTCGACCCAGCAGCTGGTACTGGTGGATTCCTGACCGGTGCTATCGACCACTTGCGACCACAGGTCAAAACACCTGAGGACGACAAAACTCTCCAGCAATCTATCCACGGTATCGAGTGGAAGCAACTACCGTATTCACTACTCGTCACCAACATGATCTTCCACGGTATCGAAGAGCCAGACAATATTCGTCACGACGACACGCTGTCGCGCCCGTACATCTCATACGGCCCAAGCGATTATGTCGATGTGATTGCCGCCAACCCGCCATTTGGTGGCGTGGTAAAAGACGGCACCGAGCACAACTTCCCGTCCAACTTCCGCACCAAAGAAACCGCCGATTTGTTCCTGATTTTGTTTATTCGCCTACTCAAAGCCGGTGGCCGCGCTGGTATCGTCTTGCCTGACGGATTTCTGTTTGGCGAGGGAGCCAAAACGCGCATCAAACAGCACCTCATGGAGGAATGCAACCTACACACCATCATCCGCCTGCCGGGCAGTGTGTTTGCGCCGTACACTTCTATCGCTACCAACCTGCTTTTCTTTACCAAAGGCGAACCAACCAAAGAAGTTTGGTATTACGAGCATCGCTTGCCCGAAGGCGTCAAAGCCTACAACAAAACCAAGCCGATTCGTGTCGAAGAGTTCGAGCCGATTAAAGCTTGGTGGGATAACCGTGTAGAGAACGATGTCGCCTGGAAAGTGAGTATCGACGAAATCGTGAGGCGTGACTACAACCTAGATATCAAAAACCCTAGTATTGTCGAGGTGGACGAGCTAAACCCGGCCGAAGTGCTACAAAGCTACCGCACCAAACAGTCCGAAGTAAAAGATATTTTAGACAAAATCAAGCAAGAGCTTACCGAGGCACTGTCGCACCATGACAAGTAGTGTCAATGATTTGCGTGTGCTGGTAGATAACCTCGACGAGTACATCCACATACCCGGCGGTATCGACCGGCTCAAAAAAATGATCCTCCACCTCGCCGTCTCTGGCCAGCTCGTCCCACAAAACCCCAGCGAAGGCACCGGCGAACAGCTCTACCAGCAAATCCAAGCCGAAAAGCAAAAGCTCATCGCCGAAGGCAAGATCAAAAAGCAAAAACCAATGCCAAAGATTAGCGATGATGAAGTACCGTTTGAGATTCCAGAAACCTGGGATTGGGTGCGACTAGGCTCTATTTATAGATTTATCAATGGTGATAGGGGTAAAAACTATCCATCAAAAGACAAGCTTCAAGCAACCGGCGAAATACCTTTTTTTAGTGCGGTTAACCTTTCAAATAAAAAGATTTCTTCTGAAAAACTACTGTTTCTCACGACAGAACAGTTTGAAGCGCTCGGGAGCGGGAAAGTGCGACTCAATGATCTAGTCATCTGTATTAGGGGTTCGCTTGGCAAGTTTGCTATTTCTAATTATGACACAGGGGCAATAGCTTCATCACTTGTGATTTTACGAAACAATACAGATCACTTAGCTATTACTGAGTTCACGGCAAATTACCTAGAAACGCCACTGTTTTATTCTGAAATTAAACGCTATGACAATGGAACTGCACAGCCGAATCTATCCGCCAGCGACCTAATGAAGTTTATTCTTCCACTTCCGCCCCTCGCCGAACAAAAGCGCATTGTCGCCAAAGTCGATAGTTTGTTTGCGCTGATCGACCAGCTGGCCGCAGAGTACACCGCCGAACAAGCCGAGCGTGGCAAACTCGTCGCTAGCTCGCTCGCCAGGCTAGCTCGTGGCGACAGCACCGCCGAGCAAAATCTCGCACTCACGCACCTAGGCGAAATCATCCGCACCAAAGCCGACGCCAAAGTCCTGCGCCAAACCATCCTCCACCTCGCCGTCTCTGGCCAGCTCGCCCCACAAGACCCGACCGAAGGCACCGGCGAACAGCTCTACCAGCAAATCCAAGCCGAAAAAGCAGAGCTAATCAAGCAAGGGAAGATAAAAAAGCAAAAATCCCTCCCAGAAATCACCGAGGATGAAATACCATTTGAAATTCCAGAAAGTTGGAAGTGGGCAAGAACTGTCGATGTTGGTTACTCATTGGGACAAAAGAGGCCTAACAGGGACTTCTATTATGTTGACGTTGCCTCAATCGACAACAGTCGCCAGTATTTAAAAGAACTCAGTTTAATTGAGTCAAAGAAAGCACCTTCACGAGCAAGAAAGATAGTTAGTCCGAGAACTGTCATCTATTCAACCGTAAGGCCATACTTGCTCAACACAACGATAATTAACAGTGAGTATGACAAAGAGCTTATCGCCAGTACGGCTTTTGCGGTACTGCATCCATTCACCGGTACAGATTCACAGTGGATATTGACATGTTTAGTTTCGAGCTACTTCACAGAATACACGAATGAAAAATCAGTTGGAGCTGCGTACCCTGCAATCAATGATTCGCAATTCAGCAGAGCTCCAATTCCACTCCCACCCCTCGCCGAACAAAAACGCATCGTCGCAAAAACCACCCAACTCCTCGACCTAGTAGCTGAACTCGAAGGGCACCTGGACTAATAAGCATAAGCATTTATATAAAATAATTGTGATTATGTCCAATTTAGGTGTTGAAATGCTTATGCGATTGATATAAAATAGTCGTAGACATCTCTTTTGGGAGGTGTCATAACGCGAAAGGAGAGCCTTATGGGTCAATTTTTGCGAGTCGCGACTGTAGGAAGTCTTTAGATTATAGAGTTATGAGCGGGCGTCCCGTCTTAGGGCAACTAGATCTACTGCCGATACTATTGCTAAGCGGCGAGACACGCTTACGAGCGCAATTTAGTATCCGATATGAAACAGTGGCTGTTAACCGCTTTCATCGACATCGCGATAGATGACTATATATCGAGAATACATCTCGTAATACGTGGGACTACCCGAGAGCTAACACCTCTCGGGTTTGTTTTATTTTTATCTAAATTATATGTTTGCTTGAAAACTTTTAGTTTTCTCAAAACAAGATAGGTGGCCAAGTGCAGTGATTTAGTCTTCTGCACCAAGTTTGTGCGTAGCAATGTCTCCATACTGAATCCCTATTTCCAAGGTTAAATCTTGGAGGCTACCTGTCGAGCATAAGCTCCATGCTTGCTATAGTAAATCGCCTAAACAGACGGTACATCACTGCACCACAACCTAACAATATCAACACCTTCATCATAACAAGGCTCCAGTCATGCGCATTGATCGCCACAATAATTGATGGGAAGAAGTCTGCAATTTCTTGCCAGGCCGTAGAAAACACTGCGCCAAGCACTTCATGTTTGAAGTCGCGAATCTGGACCAGAAATTCCTTGATCATCTCTACGGTAAATATTTGCATATATACATAATACCACGAAACAAACCAAAATTATTGACTAATTTTGTAGAATTTGATACAATGAAGCTATATTAACCATAATCGGTGGGCAAGATTATGACTTTTCAAACGAAGATACGAGAATTACGCAAGCGAGCAAACCTCAGTCAACAAGATGTGGCTGATAGTATTGGTATTGCCCGGGCAACCTACGCCAGCCTAGAGGCAGGGCGGCGACCAGTAAACCTCGATGAGATCAATGCTTTGGCAGAGTATTACCAGATATCACCAGCTGAACTTATATCTGGCGGCTCTTGTGGTGCGAGTTCTGTGAATGAGCCTGTGACAGCCTATAAGTTCGATGATGTTGCCGCGGAAGAAATTGCTCCACGCGATATCGACCCACAAACCAAGCCAGAGAAACTACGCGAGGTGCTGCTATATGTCCTCGAAAAAGTCGGTGCCAAGCCAAATGTCGGCGAGACGGTGCTGTATAAACTGTTATATTTCATAGATTTTGATTACTACGAGAAAACCGGTCAATCGATAACGGGTCTGACGTACATCCGCAACCATTTCGGCCCAACGCCAACACGCGACTTTATAAGTGTAGTCGAGGGCATGAAAGCCAGCCACGAGCTAGAAGTAGTAGAGACGAAGTATTTCAAAAATACCCAAAAGAAATATCTGCCACTCAAAGGGGTGAATCTAAAAGCTCTCAATGCCGAGGAGCTTCGCCACATCGACACAACCTTGGCGCGACTCAGCGACAAAACAGCCACCGAACTAAGCGAGCTGTCGCACTACGATACGCCATGGCTGGCTGCCGGTGACGGCAAGCCCATCGACTACCGCGGAGTGTTTTATCGCACTGCGCTAACCGCTGTCACGGAGCCAGAGGATGAACTTTAGTCAGACACCAGAGTTTCAAAAAGACGTCAAGCGGTTATCCAAAAAAGTAAAAACGCTCGTTGATGACCTTGCGGCTGCAGAGCGGTATATAGCGCCGCTTTATCAAAAGTTAGCACCCGACGTTGATGTTGCCGAGTATCGTCGCAACTTCTTCGCCGGCAAACGAGCTGCAATTTTGCCTGGCTCGACTGACAAAATCGAGATCATAAAAATGCGGCTCGACACAACCACTCCGCAATTTCGGCAAAAATTGCGGCTGGTATGTATTGCGATCGTGAACGATGATAGTGTTACATTTATAGAACTGTATTCAAAGAACGACAAGAGCCGCGAAGATGCATCTCGTATCAGTAGGTATACATCTAGCACTAATCCCTAGAGTTTGAATCATACCAGGCAAATGACTACATCTACCGCGGTAGAGTAGTGCTGGCTGGCGAGCCGTACTGCGAACAGCAACGGGACGACGACGGCCAGCCGCGGCAGGTGGTGAAGTTTATGTTGAGGGTGGTTTAGGGTAGCGAAGGCCGTTGATTTTTCGGCCCATCTGTGATAATATAAAAAGTGTATACCGATACGGGCAATTCGAACGGAGAAATACCTAAGAAGACCCCGTTTTTTATTACTTCTTTTTTCTGGAATCAAAAAAGAAGACGTTGGCCCAAGCTGTCCAGCAAGGGCGACGCCTTCTAATACGATGCTATCATAAAATAGAAATACACCTCTAGCCATTCGGCATGAGGTGTATTTCTACTAAATAGCATAACAAACTGCTTATTTTATGTCAAGCAGCGTTTCACCTTTGGTGACCACGATTAATCGTTTTATGGTTGTTCGCTTCAGGGAGTGGAATTTTATTTGAGAGATAGCGCGATTAGTGTTTAGCTGCGATTGCCTGAGGTCGATGATTATATTTCCTGCTTGACTAGAGGCGCTACGAACAGCATGCTCCATGGTGCGAGAGCCGTTACTTTTTGGACTTTTTATCTCCCAGGGTGCGCCATCCATCAGGATGTCGGGAGTTTTCGCACCCTTGGTACGATTTGGCTTGAGAAATTTAATGCTTTCTTTTGCTGCTCCGTGTGCAATCAATACTTCGACCACTTCTATCTCGGCGGCAGATGGTCGTGCACCAATTTCAAGCTCAATGATGATATCTTTTTTGGTCATTAATTGACATTTTACCACGCCCAAGGTTGGCTAGATGTTAAGCAAGACGTTGGCCCAAGCTGTGCAGTAAGGGTGACGTCTTCTATTTAAGAATATACTAAATTAATAAAGTAGGATAATATAAACCTATGCAGCCACAAAACCCGATTGAACCATCTGATATAGATCAGCCTGTGCAGCCAGGTACCGACCAGCCATCGTTTTCCGTACAGCCAGTACCTGTTCCGACAACATTAACTCAGCCGCCAAAGCGTCCAAATTGGATTGCTCGCAACAAGTCGCTAAGTATTGTGTTGGGAATATTAGTGACCTTATTTGTTTTTGCAATAATTACTGTTTCTATACTGCTTGCAGTGAATGTTAGCCCTAGCTACAAATGGGACGAGCCACGTACAGTAAAAAACCCTGATTTTGGGCTCGCATTACCTGGGGATTGGTACGATGGTGACGCACAACAACCAAAGTATCTTGATAAGCTAATGTCTGTGATGAGTCGCGACCCTGTTTTGAAAGATAAGGCTGCTAAACAATCGCTTGCAGATTGGCTTCACAAGCGGCAGCAACAAGGAGCGTATAAATTTTTTATGAATCAGGGGCCGCCTGTTGAGGTTTTGCTTTTTTCATGGCCAAATATAGCAAATCAACTTGAGCCAATCGGGCCTAATTTGAGTAATAGACCCAATGAATATATGTCGCGTAAGGTTAAGTCTGATTTGCAGATTTCGGGTGCGCTAGTATCTACATACACTATAGAGAAGAAGTCGACTAGTAAAATTATGCGCGTTGACTACATTTATTTATCCACGACACACAGTAGTATCCTTGACATTGAAAAGGGTATTATTAATAGGTTACACTGGAGTGACTAGAGTTGAATATAAAAAGCTCCTGGAAGGCTTGTTCCGATGAGAAGTAAAGAAGGGCAGGGTCTGCGCAGCTTTGCCATGGCCGTGGCAGGTTCCTTGATTAAGCGTACAGTTGGGTTGATAATCTTCGTACTATTTATTGTCGCTACTGTAAGACTTATGACGACAGTTCCTGACATCCCGATGACATCAAAATTTACTGACGAGCAATTGTTTGCTCAGGTAGCTGCGCTAGAGGGTGTGGATTCGGCTAATATTGCCTACCGGAATGAATTTGGGAACGATAACATCTATGTTGGGACTATTATCGTGTCGCAGCGGGATCAAGCGTTGAGGCTGCTGGACCATACTGTCGCGATATTGCGGCAAGGGCGGCGTAACGCGTCTATAGTCATTGGGGTGAACGTTAAGTCTGCCACCGGAGAGGCTTTTGGTATGTATGATCTACTGGGTTCGGATGTGCACTCTAATCTAGACAAGCGGTACGGACCACAGCCGGGCAACGGCAAACCGCCCGCTGACTTGCCTGTACTGCGAAAGTAGAGGCTGCCTAGTTCTTTTAGCTAGTCATGCAATGTATGGTTGATGTTCACCTTGACAAAACAACAAAATATAGATATAATTAGAGAGTCTCTATCTATTCACATTTTCAGAGACGACCTTTGACAAGTAGGCACACAAGGTGAGACTTTATTCTATTGTATGGATGTGGAGTAAAGCCTCATCTTGTGCGTTATAGGAAACGCACGTAATACACTTTCGTAGGATGGGGAGAAAGGAACGGCTATGTCGTTCGTGACTGCCGCTGATAGGCAGGCGTACCGTGAGCGCAAGGAATGGCTGGAGCAATGGGCCAGTGATAACGCCGCGCGGAGTATTGTAGAGTTCAAAGCCGGCATCAACGATATCGTTGATAGGGTTCGACGGGATGTGGAGGAATATTTCGCGGGGTATGGAAAGTACCCGAGTATGGTTTCGCTTAAAGTAAGTGGAGTCACGGTGGACGTTGTAGACGATACGTCGTGTATCGAGATGCTTCTGGATGCTTTACAGCAGGCGGATAGCGCGGTATGCGAGGTTACGCTCCGACTCCCCGATAAAGTGACACGGGATATGGGCCCCGTGGATAGACAGTTTGCAGCGAAAACCGTGATTGTCAAGTTCAAGCCCTAGGGTAGACATGACAAGTAGCCACAGGTTAGTGACGGTGGCAACGAGCTAATCTTCGTCTGCACTTTCTATAACCTTGCCTGCTTGTCATGTTTGCTCCACAAATGAAGTTTGTGCTGATGAGTCCAAAAGGACGAAAGCAAGCCACGGTATAGATATTTGCTCAGAATTCCAGAAAACGATGAACAAGCTTGATGAACGTATAAAATCCAAGCTAAATAGCTGACACTAAAGTAAAAGCCCACGCATAAATAATAGCGTGGGCTGCGCTCAGACCGTCTGAGCGACTTTGTGTAATACCTAAGACACTAGGACCCTTTAAGTAGGGCGGTGTCATAGATCGTGTAGTCGACACGATACGCCAGTAGGCGTTTACCATCGAGGCGGAACATCGTTGATTTTGGTACGGCTGTGCCTTGAATCTCCACTTCGTCAGCTGCAAAAACAGCTATTGGTAGGCCGTCTTGTGATCTGATCATTAGAGTCTTAGCCTTGCCCTTCCACAAGTTACGGTTGTACTCGTAGAAGTTATTGAGCCAGGGGACTCCTGGTTCATTGTTGTCGATGACGACCTTTGCCGGTGCGCCTGCTACGGCCGATACACCATCCTCAGCCAGCAAGAGTGAACTTCCAACGTGGTTGATGTGGTGTGGTCCAACCGAAATTAGCAGTACTGATCCCGGTTCCGATATAGTTGAGCCGTCCGAGTTCACTGAGACCTCACGAAATCTTTCATCGAGGCTGAACTCGAACGAAACCCCGTGGACATTGTCGATCAGGCGGCCGGCCTGGTCATACGTAGTCATGGTAGCAGGGATACCCTTCCATGCCCTTGCGATGTCCTCGAAGGACATTGTTACCGCGGCGCACGACGTCAGTACCGAAACAGCCACCAGTACGGTAATGATGCCCGTAAGGATGCGCTTCAACTGCACGATTATCTCCAATCTATGTGGTAGGTACTGTGCTAACTGCACATATCAATACAATACAACAATAGTATTAATAAGTCAACATACTAATGTACGCGTAAAGGCGCGACCCTTATTTTATCCTCATTGTATACTCTGCCAAGCCTCTTGCTCTACTTGGGGGTTATTGATCCGCCAAATAGTTTCGACTGGAATGACCGATTCAAGGCGAGCATGTTCTTTAGTAAATATTACCTGAGTTGGTTCGACATGGAATCTATCGGCATCGTAGCGCACTAATCGGAAGCCACCCTGAATAAGTTCGACTATATCTCGATTGCTAAACCATTGGTCGATTCCTTCTAGACTCTGGCAGCCCGAATACCACCTGAGCCCATCTTCGCCATAGCGGTGGTCGTAATCCATTGGCAAGTCTTTCGATAGGCCTTCGGTCAAAGTATTGATAAAGGGATTATAGCTTCCATCATTGTCATACCACATACCATCGCCAGTTGCGGTTCGTTCGATTCGAAAAATATCCATAATTAGTCCTTTCGTTATACGCACGCTAATTCGCGTGATTTATTATTAATGCTCTCTGCCGCCAGTGCTTGATACCGTATGACGTCTTCTGCTGGCCAAGAGAGATTCCCTAGGCTATCGCTCAGCTTGACTGTCGGCGTACCGTTGACTGCTTCGGCCTTCATGACAATCGAGGTGGCTGATAAGCCGAGATCGTTGGTCAGGGTAGTGCCCCAGCCAAAGTTGAAGTTGATGCGCCCCGAGAAATAGTCGGATAGTTTCGCGATTGTTTCAAGATCAAGTCCATCGCTGAAAGTAATCGACTTTTGTCTTGGATCGATACCGAGGCTTCGGTAGTAGTTGATCGTCTGTTCGCCAAAACGGATTGGATCGCCCGAATCATGACGCAGCCCACGCCAAACTTCAGCCTGATCTGGTCGTAGATTTGCAAAGAAAAAGCCAGTCGTAAAGGTATCGGGCAGGGCAGTCGATAGGTCGCCACGGTATATTTCTTGCCAGTCATCGAGTACCTGAGCATGACTAGACAATGGGTTTTGACCGGCCTGGTCCGCCAGAGAGGCATAGCCCATTGGTAGTTCGTGCGCCATGGTGCCAATAGGCTTGAGGTTAAGTTTGTTGGCAAGGTAGACGTTTGAAGTTCCGACGAAATTATCGGGAAGTTCATCGGCGAGTCGCTCGACTACATGCTTTTGCCAAGCGTAGCTGAAGCGCCGTCTGGTGCCGAAGTCAGCAATTTTGATATCGGGCCTTTGACGCAAAAAGTTGATTTTTTCAGTTAAGCGACGATCGCCCTCGTTCAAGGCGCTGGCTAGGGATCTGCCTTCGGTTTGAAGCTTATTGTAGGAGCGCAGTTCATTGAGCTCGCTCATTAAGACTGTCTCACAAAAGGTTACTAATGGCCATGGTCCTGTGGTTTCGGCTGAGATATCACCTTGCGAATCGTAGCCAATGTTGATTTCAGGTAAGGAGCTGTCAGCGATATAATCGAGATATTCTTTACAAAATTGAGCATTGCCATCTTGGTTTTGTAGACTAGCAAGATAGGCGATTTCATCGGGCTGCATACCATTGGCGTGGTACTCTAGTCTTTCGGATAACTCCTCTGGACGAACGTAATCCGATAATTTCTCCGAGCTTCTGTTTTTTAGTCGGAAGGTAACATTGGCATCAGGATATTTCTCGTACTCTAGTTGGCTCATCGTAGGCTTGTAGTAGTCAAGTCCTTGTGTCAGGCGGGTAGTCGGTGCGATTTTCATATCAGTTTCTCCTGATTTGTCGAATTAATTTTTGTGAAGTGGTATCGATAAACCCAGCTTGGTGCATACTGGCAAGCGCACGAGCTTCATCGCCTTCGGTAATATTAATTGCACGAATGCTATCGCGAAGTAGTAAGAGCTTTCTGTCTGTTTCGGCTGGAAAGGCTCGTGCAATATCAAGCGCAGTTGCCTGAACGCAGTAGTCGGTAGCGATACCACCGACGATAATCATTTGCTTACTCCTACGACGACGAACATCGAGGATTGATTTCATGGTTGCCCCCGATGATAGGTCAACGCCTTCCCAGCCAGAGTAACCGTCAGTTTGCTCCATACCTTTAGACAAGATAAAATCTTTTGGCTGCACACCGAGATCAGGATGCAATTTAGCGCCTTCAGTGCCAGCGACACAGTGAATAGGCCATTTATCGAAGTGTGGTGTAGTGGCAGGGTGCCAGTCGCGGGTCCAGGTGACAGTGCCGCCAAGTTTACGCACTGCATCGGCGGTGAGCCGTAGAGGTTCGACAACAGACTCACCGTCAGGTACCGCCAAGCTGCCATGAGTGAAATCGTTTTGGACATCGACGCCGATGAGATAATAGTCAGTGCGCTGGTTGAGTTTATTCATAAAGCCTCCTAGTTAGTGTTTATATCACACGAAGTGATAAATACAGTGTATACAATAGAAAGTGTAAAGTCAAAACTAATTAAGAAAATTGTGAAGAAAATATGAAAATTGAAAGTCTAGCGAAAGCTATTCTCGAGGTGAGTGACCGATTTACCTTTGAAGCGATATAATTTTGCCGGTCGGTGCGCGCCTTGACGCCACATATTACCAGTTTCTTCGATAATATCTAATTCTTGAATTTTTTTGCGGAAGTTTCGTTTATCGAGTGGTTTTGACAACACAATTTCATAAGTTGATTGTAGCTGAGAAAATGTAAATTCATTAGGCAAAAAGGTCCGCACAATTGTTGAATAGCCGAGCTTTGACTGGATGCGACCTAGGGCATAGTCAATGATTTTTTTATGATCGAATGCCAAATCTGGTAGTTCGTTAATTGGGAAAAACTGTACGGCATGATAACGAGTTTTTGGCGTAATATCAACACCACAGGAGAGATAGGTGATTGAAACAGCATGACCACGGGGGTCGCGGGCGACTGTGTCGAAAGTGAATAGCTGTTCGGTATGCTGCAAGTCTTTTTCTAAGCTTACGCCAGCTTTATCAAAAACGATTCGCTCCAGTGCCTCTAGGGTAGTTTCGCCCCTTGAGCTATAGCCTCCGGGTAAGGCCCAGGTACCCTGAAAGGGCGCATGTTCTCGCTTTTGCAAAAGCACCTCGACTTGCGTATGGACCTGAAAAATCACACTATCAACAGTTAGTATCGGCGGTTCATAAGACTTAGTGTATTTCATACATTAATGATAGCATACTGAGGTATTTAAGACCATGCATTATATGCGTTCATTGTCTAATTATATAAGGCCAAAAGCCCCTAAAAATTCAACATTTTACAGCACTAACAAGTTGTGCTGTGCCGGCCGAGGGACGAATCCCCCGACCGGCTGCACCTCAGAGTACAAAAAGTCAATAGTGTGGTAAGCAATTTCGTCGACCGATATGGAGCAATCGTAGCTTTTAGGCAGTTCAGCGAGTGGTTGTAAAAGGCCCGACCTATTATTGGTCTACATCGTGATACAATCAAAACTATGAAAATTGCTATTCAAGGCGTTGCTGGGTCATTTCACGATCAGGCAGACGCAAATTCTACAACTTAGACAACTACGAGCTTATAGCCTGCAACACCTTCGAGGATGTGTTCAAGAGCGTCAAGAATGATCTGGCAGAGGCTGGGTTTGTTGCGATTGAAAACTCGCTTTATGGATCGATTCATGAAACTTACGACATGATTATTAAGTACAAGGCTAATATAGTGGGCGAGATTCAACTACCAATCCACCAACAATTAATTGCTATGCCGGGTACGAATATAGCAGATATCCAAACAGTTATGTCGCATCCTGCTGCTCTGGATCAATGTCGTTCTTACATAGAAAAGCACCTTCCTAACGTTCAGGTTATCGAACACCACGATACCGCCGGAGCAGTATATGATATTTCTCAAGGTGACGAAAATAAGGTTGCTGCGATTGCATCGGAAGCGGCAGCGTCGCTGTATGGCATGAAAGTGTTAGCTAAAAATATTGAAGATGAGGCAGATAATATAACCCGGTTTATAGTTATTTCTAAGAAACCACTTGATGATAAATCGGGCAACAAAGCTAGCCTTGTATTAATGACGGATCACATGCCCGGTTCGCTATATCGAGCCCTGGGTGTGTTCAATAAACATAACGTCAACTTGACTAAAATTGAGTCTAGACATGTTAGAGGCCAGCCCTATAAGTATCAGTTCATCGTTGATGCTATCTGTTCTCTGGACCAATTGACCCAAATGTCTAGTGAGCTAAGTATGCAAAACTGTAAAGTTACAAAACTTGGCCACTATTTAGAGAACCTAAGTTCTTAAGTGTTACCTCGCTAGTTATACAAGCTTATTTATAGCCACAATGTTATAGTATGTTTATGAATAGCCCTAAAATACAAATAACCTATGCCAATCTTTTAAACAATCTACGTATCGCAGGGCAGCCAGAGCCACATATTCTTAGCTACGATGAAGCTGAAGATAAGGCTGAGGCCTATCGTCAGGCGTGGGCCAGCAAGCAAGATTTAGTGTTGGCTGGCATGCAGAAAGGCCTGGGCTTGGAATTTGTCTCCCCTGTTTATGATGTTGCGCTTGCACCATGGACATATGGGTCGGCGGTAAGTTTCCCGTTAATTATAGATATGTCGCGCGAACCTGATGAGTTTGTCGACGTATTGACTCACGAGCTATTCCATCAGCTTTTTAGCGACAATCAAATCATTACATCACGGCATGCACGCGCACAAAGTAGGTTGAATTGGGATCAACTGTTTGGGGCTGAACATAGTGGGTCCACCTTAGTGCATATTGCCGTACACGCGGCTTGTAAATATGTGTATCTAGAGGTGCATAATGAGCCGTACAGACTAGAAAGAGATATAGAGCACGCTAAGCCCCTGCCCGATTATGCAAAGGCTTGGGAATATGTTGAGCATCACGGCTACAAGCACATAATCCAACAGCTCAAAGACCGTTACCAGGAAATAAAGCAAGCAGGGGCGTAGGCTAACTGCTGCCTAAAGTAGCTGGGGTAGGGATTGTTTGTTATAAGTGGCCATGCAAGTAGCCTATCCGGCAGCTACAATTTGAGCTCGCGGGAAGACTTCAAGAGAATTTCCATCATGATCTTATAGTCGCTAGATCTATTTTTTCGTAGTTTTTTATATAAATAAACAACATTGTCGGTAACCTCGATGGCTGTATCTGGATCTGTGTCATATAAATATGACATAAAAGCTTGGTTAAGTAGTTCAAAAGTAGCCAGCTTATCAGCATCTGTAGCATATACCTCGTATCTTTTATTGAAGTCTGGCCATTCAAACTTAAATTTGGTGTATCCATCGATTTTCTTGTGTTCTAGATTACGACCAGAGCGGTCCTTCTTTGGTTTAATTATAATTCCACCATAATATTTTGGAAGGTTAATTTGAGAAACGACTAGAGACCATCCAGTATTAGATGCCTTAGGCAAGTAAGTGTATAGTTGCACCAAATGATCATGGTAGGTGCCTACGAAATGATTGTTGATGTCACTTTTACCAAATTTACTGGTCCCAAATAATTCCCCTTTCTGTGGCAAGAATAGCCAACCCATATTTAACGCGTAAAACATTTTGTTCTTTGATGCGAACCTAGCTAACCCTTTATCGGCTGATACCTTATCGGCTGTCTCTCGGTCGATTTTATCAAGCAACCAGGTTGACCCGCTTCTATTGAATGTCCAATATTCAGCAAAAGAGGACTTGTCGGTAAAAAGTACCTTGTTAGTCTTAGTATCGATAAGTTCGTTTTTAGAACTAGCAATGAACGACACAGTAATCTTGTCTTTGGTATTGTCAACGCGGTCAAGAACCTCCACGACAGCCACTTTTTCGATATCAACATTACTTACTCTATTCGCTCGTTGAACTTCTGAGAGTATTCGCATCAATAATGAATTATGCTGTAAATAAGACGGGGTCATATATGTAGACATGCTCTCGGTGTTAAAGGATGACCAATCTTCTTGGAATTTAATAAATATTTGTTTTGCATGGTCTACAATAGCTGACTCATCCCAGGCGTTGTCGGCTGCCGAAGCTTTTTTTAGCTTTTCTCTAGCCCCCTCGGCCTTTTTCTTTATTCTGAACCAAATATCAAAGAAGGCCGAAAACCAGCCTCCCCATATGCCACAAACGGTCACGAAAGCAATAGTTTCCGCGGCTGACTCGTACTGCCAGGCAAAAACAATCAGCGCCAATGATGCCAATAGGGCAAAACTGAAACTAATAAATAGCTCTAATTCACGCTTAAAAAGTTTTTTGATTATCCGGCCAAAGAAATGACTAATGAAGTATCCGAATAAAGCGAAGAATAACACAATACCACTAGTGTTGCCCCTACTAAGGACAGATGACCCATCACCACCTAGTGCGAATATTTCAATAACGATGCCTGATATTTCAACCATATATTAAATATACCTCTAGAGTATGGCGACTTCAATCGTGATTAGCGAAAAAGTCATAAAGGGGGTATACATATTTTTCTGATTACGTCCTGCAAAGTGTACAATATAGTTATATGCGTGGAGATATTAGGCCCTTAACAAAAGCAATGGAAGCCTCTATAGATAGCGGCAGCACTTACCAGGATATGACAAATGTTTATCTACAGTACGGCTGGTCTGCCAAACAGATAGAAGATGCACGCTTGAACATTGAGTTTAGCAAAAGCACCGAGGGTCATTCGGCCCAACTAATATTAAAACGACTATCTATTTTTAGTATTATCGTCTGGTGTGCAGCACTATTTTTACCAGCATGGGTTGTGGCAGGTTATGATATTTTCGAGCTAGGTGAAAACGCGATGTCTGGCGGATTCGCCTTTGGTCTGGGTTTTATGTTCTTTTGGCTATACCCAGCATGGTTCGCGAATATCCCCGCTCTCATACTAATGCGTCGCTCTGTTATGTCTAGCTTTCGGTCACTAGCAACTAGCTATAAGGCAGCGACTATACGGGGGTGGTGTAGCATACTGGTTGCATTGTCTATAATTTTCTACCCACAGAAGATGTATATGCATGGTGAAGGTCGTGCTTCTGAGCTAGTAGATGTGGGTCTTGGCGGATACATGTGGATAGTTTCAGTAATCACGATAACAAGTGCCTATACGCTAGCATATATGAAGTACAGAAAGTACCTTAGGCATATTCGTAATAATAGCCCAGCTAGTTCATAAAATAACGTGATTGCTATTAGCCGTGGCGTATAATAGATATATGGTATCAGTAGAATTCTATTACGATCCATCTTGTCCGTTTTGTTGGATCACGAGCCGCTGGCTACTGCAGGTGCAGGCCGAGCGTGAGATAGGTATCACCTGGCGGC
>OEIV010000811.1_pt1 | contig 15784 bp, 20 predicted proteins | sample 1539231 | NCBI WGS metagenome assembly OEIV01 (sample SAMN03794762, study PRJEB22550) | activated sludge metagenome | feature: wastewater treatment plant; material: activated sludge; isolation source: Wastewater treatment plant of a petroleum refinery complex | place: Argentina: Buenos Aires ...
GATAAGTGGTAGCAGAAGAGAATAAAAAAGTAAGATGCGGGGTAGAGAAGTGGTATCTCGTCGGGCTCATAACCCGAAGATCAGTGGTTCGAATCCATTCTCCGCAAGATGGTTTATTCTCAAATGTGTAATGTGAATTGTTTATGTGTTGCTCTGATCAAATGGTCGTTATTATGTTGGTAGTACCAACAATCTTGAAAGAAGATTAGAGAAACACTATTGATGACATTCCAAGGCAACAAAATGAATGAGACCACTTGCATTAGTGTGACATAAAACTTATGAAAGTCTAATAGAGGCAAGAAGAGAAGAAATCCACCTTAAAAAAATGAAAAGCAGAAAAGTTATAGAAGAGTTCATAGAAAAAAAAGACCTGTAGCGTAGAGAAGGGTATCTCGGTCCGATCAAAATCGGACAGATCAGTGGTTCGAATCCATTCTCCGCAAGATTAAGTTTTGAACAAAGAAAACGAGAAAAAATTGAGGCTGGGAAATCGTCTAATGGTAGGACAACGGACTCTGAATCCGTTTATCTAGGTTCGAATCCTAGTTTCCCAAAATGGGAGACTCGTTAAAATAGTTAAATGCCGGGATGATGGAACTGGTAGACATGCTGCGCTTAGAACGCAGTGCTTATGGCGTGCAGGTTCAAGTCCTGTTCCCGGTAAGTTCCTAAAAATAAGACAAAATCATTTGAAATCGTAAAGAACTTGACTATAAGTCATATTGCGAGCCAAAAGAATTCTATTCCGAGGTAGCTCAGCGGTAGAGCAGTTGGCTGTTAACCAATTGGCCGTGGGTTCGAGCCCCACCCTCGGAGCCATTAGGCTATCCTAATAAATCGTTACACTTTATTATCTATTATTTTTGTTTCCATGCCTCTTACGAAAGCAGCCAAAAAAGCACTAAAAAGATCAAGAACACTCACAGAATTAAGAGCTCCTCTCAAAATACAATTGAAAAAAACACTAAAAAGTGCTAAAAAATCTCTTGTAGTAAAAGACAGAGATGTACAGACAATCTTGTCAGAAGCATTTAGCGTTATAGATAAAGCATCTCAGAAAAACATTATTCATAGAAATAATGCTGCAAGAAAAAAGTCAAGACTAGTTATGCTTTCTCAAAGACAGCAAGATTAGTTTGCTCAGCTCTTCCTTAGTGAAGAGTAATGTGCCGACTTAGCTCAACGGTAGAGCAACCGCCTTGTAAGCGGTAGGTTACAGGTTCAAATCCAGTAGTCGGCTTTCTTCCAAAGAAAATAATAATATAAGATGATATATGGAACCGTAGTTCAGTTGGCTAGAACGCCCGCCTGTCACGCGGGAGGTCGCGGGTTCGAGCCCCGTCGGTTCCGCCATTCATTACCAAACTATCTCAATACGCAGATGGCCCTATCGTCTAACGGTTAGGACATCCCGATTTGATCGGGACAATCGAGTAGTTAGAAAGTTAGAAAAACAAAGATTAGCAGAGGCCCTATCGTCTAACGGTTAGGACACGGGACTTTCAATCCTGCAATCGGGGTTCGATTCCCCGTAGGGTCAGTTAAAATTATCTATAAAATTTGATGGCAGAAATTCATTGATTTGTTTACATCTTAGAGCTCAACAACGGTTGATACTACATTTGATCAACTCGCAATGTAGAAACAAGATTTGATAAGCATAAGAGATGATGAGTCAGATCAACAAAGGGTTATAGACCACTCAAACTACTATACTTCAAAAGATATGAGACATATAAAGAAGCAAGAGAGTTTGAAATAAAGTTGAAAAAATATAAAAGCAAAGAAGAAGTAAAAAAGTTTATGACTTCGTCTAATGATTAGGACATCCCGATTTGATCGGGACAATCGGGGTTCGATTCCCCGTAGGGTCAAATTAAAAAAATTTAATGGGCGATTAGCTCAATTGGCGAGAGCACCTGATTTACACTCAGGGGGTTATAGGTTCGAGTCCTATATCGCCCACCATTAAAAAATACTAAATTATCTTCATAATAAAGAAAAAATCTGATTAGCTTCAGATTTTTTTGTAAAAAAGATTGACTTATATTTTTTTATATTTATATCGAACAAACACCATAAAGGGTGTTAAATAAAGTTATGAAAAATAAGAGATTGTATTTATTGCTTTTATTGGCGTATTTATTTACGCTTGAAGCTTTTGCTCAAGTTCCTACACTGCTGTGGGAAAAAGGTTATGGTACTACTGGGTTTGATTATCTTATGGATTTTCAAGCAATACCTGGAGGATACATTTATTGTGGTAATTCTGGTGCTGCAAATTATGATGCCACTGTTCATCATGGACTTGAAGATGTTTGGTTAATCGGGGCAGACACAGCAGGGAATATTCTATGGCAAAAATCATTTGGAGGGGCATTGACCGACGGGTCATATGCAATAGAAAAAACTACTGATGGAGGTTACATTGTAGTGGGGCTTAGTCATTCGAGCAATGGTGATGTTGATAGTATATGTCAAGGACAGAGCGATGTCTGGATCCTAAAAACAGACAGTCTTGGTAATCTACAGTGGCAAAAAAGCTATGGAGGCTCTTATCGTGATTATTTAAATGATGTCAAACAAACTTCTGATGGTGGTTATGTCGTTGTAGGGACTGCTAACTCTTCTGACGGTGATGTTGTTGGTAGTCATGGGGGAGGTGATTGCTGGCTATTAAAACTTAGTTCTACTGGTGTTATTCAGTGGCAAAAGTCCATTGGTAGTGATAGTGATGATGATGGTATTGGTATAGAAAAGACTAGTGATGGAGGTTATATTGTGCTAGGGTGCTCCGCTGCAAATAATGGGGATATTAGTGGAAATCATGGGGCTCATGATTACTGGATAATTAAGTTAGACGATTTAGGTAATCTGCAGTGGGAAAAAAGTTACGGTGGATCTGCTAACGATCTCGCAAGATCTTTTTCTAAGACATCAGATGGTGGTTATATAATCACCGGTTATACTGAATCAAATGATGGAGATATCACCACTCTCAATAAAGGGTATAGTGATATTTGGATAGTGAAAATAGATAGTCTTGGTGTCATTCAATGGCAAAAAAGCTACGGAGGATCCGGCTACGATGATCCTACTAGTATATCTCAAACCAGTGATGGGGGATATATATTTAGTGCTTCTTCTTCATCAAACAATGGAGATGTAATTCCAACTCAGTGGTATAATGGCGATTGGGATTACTGGATAGTAAAAATAGACAATCTTGGGGCCATCCAATGGCAAAAAAGCTATGGAGGTACCAACGCTGATCAGCCAATGATGATTAAAGAAATGTCAAATAATAGTTATATTATTGTAGGTATTTCTAAGTCGAACAATGGAAATGTGACAGGTAATCACGGCAATTGGGATGGTTGGGCCATGCAGATAAAAGGCCCACTCATTACAGCGACCGATGATCAAGTTCTCAATGAAAAGCTCTCCATGTATCCAAATCCAGCCAAAGCTGGGGATAAAATAACATTGCCTTTTACAGCAGAGATTGAGATTTATGATCTCATGGGGAAAGCGATCTACAGAGGCTATGGAAACTCTTTCGAGATCCAAGACTCTTGGAATCAAGGTCTTTACCTGATTCTGATAAATAATAAAAAAACTTTTTTTAGTTCAAAGCTAAAAATTGAATAAAATATAATATAATATCTAAAAAGCGGCTAGAAATTCTCAGTCGCTTTTTTTAAATTTATTTTTCTGGTAACTGCAAAAAATATATCAATGCAGAATAAAAATTTTTTCAGAAGAAAAACCCCCACAAAAAGCAGGGGTTTTCTATAGATTATCTTTTTAGAACTTCAAACACAGAGCTAAATTCAGATGCTCCAGGAGGAAGATTCGATCGGAGTGAAGTATTTGTTTCAATGAGGAGAGACGCGCCTTCATAAACATCTTGTCTTCTTCTCAGCCATAGATTATCATCTTCTTCGCCAGACACTGAACCATCGTAGAGGAACCACTGATTGAGTGCTGATCTTCTGTTGTTAATCAGATTAGTTACTCATTTACCAGCGAGGATACCATTTACTTTTAGTCTACCATCTGTACATCGACCAGTTTTGAGATCAGTATTTTTCACGATATTTGATCTATTAGCAAGAATTGAGTTAGGTGTCGTATCAAATTGATTTCCAGCTATAAAGATACCATTTACTACTTGTTGAGTATCACAGTCTGTTGTATCAAAATAGATGGTCCCATTTGGCACGATAAACATACCATTTCATCTGAGATTCCCTTTGATGACGAGGTTTCCATTTGGTACGATTACTGTGTAAGGTTTATCGTGATAACCATTGGTTATCGCATTGATTGAGTTAGAATTACTGTTTTCAATAATATAGATTTCCTTAGATGGTACTTTTTTCACATCTCCTACAGCACCATTCAGTGAAGCTGGGAGAGATGAAGAAACAGCTATTCTCCTTTGAACTTCTACAAATGAACTCATAATATTTCTCAAGTTTTGTCCGCCATCATAAGAGTTTGTAGTCACATTTCTCACTTCAAACTCATCAACGAAACTCGCACCTCTGAGAGTAGAAAAGTCTCTCAAGTCAGTGTTAGTTACATTACTGAGACCTCATCTTTGCATCAAGTACGGTTTAGTCACAGCAAAGTTTGCCTGACAAACTCTTCTATCAAAAGATTTAGCTTCAAAACCAGTTCCATTACATACTTCGTAGTTAATTTGTTCGAGACTAAGCTTGTATTCTCCTAGAATTCCTCCAAAGAACTGAGGATCAAGAGCAAAGTAGTATTCACCATCTCTCGTGATTGGAATATTTCTCTGAGCCATATGATTAAATAGTGGAATATTTCCAAAATTCGTCACCGTCTGAGAAGAAATACCAAGCCCAATTTCTCTCGGTCTACAAGATACATTTCTTATTCTAAATCCACTTCCTTGATTTCATGAATAATCATATTCTGGATTAAGTCCATTAAAAACAGCAAAATCACAAGTCAAACTACCTCTTCTGATATATCCTTTACTAGAAGAATTACAACTATCAGAGAAATTATTTTCTTCTACATCTCGGTAGAATGGCACGATTTCTCCAGACTGTACAGAAAGAGAATTTGTATTCGTCGAGCTGACATCTACATATCCACATCTTGGAGGATTGTAAGCTACTGGCTGATTATTTTGATTGAGAAGACACTGAGAAGTACAAGTATATCATTGCATTCCAGGTACTGGAGTAGCATTATTATTTCCAGATCAAAGATCACACTGTTCACCCATTTCTACAATATTATTACCACAGACTGGGATATTGTTCACATAAGCCAAACATTGATTACAAGACTGTCCAGCATAAGGCTGACCAGATGGGATTACTCCGTTTCCAGGTCCTCTACCATTTGGAGCTCCAAGATCACACTGTTCATTTGGATCGATGATAGCATTCCCACACACCCAAGCTACAGTTTCTACTTGAGCAGTAGCTACATTGTTGCCAGTTGTTACTTCAGGAGTTGTTGTACTAACGATACCTGTATTGGTAAGAACTTGAGTTGTAGAATTTGAACCAATATATCTACCAGTTAAGACGATTACGCCTTGTTGACCAGGATTGACCGAACCAATAGTCCATCAATTGGTAATGATGTTGCCATCAGGTGATGGAGTTGCAGACCAATTATCAAATCCAGCAGGTAAAATATCAGTCACTCTTACATTTTGTGCAACTATAGCACCACTATTTCCATATCTAATAGTAAATGTTACTATAGCATTGGTGATACTAGAAACATTTGTAGTAGGATTAGCCACTTTAGTAATCCACATATCAGCATCTCAAAGAACAAGACCAGTTTGTGAAATGTTATTTCCAGTATTTGTATCGCCACTTGCATTGATAATTGCAGTATTGATGAGCAAGCCACTTTGTATAAGTACTTTACCGGTGAGAATGATAGTGCCTTGCTGTCCAGGAGTAAGTGTACCGAGATTCCAACCTGATCAGAAAATACTTGGGTAAGCTTGAGAAGGTGAAATACTAAGATACTGTAATCCAGTCGGCAAGATATCTTGTAAAACAACATCATAAGCTGTCACAAGACCGCTATTTCCATATCTAATAGTAAATGTTACATTTTCTCATGAAGAAGCAATTGTTTTGTCAGTTGCTTTGAAAACATAAACATCTGGATTCCCCCCAGTAGAAGTAACTACAGAAGTATTATTGCCAGTTGTTACTTCAGGAGTTGGTGTCGAGATGATTCCCGTATTTGTATACTGAGAAAAATTTCAGTAAATAATTCCAGTAATAATGATTCTGCCCGTTTGACCAGGATAGAGATCTCCTACAGGGATGATAATCTGTGACCCACTAAAAGAACCAGTAAGAGTTCTGCCAACAGGATTAGTAATAGAAGAAAACGACAAAATATTTCCCCCAGTAAAAGTAACTACTTCCAAATTAGGGATAGTGGGACTAATAGGAGTATTTCCACCAGAAAACGATGAAAGAGTATTGCTATTGTTCCCAGTATTACGAACAGGATTGTTTCCTGAATTGAAAACACCAGAGTTAGATGGAGTATTCCCTCCAGAAAGAGAAATGATAGGAGTGCCAGCAGGATTTGTACCAGCAGCATTATGAACTGGATTTAGATCAAATATCCTGTAAATAAAGCCATAAACTTGACCAGTAAAAGTAATTCCAGTCAATCCAGCGGGTAAAATATCAGTTACGACAACACCAGTAGCTATAGTTCCACCAGAATTTCAAAAGTCAATGATATAAGTGACCACGCTTCCAGAGGATACAGTTCCAGTGCTGACAGTTTTTTTGATTCGAACATCAGCATCACTACAAAGCACTGTTGCAGAAGATTGATCTTCAGCACTACCAACAAAATCACCAGTGATATTTGCATAAACATAAGACCAGTTCATCATATATTGACATTCAGCACCTATAACTTGAGCAGTCACTGTAATAGTTGCAGTTTGACCAGGATTGAGATTAAAACCAGTTCGAGTAAACATTTCAGCAATAGTGTTACCAATTATTGTAAAACCAGTGCTAAAAGTACCTACTGAAGGGTTTCTTACAGCAGAAATAAATTTGATATTTTTTGGCATATAATCAAGAACTCCGACATTATTAGCTATACTTTGTCAAGAATTTCCGATGGTAATTTGGTAAGTAACTACTTCACCAGCTTTTGCGTACTGCTTATTGGCAGTTTTTCTAATCCAAAGATCTGAATCTCCAGGTATACTGACGATAGCAGTATCGGTATTGTTAGAAAGATTGATTTCAGGAGTGCTACCAGAAATAGTACCAGTATTCGTCAAAGTAGCAGGTCAAGAGATAGGTCAAACTCTACCAGTCAAGATGATAGTACCTTGTTGACCAGGATTGAGTGTTCCAATAGTCCATTCAATTGTATTTCAAACTGTATTTCCTGCAGGATTTGAACTTATATAAGTAAACTGAGTAGCAAGAGGTAAAATATCTGTGATTTTTACACCAGTAGAAGCAACTGTTCCACTATTTCCATATCTGATAGTAAAAGTGACGATACCACCAGAGATGCTAGAAGTTGGAGTAGCATCTTTAATAATCCAGAGATCTGGAGTGCCAGCAGGAGTTACTGTAAGGATAGCAGGACAAACAATTCTTTGATTACCGTTACCAGTAGTTACCAAAGATAAATTATAAGTTCCAGCAGAAGCAGGAGCTGTGAATTGAAGTTGTCCATTTGCTAACTGTGCACCAGGGACGGCGTAAGTAAATGGAGAAAAATTTGGCTGTGCAGTAATTGCAGCTTGAGTAGAGTTGGTTGTATTCCATGTCAAGGTAGTAATCTGTCCAGCTGTGACAGTCGATGCCCCCTGGATAGTGAAATTACAAGTCGGAGCAGGAAACGAGCTTACATTGATAGTAGTCGAACATGCAGGGCTTGAGACATTTGATCCACCATTTCCAGATACTGCACAAGTAGCAGTATAAGCTCCAGGAGCAGTCAGAGAATTTGTTGATCAGTTAAATCCATTGATAGTTTGAGAGTATCAGTTTGGGCCAGTTATTTGAATAGTTGAGCTTGTAGCATTTGTTGCTGTACAGTTGAGTTGAGAAACAAGCCCTGGAAGTCCAGAAGCAGGCGTCGCATTCAATGAGTTACAAACTGGAGCAGGGAAAGCATTAACAGTAAGCTGAGCAGGGCACTGAGTAGTTCCTCCAGCACCATCAGCATTAACAGTGATGTTATAGATACCAGGAGTAGTAGGAGCAGTAAATTGTTGAGATCCATTTGTAGCGACATTAGTAAGAGGAAATCCACCGATAGTAGGATTAGCTGTAATACTAGAAACAGAAGTCGTATTAGTAGAAGACCAAGTGAGAGTAAATGAAGCACCAGGATTTACTGATGGAGTCACGATACTCGCTGAACAAGTAGGAGCAGGAGCAATGACAGTAAGCTGAGCAGGGCACTGAGTAGTTCCACCAGCACCAGCAGCATTGACAGTAATATTATAAATTCCAGGAGTAGTCGGAGCAGTAAATTGTTGAGATCCATTGGTTGTTACATTAGTAAGAGGAAATCCACCGATAGTAGGATTAGCTGTAATACTAGAAACAGAAGTCGTATTAGTAGAAGACCAAGTGAGAGTAAATGAAGCACCAGGATTTACTGATGGAGTCACGATACTCGCTGAACAAGTAGGAGCAGGAAGTTGCACGAGTTTACATTGAGCATTACAGCTATATCCAGCTGGGATAGAAGATGGTACTGATGGTTCGCATTCTTCTCCTTTTGCTCATGTTAATATTCCATCTCCACACCACTGAACTCTTAGATTGAGACAAGCAACAAGAACACTATTATCATTAGTTGAATTCTGATTATTATCTGTATCAAAAAGAGTGAGGGATCTGATTTGGTAATCATAATTAGGTGCTGATGTAGGAGTACTAGGATGCCCAGCATTTCTATAGTTTGGATTAGCAAATGTTGTATTTTGTTGAGAAGGAATGATGCCAGCGACATTAATAACTTTAGGGGTATTAAAGAACCAACTTCAAAATTGAAAATAACTAGAACCTCATATTTCTTCCGCAGTTGTAAGATGTCTTACTTTCTGTCAAGGTTGAACTGCCCAGTTATTAGCAGAGAGATATGGTCTATTGAAGATAATAAAATCATTATTTCCATTAGCTGGATTGATACTATTATTGAACAAAAAATACGATCCACTACCAAAAGGTCTAAAAGTATGGAGATAGTAAGGACCTGGGTTTCCAGCAGGATTTTGAAAATAATTCAAATATATTCCATATTCTCAACTATAAACTATGGCATCTTCCAATTCAGTACAAGACTGGCTATAGATGAAATCTTTTTGAATATTAGAAAGAGTGCTCACATTATACCACTGTTGAGCATTAGAATATCCAAATAAAGATAAGAGAATAAAAGCAGATAATCATAACTTTTTAAGCCATTGGATTCTCATGATAACTTAGTAAGAGAATAAATTTATCTTGTTCATTGTGTTTCCAGTATCGAATTTCATCATGATCCTTCTCAATGATTTGAAGAATCAATTATAGGAGTTTTTTTGATCATAAATAATCATAAGAGAAACAATCAAATAAGTCAAATAATGAGCAACCATTGTAATAATTTCATTGGATATAATGTTTACAAAAATAAATTTTATGTATCTTAACGGCCTCATCCTTGACTACCGATACCGGAACCTCCTTCACCTGTTCAACCTCAAGTATCATTTCATGGATTTCATGTAGGCTGTTGAGTTTCGCTTCAACCTCAAGTATTATTTGTTTGGCCAATAATAGGTGGTTGTCGAACTTTATCCTTCGGTGTTTTCTTAAAACTAGCATTTACCTTAGTCTGTACATTCAAATCATGCTGTTTCGTACGGATATCATAGTCTGAATTGTGAACAGCTTTGTTCAGAGAGCCACCGAGAGAGAGTCTTGCTGATACAGGGTTTTCTAGTGTGTTGCTTGCTTCGTAAAGAGGTCTTCATGAGCCGCTTTCAAGAGATCATGAGACACTATCAGAGTCTCAGCCTTCACTTGAAGAAGTCTCTATCGTGATAGACTCGACTTTCATACCAAATGACTCATTCGCACATTCTCCAGCCAGATATCCCACCATAGTTCTGTTGAGTTTAACAGTTTTTCCATCTGTAGTCTTAAATTCTCCATTTTCCAAAAGATTTTTTATCTGGTTATCATCCAGTTTAATTTTATCTCCAAGTTTTTGTTTTACAGCATCGATAGCCATTTGACGATCTACGACATTATTTTCTATTTTTTGGAGAAACCATTTTTTAAAGCTATCTTGATCTTTAGTGCCGATAGTGATTTCAGATCACTCTACTATTTTTACAGGTCCAGGCTGAGTGAAAGAGAACCTTTTACCTTCGGCATTCGCTGCTCTATAGTAAGCTGTGAAGCCCATGATATCGTTTACTGATTCCTGTTTCCAAGTATTTTTATCTTTTACAGTGTTATGAAGTGTTGTTCTGTACTCTTTGAAAAGATTTGTCATATCGCCAGGTTCTCTACCAAGAATCTCATTATATCCATTGATTCTCATATTAAACATTGAAGAAAGTGGTCTCAAAAGATGATAGAGTTCTCGTGAACCACTCTGTTTTGCGATATCAAAAAATGTTTTCTGATGTTTTGCCCAGTCTTCAACTGTGAAATTTTTCACAAGTTTTTCAGCAATAGTTTTAAGATCAGGTCTTTTGAGAGCATCGAGATACTCATTAGCTTTTTTAGCTCTGTAATCGAGCGATCCAAATTTATCAACAGTAAACTTAGAAACAGCAGTAATAGATTTTAGTCTATTAACGAGATAGGCAAGCTGCTTCTCATCTAGGTTAGGATTGGTGCATTGAGCATAGAGTTCGTTTGCCCACCCATTTTTTTGTGGTTCGAGAATCTTACTCATATGCCAAAGAGCTGCTTTGTATTCAAATCCACCAACTAATTGGTCCTTAGTTGTGTCTGCTGCATGATATACTGAAGCTTTTCTGATAAATTCAGAGAAGTGAGTTGTATTTTTTGTAGATCAGATAGTTTCACTTTTACTATTAGAATTTCTCGTCAGACTATAAAGCTCATCATAGTGACTATTTTCGATGCCTTTCAGCATAGCTTCGAGTTCTTTATCAGTCGGCTGAAACTCTATATTTCCAAGATTTTCAGTAGTACTATTTTCAGATTTACGAGTAGCTCATTCTTTCTGATAAACGATAGCAAGTTTTGTAGATTCAGTAGAAGAATGTTCCACAGAAACTGTACCATTTTTCATTTCAGTGAAAACTAACTCACCATTCTGAGGCAAGAGTAGTTCAGTATCACCTTTTTTGTAGTAAACTTTTCCATCTTTTTCTACAAGCTGGCTAGAAACATACTCTTTTGCTTTTTTTCCAAAAATATTATCTGGAAACTTCGCAAGTATTTCAGTTTTAATTTTTGCAAGTGTAACTTTTTTCTCTGTTGACTGACCAAATTTTTCATACTGAAGAGTGAATTTTCCTTTTGGCTCAGCTATATAGCGGATATCAACTGTTCCATCAGCTTGTTTCTGGATAGAAAGTCTTCATTCCTTGAATTTTTTACCAATCATACTACTGGCAATATCGTCAAATCTATAGTTTTCACCAGAATTCTGTAGTTTTCCATCAGGAGAAATAATTTTTGAAATATCATTTTTTGCCTCAGCAGAAAAATTTTCTTTTCCAAGCATCTCAGACAATGAGACATTTTTTTGTTTTGCTTGAAGGATGGAATCCAGATTTTCAGGAGTTTTTGATCCAGTTTCACCAGCGATTCCCAAAAGTTCAGGAGTTTTTTCTTGAGATGAAATATCTCCCAGAGTCAAGTAAACGCGGTACTGACCTCTTTCAAACTTTTTCGAAATATTAATATCACCAACATTTCCGAGCGTTAATTTATTTCCATCGTAAGAAAATCAATTCTGACTTTCTTTGGTATATCTCATGTTAAGAACAGAGTTCAGAGCTTGTCCATTTTTCATTTCTAGGTTTACAGTTTTTCCATCAGGATTGGCCTTTACGATCAGACCATTGATAGCCAGCTGAGAGCTGAGTTTCTCAGCGATTCACTCAGTGGTGTTTTGCGTTTCTTTTTTCTCCCAAGGTACCGACTTTAGAGATCCTCCAGTATTGATATCATTCATAATCAAGATTTCTTTGTCGATATCAGCGACATATCTATTTGAAAACGAAGAAAATTTCACGGTCAAAAGACTAGAAAAATTTCCTCTAATGAGTTCTTTGAGTGAAAATCTAACACCGAGTTTAGTTAATTTTGGACCTCCGTGACCAAGTCTTTCATACTGATTTTCTCTATACTGTTCAATAAGTCCTGCTCTGTACATTGCCATGATATTTCTCAGGATAAGACCTTTCCCTGCTGGTGAAGCATTTACAAATTGTGGATTATCAAATACATGTTCAGATTCCATAGAATTAGTGATGTCAGAAATCATAGTATTTATTTCACTTTGAGATCTTCAGTCAAAAAGCCAGTTGTTTTTTCTTTTTTCATTTCTTCAATTACCAGAAATCATGGTTTTATATTTTTCGATGTTCGACAAGAGAAATCCTTTTACAGATTCTTTTGTCATTTTCCCATCATACAAGAAGTCATCTCACTCTCTCACGCCAAAAAGTGCCACCGCCAAAGTATCGAGATTTTGAGCCTGCTGTTCGATACCAGCTGCCAAGTCTCTTTCATAGAAAGCTCCGATATAGACATCTCGTTTTTCTTTCGTACTCGCAAAAGCTCCAGCTTCCGCTCCAAATCTCTTGACGGGTATAGCTCCAATATTATTGAGTCTTGTGAGTTCTTCACGATTTACTTGCAAAGCACCACCGACATCAACACCAGCATAGAGTTCTCCTTGTCAAAAATTGAATGAGAAATTAGCGCCAGTTTTAAATTTATCTCCCAGATCTTTTGAAAGTTTTTCATAGTTGACTCCCACTCAGAGGATCGGTTTTCCGCTTTTGTCAAAAGCGATTCCAAGTCCTGGTTGTAGGCTTTCTCTGATGAAATTAGCGAGTACAGTTTTTTTATTTTTTGGATCTTTGGTATAGTCCTGGATTTTTGTTCATCATTTGAGGTTATTAAGTAAGTTCTTATTAGCTACACCAAATTCTCCCTTTTCAAACAAATCTGCAAGAAGTTCATCATGCTCAGGGCCAAATTTCATATAAACTGTATCAATCAAAAAATTTGTAATCTGCATAAATCTGGCAGTGATACTTTTTCTGACAGCCAAGCTTTCACTTTCTGACATCTTTGCAAAAAGTTTATACTGTTCTGGAGGAATTTGCTGGAAAAGTTTTTCCATCTCTTTTGAGTTATCTTGGAAAAGCCAATCTTTCTGATAGGCATCAGCTTTAGCATTAGATTCCATTCTATCTCTTCAGAAGAGATCAGAAGCATCGACTTTTGCTCTTCCAGTGACACCGTTATCTTTTACAAATTCGTTCATGAAGCTCGCTTTATTTTTGATATGATCTTTGATATCTGGATTTGCTCTCAAGATCATCAAAAAATCTTTACGAGTCATAATTTTTCCTTTAAAGGAATCGATAGCCAGATTTATGTTTTTTCTGAGAATTGGATTCGTACTAGAAGTTTGTACTCCTACCAAGATATTATGAAGAAGTCTGCTTGTTTCTGGTCCATCGATCATTTCTCGGTCGCCCGTTTCTGGATCTTGTTTTTTACTTCCAAACTCGAAAAAGTTTGCATAGAGCTGCTCACCCATGATCGCTGCAGTATCTCTTTTTTTCTTGAGGCCTTTTTCACCTTTTGACTCATTTGATGAATTCACGAAACCATTGCTGTCATAGTCACACAAGAAAAGAAGTACATTATTTTCATTAATAGCATATCTCGCTGTTTCATTATTACCTTGATAATCTTCTCTGAGAACGAGATTAAGCATTTGTTCAGTATTATAAGCTGCTGTATAATCGAGTCCTTTATGGTTGTTGATATCGATTATTCTTTCCCAGTTAGGATCATTTTTTACCTCATTGAGAAGTTTTGCGACTTTTTTTCGTCTCTTCATATCGATATGATCCTGGTTGAAGGTATCTTTGAGATCGTGACCAGAAAGAGCTCCAGCCTGCATTTTTTGAAGTATACTAAAGTATTGTGGATTTTTGAGAATTTTTTCCATAATTTTAGGTAATTCACCTCGATTGATTCCTCTTACTTCAGATTTTTTTCTATCAAGAATTCCAGCGATAGCTTGGTTGATATCGCGTTTTGCATCTCTATAACGATCAGTCAAATCAGCTCCTTTCAGAGTCTTTTTCATATTATCAATCGTTCCAAGATAGCTATTTGGAATATTATATTTCAGTGCTGTACCTTGATTGTCGACAGTATATTCCACTTTATTATTAACAAGTTCATCTCAGGTAACGAGCTGTTCCTGGTGAGTTTCGGCTGTAGTATTAGTTGTTTCTTCTGTAGTTTCACCAGAATGTTCAGTTTGATTATTTGTTATATTTTCAGTCGTTTCAGAGTTTTCGCTACTATGTTGGTTACTGTTTTCAGTAGTATTGTTTGACTGACTGTCGGTTGTAGTATTGGGCGTTTGATTTTCAGTAGTAGTATGAGTATTCTCAGTTTTTGTAGGTTTTTTCTCTGGAGTAGTTTGCTTGATACCAAAAATTTCTTTTGCTGCCGGAGCATATTTCCCAAAGAGTAATTTCCACGCTTCATATTCAGATTGTCATCTTGTTGTCGTTTTTTTGTATCCCAGAGCATCCATTTCTTTCCAAAAATCTTTATAGTTTGTAGCTGTTTTTACCACATTTTCTACAGTATTGTAGCCATTTTCTTTGACGACCTGAATTGCTCATTTCGCTTTATCATTACCATCAAAATCAATTTCTTTATCAATTTTCCTTATATCTTTTTTCGTGGCATCTTTTACTGTCTCCAAAATATTTTCAAAACTTCTCTCATTAAGGTTTTCAGAGCTTTCAGAAGTTGTGTTAGCTGCTGTTTCAGCAGTATCTTGCTCTGAGGTCTGAGTAGAAATTATTTCTTTTTTAGGTTTTTTTGAAATAGGAGAAGATGCAAGCTCCTTCATCTGAGCTTGATCTCTCGAAGTAATGGTATCCTTGAGTTTTTTGAGTTCAACTTTGAAGCCAGCTACTGTGCCGACTATCTCTTGAGCTTCCGACTCATCGAGCTGATTAACAAGCTGCTGGAGCTTATCATACTCGTTTTTCTGATCGATTTTTTTGAGAAATTTATCCAGATCTTTATCGAACTGTTTCTCATTCTCATTGGTTTTCAAATTTCCAATCTTATCGACTTTCAGATTCTTATCTGCTAAGCCTTGTACGCGTTCGTGCAGAGCACTTAAATCTTTTTCTGGCATCCTTTATGATGAAGTAGTAAAATTTATACATTTTCATATCAAAGTGTAAAAAAAATTTTTAATCTGTCCAACTTTCACCCCCTCTCATCTCACTATCTAATTTACATTTCAAAAAAAATACACATAAAATGTATTTCTGTAAAAAAGTTTCACTTTCAAAATGTTTGTGATCCCGATGAGACATTTAAAGAGAGTCGATATCGGGAATATTCTGGTTTACAAAAAGTAATTTTCTGGAAAACTAATAAAGTAGAGCTTCGCTGGATCTCGCTTGTCGGATGTCGGAACCACAGCTTGATGTGTAGACTCAAATTTTTTCAAA
>OEIV010000812.1_pt1 | contig 15776 bp, 11 predicted proteins | sample 1539231 | NCBI WGS metagenome assembly OEIV01 (sample SAMN03794762, study PRJEB22550) | activated sludge metagenome | feature: wastewater treatment plant; material: activated sludge; isolation source: Wastewater treatment plant of a petroleum refinery complex | place: Argentina: Buenos Aires ...
CCAGGCTATGGTGGTTCTGCTATGACACGTGATTTTGATACATATAACTACCTTTCATTAGGATTAAACCTTCATTTAGGTGGAAAATCAGTTGAACCATTGTGGTGGATGAATCCTTTGGATTATGGTTATACAGAAATGAAAAGACCTAGAGAAGGAAACAATTGTGATGTAGATTCAGATGGTGATGGCGTTTCTGATTGCTTTGATCGTTGTCCTGATACTCCAGCAGGTGTAGCGGTTGATACACATGGTTGCCCAGTAGATACAGATGGTGATGGTGTTGCTGACTTTAAAGACAAACAATTGATTACTCCTACAGAGTGTCAACCTTCAGATGCTGATGGTATTGGTAATTGCCCTGATCCAGAATGTTGCAAAAACGGACCAAAACCAGGTTGTGGTAACATACCAGGTGGTAGTGTAGGATTCCCAAGTGGATCAAGTACAGTAGGTTCTGGTGCAATGGCTGAATTGTCTAGACTTGCAAGCGCTATGAGAAGTAACCCTACCTGTAAAATCGTTATCATGGGTAATGGCAATGCAAGTAAAATTGACCAACAACGTTCATGGGATAGAGTAAATGCAGTGATCAATTATTTAGTTGACAAACAAGGTATTGATCGTGATCGTTTTATCTTCCAATATGGTCAAAATGGTAATCCAAATGCAGTTGATTATCGTTCTGCTGGTGATGGTGAAGAAGGACCTTCAAACATGCCGCCACCTTTCCCTAATTTAAGAAGAAATTAATCTTAACACTTTTAAATATTTAAAATCCCCGAGTGCAAACTCGGGGATTTTTTTATTGGTAGTAAAAATATTTTTTCCAGATCAAACCAATTTGAATTTTAAATAATTATGGTTTATAAATGTTTGATACTTTGATAATCATTATAATTTAAACGAATTCGTCTGATACCAAATGCATTTACCAGGTAGTCTGAAAAATATCGGTATAATACCTACCCACATTGTTTTTAAATGAGTAACCATTGGTCTATAATGAAAGGGGCATGAGTATTTAATAATGTTATACGCTCTTTCGTTTAAACTAACATTGGACTATTTCTTATTTCAAATCGCTATTATGACTACGCCCCATCAGATATGTTCCCAATATTTTGTAGTATTTCTTCTTAGTCTAACAGTAAAAAATAGACATTCTTTATAAGCATAATATCGTCGGTATTTATTGTCGCCATCGCATCAATTGCATTTCTGGGTAAATAATCATGGCCCTTTTAACGCTTATAATTAACAGTAAATACTGTTTCAAATATTATTTTTATGATACGCAAAACGGTTAATGAACTATTCATTCTCTCAAAGCGATATGAGCGATCTATTTTTATTCATTTGAATTGAACAATATTCATGTTTTTTTAATTTTATTTTTTAAAAATAAAATTACAATTCGATGGGTTGCAATATTGTTTCCTAAAAAAATCCTACTTACATTTGCATTATTAACTTATTCTTCAAAATCATACAATATTATGCCAACTAAGAAAGCACCCACATCTGGTGAAAAAAGTAAATTTATGTTACATGTAGTCATTTTTATTCTTGCAAATGCAGGTCTTTGGCTTTATTGGTATTATGGTCAGGGTGCCAAAGATAAATGGGTTTATCCATGGGGTATTTGGATTACAGCAGCATGGGGATTGTCATTATTAGGACATTGGGCATCATTATTTACAAACTACGAAGATGCTGGTGTTAAAGAATATTTGAAGCAAAAAAATAATTAAAAATCATACAAAAAAAAGTTCCCAAAATAGTTTTTCTCATTTTGGGATTTTTTTTTACCTTTAGTTTATGAAACATATAAAAATCGCAATACTTACCTCTTGCATCGTGCTTTTTTCTTTTATGAGTATCATTTTTAATTCTTGCAAAAAGGATGATATCAAATACAATGATACAACTTTAATTAGGCCATGTGATGGGGTTATTTGTTTTAATGGGGCTTCTTGTTCAGATGGTGTATGTGTTTGCCCTAAAGGGTTTGAGGGCGATAAATGTCAGATCAAATGGAGTGATAAGTTTACAGGAAGTTACAATGCCACTGATGATTGCAACATAGGAGGAAACCCTACCTATTCAGTAAATATTACTACACATCCTGACTTTGCATACAAAATGAAATTGTATAATTTAGGCATTATCTGTCCTGCCAAAATAATTGAAGCAGAAGTGAATCCAGAAAAAACATCTTTCTTCATTCCGCTACAAAACACATGTGGCAATAATTATATCAATGGCTATGGTAATATCAATGGTGAATTTATCAACATTTATATTACTTCACGTGATACTATTACGCATACAGGTAAACAGTGTAGCATAATTTTAGCTAAAAATCTTTAATTGGTAACTGTCACTAATTTAACTAAACTATATAGTTTCAAATAGATTTTAAACAATACATTCTATTAATTTTGCTGTTCATATTTTTAAATTTCAAATGAAAAATCTTTCTACTATTTTAAGTGCATTGGCTTTATTGGGTGTTATCATATTGTTTGGTATGAAAATGAAAGAACAAAAGCCAGCAAAACAAAGAACACAATCGAAGGAATCGACGGGTAAAGAGACTCCTTTAGCGGGTGGGAAAGTAGCCTATGTAGATATAGATACTTTAGAAGCCAATTATGATTATTTTAAAAAGAAAAAAGCTGAATTTGAAACTAGACAAAAAAATATAGATGCTGATTTAGAAAAAATGGCTAATTCATTGCAAAATGAATATGTGGCATTGCAAAATAAAGCCCAAAAGGGAGAATTGACACAAGCTGAAGGAGAAAATGCCCAACAGGCATTGATGCAAAAACAACAAGAGTTAGAGTTGAAAAGACAAAACTTAGGCAGTAAATATATGAAAGACCAGGAGGCATTTAATAAAGAAATTCATGATAATTTACACAAGTATATTGAGATTTATAATGAAGAGAAAGGGTATGATTATATTCTTTCCTATTCAAAAGATGGTTCAATATTATTTGCCAATAAAGAACTTGATGTAACACAAGATATTATCAAAGGGATGAACAATAAACTAGCTGAAACTAAAGAGTCATCAAAATAATAAGGTAATTTTTTAATAGATTTATGAGAAAAAAAATAGTAGCAGGCAATTGGAAAATGAATTTATCGATTGCTGAAGGCGTGCAACTGGTAAAAAATATAATCAATGAAATGCCATCATTACAAGGGCATCAAGAAGTAGTGTTTTGTACTCCGTTTACCCATTTGTCTTCTGTTGCCAATGAATTGAACCAAAATGTAAATATCCAAGTGAAATTAGGTGCTCAAAACTGCAACGATCATGCGTCAGGGGCTTATACAGGTGAAATTTCTAGTTCAATGCTTCAAGAAATAGGGGTGAGTCATGTAATTATTGGACATTCTGAAAGAAGACAGTTATTTCATGAATCAAATGCGTTTTTGAAAAGCAAAGTGGATACTTTGGTTGCATCAAAAATGCAAATACTTTTTTGTTGTGGTGAGCCTTTAGAAATTAGGGAAGCCAATGGGCAAAATGAATATGTAGCCAATCAACTGCAGGAAAGTTTATTTCATTTGTCAGCGCAAGATTTTTTAAATCAGATAACCATAGCGTATGAGCCAATATGGGCTATAGGTACAGGTGTAACAGCCAGTACAGCTCAGGCGCAGGAGATGCATGCTTTTATAAGAAATTTAATCAGTCAACAATATAGTGAAAGTGTTGCTTCTGAAATTTCTATTTTGTATGGAGGTAGCTGTAATGCGCAAAATGCTAGTGAGTTGTTTGCCAATGAAGATGTAGATGGTGGTTTAATTGGTGGCGCTGCATTAAAAGCAGAAACGTTTCTACCCATTATTAAAGCCTTGCATTAGCAAATAATGATTTCCTTAATAAAGGGATCTTCCAGATGTTGATTTATTTTATCTAATAACAATTGCTTGTTATAAGAAAGTTCATTTTTTAAAGGCGCTACCTGGGTATAGATATATAATTTATGATCTTTGATGATTAGATTATCTGTATGTTTTGCAACTGTTTTACCCATCAGCTTCTCCCAATCAAGTTTAATTTTTTCTGCAAGGTATCTTTCCTTCCATTGGCTTTGCTCAAGCATTTTGTTGAGTGCATCTTTCATTGAATATAAAGCCATTTCTTAGGTCGTTTGTTATTGTAAAATTGGGAATACAAATTTTTTCACATCAGAAGCTTTTATGATATCATCACATAGAATAACAAGACGTTCAATGACATTTCTGAGTTCTCTGATATTACCGGTCCAGTTATGTTTTTTTAATTCAGCAATGGCTTCTTCATCTATTTGGAGTTCTTTCATATTGTAATCACTACAAATCTGTTGCAAAAAATATTTTGTCAACATAGGAATATCTTCTCTTCTTTCATTCAGTGAAGGAATATGTATTGGAATTACATTTAAACGATGATATAGATCGAGCCTAAAATGATTCATTTCTATTTCTTTGGCTAAGTCTTTATTTGTTGCAGCAATTACCCTAACATTCACATCAATATCTTTTTCGCCCCCCACTCTCGTGATTTTTCCTTCCTGTAATGCGCGTAATACTTTGGCTTGCGCACTTAAGCTCATATCTCCAATTTCATCTAAAAACAAGGTGCCACCATCAGCTTGTTCAAATTTGCCAATGCGTTGTTTGATAGCAGAAGTAAAAGATCCTTTTTCATGCCCAAAAAGCTCACTATCAATTAACTCAGATGGAATAGCTGCACAGTTCACTTCCACCAGGGTTTTGCCACATCGTTGACTTTTTTCATGAACCCATCTAGCTACCAGCTCTTTACCACTGCCATTTTCACCTGTAATGAGTATTCGTGCTTCTGTAGGAGCTACTCGGTCGATTGTTTTTTTAATCAAACGAATACCTTCACTTTCACCAATGATATCTTGCAGCCCGTTTACTTTTCGTTTTAAGTTAGTTGTTTCTATGACTAATGAAGCTTTGTCGAGGGCATTTCTAATGGTGATTAATAGTCTATTTAAATCAGGGGGTTTAGAAATGTAATCAAATGCTCCTTTTTTAACGGCATCCACTGCATCGTCTGTAGTGCCATGTCCAGATATCATGATAATAGGGGTATCAAGACCCTCATGCATCAGTTTATCTAACATTTCAAGGCCACTCATACGAGGCATTTTAATATCACTTAGTATACAGTCATATTTTTTCGCTTTGATAAGATTATAACCCTCTAAACCATCTGTGGCTTCGTCTACTTTGTAGCCTTCGCTCACTAAAATTTCTGTTAGTGCTTTTCTGATGCTTTTTTCATCATCAATCACCAATATTAAAGACATATATGTTTATTTTAAAAATAAAAAAATGAAAGTTATAAAGGTATATTAATTTCTCTATTATTATAGGCAGAAAAAGAATTAAAAGTGAACCTATTTTTGATTGTCGCGCCATTCATAGACCCAACTACTTTGTATCATTTCGAGATGCCCTTCAGTGCTTTGTTCACGAGTGCCTTTAAAACCTTCGATGGCCAAAACCCATTCTAGAAGTTCAGTAAATCGAATACGATAAATTTTAGATTCATTAAAATCATCACCAAATCTTTCATAGAGTTTGAGGGCAATATCTTCGTAATCATTCCAGTAAATAGGAGGTTCGTATGACATATATGTTATTTTATATTAAATAGGGTAGGTTAATCATTATTCACCATGAATTAATGTTTGATCGGGTATAGTCACATCCACAGTGCCACTGCCTTCAAACAAAACACATTGACATGAAAGTCGAGAGTTAATTCTTGGGTTTCGTGCTCGGTCAATAAAATCTTCTTCTCGATCACTGAGTTCTTCAATAAACTGATCGCCAGCGTTTAAGTATATATGACAAGTGCTGCAGGCGCATACACCACCACAGTTGTGGTGAAGATGTATTTTATTTTTTAAAGCAATTTCTAATATGCTATCATCTGGGGCACAGTTATGAATAGTGAGTGGTTCCAGTCCTTTTTGTTCAAAATTGAAATTTATAGTATACATTCAGTTTTTATATCTAATTGATTTAAGGGGCAAATTTAGGACTTAATGTTTGTATTTACGAATGATAAAAATTTAATTAATATAAATTATAAATTGGGTATATAGAATCGACTAATCATGAAAGGCATTATCATACATTTCATTGATTAATAAAAAAAAGGAGCGCAATAGTTGCGCTCCTTTGAATATTTATCAAGCGTGATTATTTTTTTTGCACTTTGATAATATATTTTTCTTCAAAATCCTGATTGATAATTTTAATATAATAATTACCTGTAGCAACACCTTCTAGATTACGCAAACTAAGTTTGTTAAATCCTTTTTCGATGACTACTTGTTGTTTAGTAATTGTTTTTCCAGCTACATCGGTCAACACAATTTCTAATGCTGAGTTGTCAGCAGAAGTGTATTCAATAAAGATTGTGTTTTCAAAAGCAGAAGGATATACTAAGATATTTTCATCATTTACTGGTCTGGCGGTTACGATATTAGAAAGATTGAAATTATCATCAATGTCATTTAATCTGATTCTGTAATAGATTAATTTAACATGAGCGATATCTTTAATATCATCTCTAAAGTTATAATTCGTTTTTCCAATTGTATTGCCGCTGGCTGGCATTGTTCCTACTTTGATAAAGTTTTTACCGTCTATACTTCTTTCAATATCAAAGTTTTTGGTATTTACTTCAGTTGAAGTAAACCAATTTACATTGCATTTATCTTCAGATTCTAATACTGCGATCGTTGCCACTAATTGGTGAGCAGCTAACGGATAGCCATAATAGATACCTGCATCAATGTTTGGATTATATATGCCAGCAGGAAGCGTGATAGGGTCGGTTTGTCCACCTGCTTTTAAGTCACTGTTTGTAGCATCATTTATAGCGCCAATCAACTGAGTACGTGTTGCACCAATGGGCAATTCAGAGAACCCTACGATGTAAGTACCTTCTTGTAAGTTGGTAAATGAATATGCTCCATTGCCGTCTGTTGTTGCAGTAGCAATGACCGTAATGCCATCACTTGCATAAAGTGTAACTAATACACCTGCAACACCAGATTCGCCACCGTCTTGTAAGCCATTTTCATTCACATCATGCCATACATAATTACCCAAGCCAGCTAAAACTGGGGTATACAAGCCTGCATCAATGGTAGGATTATGTGTTCCTGGTAAAACGGTGAAGCTTGAAGTTAATCCTGTTTCAGGATCTACATTGCTGTCATCATTTGCATTGGCGTTACCCCCTTGGGTTGTAAATACCATACCCACTGGAATATTGCTAAATCCTATTGTATAAGCTCCAGGTGTTACATTGGTAAAGATATAGCTACCATCAGCTTTTGTCAAAGTGCTTGCTACTGCTACATTCAATGCATCGTATAAGGTCACTAAAACGCCACCGATACCACTTTCACCTAAATCTTGTAATCCATCATGATTAGCATCAAACCATACATAATCACCCACACTCGCAATGGTTGTTGAAACAATACCTGCATCTAAATTTAAATTGTTGTCACCTACATTTAGGGTAACTGTTTGGGTTAAACCGTTTATAACATCAGCATCACTATTTACAGTTCCATTGATTCCTAATGCATCTGCATCATAGGTTGTAAAGTTATAACCTACAGGTAAATTACTAAATTCAACATTGTAAACTCCTGGTGTTAATGCTACAAAATGGTATTCACCATTGCCATCGGTTATAGTGTTTGCTACCACATTACCACTGCCATTGTATAATGTAACCATTACACCTTGTACACCCGGTTCACCTAAAGTTTGTAAACCGTCATTGTTTAAATCAAACCAAACAAAGTTTCCTAAAGCCGCAGTACCAATTGGCGGTACAATACCCATGTCAACACTCAATTTGTCTTCACCAGTGCCTAAAAGAATCGCATCGGTTTTTTGTGTGCCAACATTTACATCGCTGTTAAGTTCACCATTGATACCTTGTGCATCGGCATCTTTAGTACTGATTGTGAATCCTACTGGAATATTGGTAAATCCTACAATGTAAGTACCACCATCTAAATTAGTAAATATATAGTTACCTAATGCATTCGTTTGGGTTGTGTTTAAAACAGTGATGCCATCTGAAGCATATAATGTAACCGTAATTCCTGCTACACCTGCTTCACCTGCATCTTGTAATCCATTATTATTCATGTCATACCATACTCTGTCACCCAAGGTTCCTTTTCCGATTTTTGTATTGCCAATATTAATACCAGCATCTAAATCAGTGACGTTTGTACCGCCAACTAAAGTAACTGTAGTGGTTAAACCAGTTGCGGGATTTGGATCGCTATCAGTTGTTGGCGTACCTTGTCCAGATGTACTAAATACATACCCTGGAGGTAAATTACTAAATCCAACATAATAAGTACCATTAGGTAAATCAGGGAACAAATAAAATCCGTTTGCATCCGTAGAAGTGGTAGAAACAATATTATTTAAATTGTCATATAAAGTAACAGTTATACCTGCAACACCCGTTTCGCCGATATCTTGAATACCATTTTTATTGATATCATTCCAAACAAAGTCACCAATACTATTGTTATTTAAAGGGTTGTTATTATAAATACCTGCGTCATAAGTCATATTGTATTGACCTGCAGCCAAATTAATAAGTGCTGTTTTGCCTGATACAATATTTGCATCACTATTGATTGCACTATCAGTGCCTACATTAGCCGGGCTAAATGTGTATGAAATCGGTAAATCGCTAAATCCTACTATATATTGACCAGCGGTTAAATTATTAAATACATAATTACCAAATCCATCCGTTTTAGTACTGGTAATCACTGTAATGCCATCTGCTTGATATAAAGTAACTGTTACATTAGGTACGCCAGATTCATTAGCTTCTTGTATACCATTTTGATTTACATCATACCATACTTTATCGCCTAAGCCTCCTAATAATGGGAAGTCAACTGAAATGCTAAACATGCCAGCATCTACATAAGTGATATTGTCACCTGCTACCACTGTGAATGTAGAAGTCATGCCATTGAAAGGATTGGCATCACTATTACTAGGATTGTCAACAGTGCCATTGTTAGGGCTGATTACTAAGCCAGGAGGTGTCGAAAATCCTACACTGTAAGTGCCTGGTATTACATCAGAAAAACAATAGAAGCCATCAGCATTCGTAATTGTGGTTGCTACCAAAGCACCTGCAATATTGTATAATGAAACGGTAACACCACTGATGCCTGTTTCTCCAATATTTTGAATACCATCTTTATTTAAATCGTACCATACAAAATTACCCACTTTCGCAGTTGAAACAGGGGTGAAATATATACCTGCATCTACTGACATATTACTATCAGATGCTGCTAATATATAATTAGAGGTTTTGCCAGTCATTGGGTCTACATCACTATCTAATTCGTCGTTACCACCCGCATTTTGCATCGTGAATTCATAATTAGCTGGTAAAGTGAAACCAACACTGTAGGTACCCGGACCAAGTGGTTTGAATTTGTAATAACCATAAGCATCTGTTATGGTAGAAGATACTAATGCATTTGTATTGTCAAAAAGTGAAACAGTGATTCCAGCGATTCCAACTTCGTTGGCATCTTGTATACCATCTTTATTGTTGTCAACCCAAACATAGTTGCCTAATTGAGCTGGTGGGTTAGATGTCAAACAGATAGCATCTACTTTTGTAAAATCAACTAATGAGGGTCCATTATATTGAATTGAAACCCTTACATAACTTGCATTGGTAGGTGCCGCACCTAATGAAATATTATCAGGGGCAGGTGATAATGATGAAGTAGACTCAATATCATAATTTACCTGAAATACTGCAGCAGTGCCTAAAGGATTATTATTGATATCGTAATATTGCATCAACACTTTACCGTCATTTGCTTGAGGCTCATTCATGCCACTATAAAAAGAAAGGTTGTAAGAATAACCTTTTAGAACAGGTACATTTTGATAGGCCAGTGGACTTGCACTAGAAAGAGCTAAATAGGATACACTATCCGTTGTTGCCCAATTAAGTTCAGGGAATGCTGCATTGCTTGCATTCCAGTTTGATGGGGTAAACAATTGACTATATGTTATCGGGTTGGCACTTTCTTCAAAACTTGGGTTTAGCAAAAGATTGTTTGCACATGAACTAGACAATGGGGTAAAACCAAAATCATAATTCGGATTGTTTTCACCTTTTTTCCCTAATTTAATAGGGATGGTAGGGATATTGCTTACTAAAAAGGCGTCACTATTGTTAAGGGTTGCGCCAGTATTATCAATTCCGATTGTTTCACCTATTACAGGGCTTGTATAAGTAAGGTTAGTACCTACATTTAATCCTGCTCCTATACCAATCACTTTTACTTCATAATTACCATCATAAATTAAGGCAAGATTATAAATATTACTTGAAGTGTTTGTACCAACTGCTGTTGAAAATTTATATAACCCATCCGCATCTGTGGTTGCTGTAGCAATAGGGGAGCCATTTCCAATTTCAAATAAACCGATTTGCATACCTGGGATACTTGGTTCATGAGCATCTTGAATGCCATTTTTATTTAAATCTTTCCATACCCTGTTCCCAATTTCAACATCGGGTTCATCGCCTGCCAGTTCTAAATCGCCTAATCCGTTTGCTTTTGACATAGTACCATCGGCGCCGTCATAGATTAAAACCCTGTTTGATGCTATACCAGTTTCTGTTGAAAAATGTCCTGTGCCTCCTGAAAAAGCAGTTGTAGCATCCATCAAAGCAAATATACCTTTTCTTGCACCAGGTAAAATAGCTAATGATCCCATACTTGTTTCATGGTGATAATCATCTGGGGGTACTTCTTGATAAAAGAACTCGCCACCACCTGGTCCTTCTGTATTCCCTACACCTAATGATGCAATGTTAATACCATTTGAGTTGTAACTGCCATTATTTTCTAATGCAAAACTACCCGTATTGCAGTCTTTACCAGCGATAAGTACATCACCCGACACGTCATATTGAGAAACTGTTGTACCTGTAAGGTTTTTATAATTGGCATATCCATATTGATGACCGCCTCTGTCAAAAAAATCAAGAATCATATCACCTCTATCAGTAAATTCGATATTGCTAAGCATCGCACTTGACCAAGTAAACTCGCCACCACCATAAGTGTTAGCAGTATTATTGCTCCATGGGTGCCACAATTTGTTGGGAGTGGTATTAACAGGTAGAATAGGATATCCTTTTAAATAATTTAATGGGAAATTCATAACTGGTGTTCCATTAAATGAAGCAGCACCCAATGGGTCGTTCAATTCAAAAACAAATGCATATAAATCAGTGGCTCCAAGGTATGTGTTTGACCCGCCGTTTTCACCAGAGGCAACAGCGCCAACATATACTTTTCCTCTATGATAAGAAACTGCAAATGGTCTTAATTCGCCATTTGTAATAGCAACTGTCGGAAGCGTATAACTCGTTACAGCGATTACACTTGTTGGTGCGTATGCATTGTCTAACTCAAGTCTGTACAATTTTCTATCATACAAATTCATAACAAATAAAAATTTGCCATTATCACTAATTTCAATATCTCCTAAACTTACCTTACCTACTTGGTCAAATGCTGCGGGGTCATTACAATCAGCTGTTCTACTTGCAGGTAATCCTCTTTCAACATTTGTTCCTATAACACCTAATCCTTCTGGAAAACCAGATGCTGGATCTACAGGACCATTATAAGTAACGGTTGTACCACCAGTGATTGTAAATGAACTGCCAGCACCATAAGCAATTGCACCTGCAGCTGCACGGGTTCTGTATCCATTCGCATCCATATCGTAGAATTGGGTCACATTAAATGAACTCAGGGTTGGTTCAAGCATATAAATGCCTCCTGAACCCATTGGTCCCATACCTACTTGTCGTTTCATAAAGGCAGCAGTAAATATGCGTTGTGCTTGTTTACTATATGCCCCTCCCCATACTGTACCCAAGGCCGATTGAGGAAGTGTTTTAGAACTGGCAGGTGTACCTGTTGAATTTAATTCATATCCAACAAATCCTGTTGTGCTACCTGAATTGCCACCTCCTAATGGATCTCCAGCAGTGTAAACTGGTACAAACACAAATGGGTTGGTATTTTTAATAAAATCGTTTGGATGACTTACCCCGAAATTTAAATTTGACGTATTTCCACCTACAAATCGCACATTGTTTCCATCTACACCTGCTCCTGTAAAGTCTAAATTGCTACTAACACAATTAAGCCCCGCAGGGATGATAAATTCAACACGAGCTTTGTCAGTAAATGGCATAGAGTAAGTGCCATCGTTAGCAGATGTTGCTGTTGATAATAAGGTGTTGTTGGCATCATATGCATTGATGATAACTCCTGCAACACCAGGCTCATTGGTTGGTGCTGAGGTTTCAAGCGTGCCATTTGCATTGTAATCTCTATACACTACACCACTGATTTGAGCAAACAGTGTTTGGCTTGAAAGTGCTAGAAAGGTTGAAAATAACAGTAGTTTTTTTCTCATATAAGGATTTTTAGATTTTAATAACAACAAAAATAAAGCCATTTAAATTGAGATTCTTTTTTTATTCTTACTATTTAGATATTATAATTAAATATAATTTGTTAAATATTTATTTTTAATAAATTTATGTATTAAATATTTATTACATACATTAAATAAATATTTAAAAATTTATTTTGTGTTTTGGGTTTCACTGGGTTCAATTATATTTATGGCTTATGAAATTAAAGCTGTTTATTTTAATCTGTATTGTGAGCTTTTCTTGTTCGAGAATGACAAAATCGTCGCAGGATGAACATTATGATACAAAAGCAGTTTTAGGACATTATCTTTTTTTTGAAAAGAGACTGTCTTACAATCAATCTAAATCGTGTGCTAGTTGTCATAGTCCCATATTTGCTTTTACAGATGGTTACCGAAAGAGTGTGGCAGCCAATGGTGAAAATTTATTACACAATGCCCCTTCATTATTAAATATTTCCCAAAATCGTTTTTTTGACTGGGGCAATCCTTCTGTTACAACTTTAGAAAACCAAATAAAAAGACCTCTTTATCAAACCCACCCTTTGGAAATGGGATTTGATTTACAAGCAGAAAAATTAATTGCATTTTTTTGTCAAGATAGTCTTTATCAGTCCTTATATCAATCTGCCTTTCATAAAAAGGCAGATCTATGTAGTATAAGTGATATAGAAGCATGCATTATTGCCTATATAAAAACATTAAATAGTAACAATAGTCCATATGATATGTTTTTGAAGGGTAATCAACATGCTTTAAATGCTAGTGAGCAAAATGGATTAAAACTATTCAGCAGTCATCAATTGAAATGTAACCTTTGCCATATACCCCCTTTTTTTACGAGTGCAAACTTGACAAACAATCTCGATAGTATTTATGCCAATATTGGTTTATATCATGTGATGAATCAGCATGGTTATCCCGCATCTGATATTGGTATGGGTAAAATCACAGCTAAGCCGCAAGATAATGGGAAGTTTAAAATTCCATCTTTAAGAAATTGTATGATAACCGCACCTTATATGCATGATGGCAGCGTAAATACCCTTGAAGAAGTAATTGATATCTATGCAAGTGGAGGTAGAAATGTACTTAATGGTGATGCTAAAGGAGATGGGCGTTTGCATCCGAATAAGCATCAGCATATTCAAGGATTTGAACTTTCACCATCAGAAAAACGAGATCTTATTCTTTTTTTAGCTTCTTTAACGGATACCAGTTATCTCAATGATTCCCATTTCAGAAACCCATTTGATGTAAAATAAATGATGAATGATAGTACATTTGTGCCTATGAGATTTTTATTTAAAATATTCATTTTATTGTTCAGCACCATCCTCTTTTTTTCATGCCATGAAAGTACAGAAAATACCAAAGACACTGATCGTCTTCAAGCTATAGAATCTATCCTTTATACTGATAGTATCCATGCAAATTTACCCATCGTGGCTACAAGAATTGAGGCAATTCGAACTGCATTGAAACAACAAATTCCAGTACTAAGACTTGCTCAAGCTGATAGTATACAATCGCTTGCGCAAAATATTGCATTGCATGATGGAAAATTTTGTGAGCATATCATTGACCCCGAAACTAAACAAGTATTTAGAAATGAAATTTTTAATGTGTATCCCGCACGACCACAAGAAATTCCAGTTGCCAATAAACAAGGAAATGTATACAAAGTAGAAATGTATAATTATGCTTTAAACTTAACCACCACTGCTTTGGTTGATTTGCAATTGAACAAAACAATTCAAATAAACACCTTACCTCAATCGCAACCTGAAATACCTACAGTGTTAAAAGAAATAGCTACACAAATCGCAATCAATAATGAAGATGTAATAAAGGCATTGGGCTTTAAGCCAAATGAAAAGGAAGCATTAATGTCAAACACTAAAACAGCCCTCAATAATACCAAATGTGAACGAAGTCAACATTTATGTGTAGCACCTACATTTACACAAGGCGATAAAGCATTGTGGGTGATAGTTGATTTAACTGAATTTAAAATAGTTGGTATTCGATGGACAAATACAGGTAAAGAACAAACCATCAAAAGAATTGGTGAAAAAAAGTTGAAGTTTGATAAAATCATGGAATGTTATTGTAAACAAATTAGTAAACTTGAAAAAGATGATTGGAAATTTAATTATGTGATTACGACCAGTGATGGTTTGCGGATTTCAGAAGTGTATTATAACAATCAATTAGTTATCAATAATGCCAAAGTCGTGGATTGGCATGTTAGCTACAGCAATACTGAAGGCTTTGGCTACAGCGATGCAGTGGGTTGTCCCGAATTTAGTCAGGCTGCTGTTGTAGCTGTAAGTGAACCAAGGGTCAGCGATATTATGGTAGAAGGCATAAAAGTAGGATTTGCTTTAGAACAAAATTTTAGCAGTGAACAATGGCCTATGCCATGTAATTACAATTATTTACAACGTTATGAATTTTATAAAGATGGACGTTTCCGTTCGGCTGCGGCCAGCTTAGGTAGGGGATGTGGAAATAATGGAACCTACAGACCAGTGATGCGTATTCATTTTGCAGGCAATACCCAACAATTTGCACAATGGAATGGCACGCAATGGCAGGCATGGCAAACAGAACAATGGTATTTGCAAGATTATAAATCATCGTTTACCTCAGAAGGATATTTATATAAAATTAATACTTCAGCCAATCAGGGATTTTACATTGAACCCAGTAAAGGGCAATTTAATGATGGCGGAAGAGGAGATAATGCTTATACCTATATCACCCGATTTGATGTGCAAAAAGAAGAAGGGGAAAATGATTTAGTAACGATAGGACCTTGTTGCAATACAAATTTCGAACAAGGACCTGAAAAGTTTATCAATCAAGAATCAATCAATAATACAGATATCATTGTTTGGTATGTTCCTCAAATGAAAAATGACGATACTCGGGGCAGTGAGTATTGTTGGGCTGAAAGTTATTTAGACAATGGTGTTTATAAAACACATGTATATCCATGTATGTCTGGTCCTATGTTTGTGCCAATCAATACCAAGGTCAAGTAAAAGTTGAATCTTAATAATATATGACAAACCTTATTTTATTCCAGCAGGGCAACTATCAATTTTTTAATGATAATCCGTAAATCTACACCATGTTGAACCATGCTATTGTAGTTGCTGCGA
>OEIV010000813.1_pt1 | contig 15757 bp, 28 predicted proteins | sample 1539231 | NCBI WGS metagenome assembly OEIV01 (sample SAMN03794762, study PRJEB22550) | activated sludge metagenome | feature: wastewater treatment plant; material: activated sludge; isolation source: Wastewater treatment plant of a petroleum refinery complex | place: Argentina: Buenos Aires ...
AGTGATCCGCCACCCCCGCGGGTCCGGATTTGTCCGGACCCACGGGGACGACAGGACGTGTCGAGGGGGCCAGCACATGCTGGCCCGCTTCGTCAGAGGGCTGCACGGATGCGGCGTGAATAGTTGGAAATTCTGGGAGCCCCCGGCGAATTCTGTTGACACGCCCGGGGCCCGAAAATAGAATTCCGCTTCTTTTTTGACTGCCCCCGAAACCGGGCAGATGAAGGCTTGAACCGGAGCTTAGTGGTCAGATGCAAAATCAGCGTATCCGAATTCGACTCAAGGCTTTTGACCATCGCCTCATCGACATTTCCGCCCAGGAGATCGTCGACACGGCCAAGCGCACGGGTGCGCAGGTGCGGGGTCCGATTCCACTGCCGACGCGCAAGGAGAAGTACACGGTCCTGATCTCGCCGCACGCCAACAAGGATGCGCGCGATCAGTACGAGATCCGCACCCACAAGCGCGTGCTGGACATCGTGGAACCGACGGAAAAGACCGTCGATGCACTGATGAAGCTGGATCTCGCAGCCGGCGTAGAGGTGCAGATCAGTCTCGGTTGAACATGCCGGGACCTGCCCGGCCGTGACCGGGCATGTGTAACGCACGCTCGCGTGCGGCCATAGAGGGTTCAGCCCCGTACACTTGAGGATGACAAGATGACTATTGGAATTGTCGGTCGCAAGACCGGTATGACCCGCGTGTTCACCGCTGACGGGGCCTCGATCCCCGTCACGGTCGTCGAAGCAACGCCCAACCGCGTTACCCAGGTCAAGACCGCCGACACCGACGGCTACAGCGCCGTGCAGATCACCGTCGGCGAGCGCAAGGCCTCGCGTGTCAGCAAGCCGGAAGCCGGGCACTTCGCCAAGGCCGGCGTCGCCGCCGGGCGCGGCCTGTGGGAGCTTCGTCTCGCCGATGGCGTGGACTCGCCCGCGGTCGGCGAAGAGATCACCGTCTCCTCCTTCGAAGTGGGCCAGAAGGTCGACGTGACCGGCCAGTCGCGCGGCAAGGGCTTCCAGGGCGTGATCAAGCGCTGGAACTTCCGCATGCAGGACGCGACGCACGGTAACTCGCGCTCGCACCGCGCGCCCGGCTCGATCGGTCAGAACCAGTCGCCGGGCCGCGTGTTCAAGGGCAAGAAAATGGCAGGCCACATGGGCGACGAGCGCGTGACCGTGCAGACCCTGGAGGTCGTGCGCGTGGACGTCGAACGCAATCTGCTGCTCATCAAAGGTGCAATCCCGGGCGCGCCGGGGGCCGACGTCATCGTGCGTCCGGCCGAGAAAGCCTGAGGATCCCTGGGGGTATATGCGCATGGAATTGAGTATCACCGCTCCTGGCAACGCATCCGCGGGAACCGTGCAGGTTTCCGACGTGACTTTCGCCCGGGAATTCAACGAGGACCTGGTCCACCAGGCCGTGGTCGCCTTCATGTCGGGAGCCCGCCAGGGTTCGCGCCAGCAGAAGACCCGCTCGGAAGTGAGCGGCGGCGGCCGCAAGCCGTTCAAGCAGAAGGGCTCGGGCCGCGCCCGCGCCGGCAGCATCCGCAGCCCGCTGTGGCGCTCGGGCGGCGTGACCTTCGCCGCGGTGCCGCAGGACCACTCGCAGAAGCTGAACCGCAAGATGTATCGCGCGGCGATGCGCTCGATCCTGTCCGAGCTCGCGCGCCAGGACCGCCTGGTCGTGGTGGAGTCGATCGCGCTGGCCGAGCCGAAGACCAAGCTGCTGATCGAGCAACTCGCCGGCTACCAGCTCGAGCGCGCGCTGATCGTAGCGGACGAGGTGGATCGCAACCTTTACCTGGCGTCGCGCAACATTCCGCACGTCGAGGTTCGCGACGTGGCGGGAGTCGACCCGGTCAGCCTGGTCGGGTGCGAGAAGGTGCTGGTCACCGTGGCGGCGCTGCGCAAGTTCGAGGAGATGCTGGGATGAATCAGGAGAGAGTGTTCAACGTCCTGCTCGGGCCGCATGTCTCGGAGAAGTCCGCGGCCGCCACCGAACTGGCGAACCAGTACGCCTTCCGTGTTGCACGCGACGCCACCAAGCCGGAAATCAGGACGGCGGTGGAGCAGCTCTTCAAGGTCAAGGTTGCCAGCGTCCGTGTCCTGAACGTCAAGGGCAAGGTCAAGCTGAACAAGACCGGTGTGGCGAAGCGCTCCGACTGGAAGAAGGCGTATGTGCGCCTGGAGTCCGGCCAGGACATCGACTTCACGGTCACGGATTAAACGGGAGCAGGGAAGATGGCAGTCGTAAAGAAGAAGCCGACTTCGCCGGGCAGGCGTTTCGTGGTGCAGGTCGTCAATCCGGACCTGCACAAGGGCGCACCGCATCGTGCGCTGGTCGAGGCGCAGGGCAGGAACGGCGGGCGCAACAACGCCGGTCGCGTCACCGTGCGCCACCAGGGCGGCGGTCATCGCCAGCATTACCGCCTGGTGGATTTCAAGCGCACCAAGGACGGCATACCGGCCAGGGTCGAACGCCTGGAATACGACCCCAACCGCACCGCGCACATCGCGCTGCTGCTGTACCGTGACGGCGAGCGCCGCTACGTGATCGCCTCGCGCAACATGAAGGCGGGCGATGAGGTGGTATCGGGCGAGAACGCGCCGATCAAGGAAGGCAACGCGCTGCCGTTGCGCAATATCCCGCTGGGCTCCGTGGTGCATTGCATCGAGATGAAGCCGGGCAAGGGCGCCCAGCTCGCCCGCAGCGCCGGTGCCGGCGTGCAACTGGTGGCCCGCGAAGGCCAGTACGCGACGCTGCGCCTGCGTTCGGGCGAGATGCGCAAGGTGCTGGTGGACTGCCGCGCGACCATCGGTGAAGTGTCGAATTCGGAGCACAACCTGCGTTCGCTCGGCAAGGCCGGCGCGCAGCGCTGGCGCGGCGTGCGCCCGACCGTGCGCGGTGTCGTGATGAACCCGGTCGACCACCCGCACGGCGGTGGCGAAGGGCGCACCAGCGGCGGCCGTCATCCGGTCAGCCCGTGGGGCACTCCGACCAAGGGTTACAAGACGCGGTCCAACAAGCGCACCGACAAGATGATCGTGCGCCGCCGCGGCAAGAAATAAGGGCAGCTCCAGTTCAGCGCGAACCAGATCAAGAGGATTCAGTCTGTGCCACGTTCGTTGAAGAAAGGACCGTTCATCGACCTTCATCTCGTGAAGAAGGTCGAGGTCGCCGCCGCCAAGGGCGACAAGAGGCCGATCAAGACCTGGTCGCGCCGTTCGATGGTGTCCCCCGACATGGTGGGCCTGACCATTGCCGTCCACAACGGGAAGCAGCATGTGCCGGTGCACGTCTCCGAGGAGATGGTCGGGCACAAGCTGGGTGAATTTGCCGCCACGCGTACCTACAAGGGTCACGCCGGCGACAAGAAGACGAAGAAGTAAGCGTACCGGGCGAGGGTCCAACGATGGAAGTCATGGCAAAACTCAGTGGCGCGCGGATATCCGCCCAGAAGGCCCGCCTGGTGGCGGACCAGATTCGGGGCAAGCCCGTCGAAGAGGCGCTGAACACGCTCGCGTTCAGCACCAAGAAGGCAGCTGTGCTCGTGAAGAAGGTGCTGAACTCGGCGATTGCGAACGCCGAGCACAACGAGGGCGCCGATGTCGACGAGCTGAAGGTCAGTTCGGTTTTCGTGGATGAGGGCACGACGCTCAAGCGCATCATGCCGCGTGCCAAGGGTCGCGCAGATCGCATTGCGAAGCGCACCTGTCACATTACGGTCAAAGTTGCCGGTCGCTGAGGCAAAACGGGAGACACGATGGGTCAGAAAGTCAACCCTACCGGGATTCGGCTCGGTATCGTCCGCAAGCACAATTCGGTGTGGTATGCGGACAGCAAGAACTACGCGAAGAACCTGATCACGGATCTGAAGGCGCGTGCGTACATCGAGTCGCGCCTGAAGAACGCATCGGTCAGCCGCGTGGTGATCGAGCGTCTGGCGCAGACTGCGCGCGTCATCGTGCACACGGCGCGCCCGGGCATCGTGATCGGCAAGAAGGGCGAGGATGTCGATCGCCTGCGCAAGGACCTGACGCTGCGCATGGGTGTGCCGGTGCAGATCAACATCGAGGAAGTGCGCAAGCCGGACCTGGATGCGAAGCTCCTCGCGCAGGGCGTGGCCCAGCAGCTCGAGCGGCGGATCATGTTCCGTCGCGCGATGAAGCGGGTCGTGCAGAGCGCGATGCGCGCCGGTGCCGAAGGCGTGAAGGTGCAGGTCAGCGGCCGCCTGGGCGGCGCCGAGATCGCCCGCACGGAATGGTACCGCGAGGGACGCGTTCCGCTGCACACGCTGCGTGCCGACATCGACTACGCGACCTTCGAGGCGCTCACGACCTACGGCATCATCGGTGTCAAGGTGTGGGTGTTCAAGGGCGAAGTGATCGGCCGGCCGGGCGAAACACAGCTGGCGGCCAAGTAAGGCCGGGCGAAACAATTCCGAGAGCAGAAAGCGATGTTACAGCCGAAGCGTACCAAGTTTCGTAAGCAGTTCAAGGGGCGCAACCGTGGCCTGGCCCAGCGTGGCAGCAAGGTGAGCTTCGGGGAATTCGGGTTGAAGACGACCGATCGCGGCCGCCTCACGGCACGCCAGATCGAGTCGGCCCGTCGCGCGCTGACCCGCCACATCAAGCGGGGCGGCAAGATCTGGATCCGCGTGTTCCCCGACAAGCCGATCTCCAAGAAGCCGCTGGAAGTGCGGATGGGCGCGGGCAAGGGCAGCGTGGAGTACTGGGTGGCCCAGATCCAGCCCGGCAAGGTGCTCTATGAAATCGAGGGAGTGAGCGAGGAACTCGCGCGCGAAGCGCTCGCGCTGGCCGCCGCGAAGCTGCCCATTCCGACTGTATTCGTGAAAAGAACGGTGATGTGATGAACGTTAGCGAACTGCGCGGGAAGTCCGTGGAAGACCTGAACAAGGAGCTGCTGCGCCTGCTCGAAGCGCGCTTCAAGCTGCGCATGCAGAAGGCGACGGGGCAGCTCGGCCAGACGCATCTGTTGAAGGCCCAGCGGCACGATATCGCGCGGGTCAAGACGATCCTCAAGGAAAAGGCAGGTAAGTGACCATGACGGCTGAAGCGAGCAAGAGCGTGCGCACGGTGACGGGCCGCGTTGTCAGCGACAAGATGGACAAGACGATCACTGTCCTGATCGAGCGTCGCGTGAAGCATCCGGTGTACGGCAAGTACATCACGCGCTCGTCCAAGGTGCACGCCCACGACGAGAACAACGAGTGCCGCACCGGCGACCTGGTGACGGTGCGGGAAACGCGTCCGATCTCGCGCTCCAAGACCTGGGCGCTGGTGAGCATCGACGAGCGCCCCGTGCGCGTCGACGCGTGAGCGGCAGACAGCACAAGCGATAGCGGCGGCAGTGGCGAGTTGGAGTAGAACATGATTCAGACTGAATCGTACCTGGAAGTGGCGGACAACAGCGGCGCGCGTCGCGTGATGTGCATCAAGGTGCTCGGCGGTTCGCACCGCCGCTATGCGCGGGTCGGTGACGTGATCAAGGTCACGGTAAAGGATGCGATCCCGCGCGGTCGCGTCAAGAAGGGCCAGGTGATGAACGCGGTGGTGGTGCGCACCCGCAAGGGCGTACGCCGCCCCGACGGTTCGATCATCCGCTTCGACGACAACGCGGCCGTGCTGCTGAACAACCAGCTGGCACCGATCGGCACGCGCATCTTCGGGCCGGTGACGCGCGAGCTGCGCACCGAAAAGTTCATGCGCATCATTTCGCTGGCTCCCGAAGTGCTCTGAGCACGACGGCAACGGCAAGAGGCAAGGCAATGGCAAAGATCAGGCGCAATGACGAGGTGATCGTCATCACCGGAAAGGACAAGGGCAAGCGCGGCAAGATCACGCGCGTGCTCGAGAACGGCCGCGTGGTCGTGGCGGGGATCAACATGGTCAAGCGGCACACGCGTGCCAACCCGCAGCTCGGCACCGCCGGCGGCATCATCGAGAAGGAAGCATCCGTGCACGCCTCCAACGTGGCGCTGGTGAACCCCGTGAGCGGCAAGGCCGATCGCGTGGGCTTCAAGGTGCTCGAGGACAAGACCAAGGTGCGGGTGTTCCGCTCCTCCGGTGAACTCATCGACGGGTAATGGCAATGGCAAGGTTCAAAGAGATCTACAAGAGCGAAATCGTCCCCAAGCTGATGGGCGAGTTCGGCTACCAGAGCGTTATGCAGGTGCCCCGCATCACCAAGATCACCCTGAACATGGGTGTGGGCGAGGCGGTGGGTGACAAGAAGATCCTGGACAACGCCATGGGCGACATGGCCAAGATCTCCGGTCAGAAGCCGGTCATGACCAAGGCCAAGACCTCGATCGCCGGCTTCAAGATCCGCGAAGGCTGGCCGGTGGGCTGCAAGGTCACGCTGCGCCGCGAGCGCATGTACGAATTCCTCGAGCGCCTGATCGACATCGCGATCCCGCGCATCCGGGACTTCCGCGGCATCAGCGCCAAGAGCTTCGACGGTCGCGGCAATTTCTCGATGGGCGTATCCGAGCAGATCATCTTCCCGGAGATCGATTACGACAAGATCGACGCCCTGCGCGGCATGGACATCGCGATCGCGACGACGGCGCGCACCGATGACGAAGCGCGCGCGTTGCTGCGGGCATTCAACTTTCCTTTCAGGGGCTGAGTCTCAGATGGCCAAGACGTCGATGATCATGCGGGAGAAGAAGCGCCAGCGCACCGTGGCGAAATACGCCAGGAAGCGTGCCGCGCTGAAGGAAAGCATCCGCGATCCGAAACTGAGCGACGAAGCGCGCTGGGAAGCGACGCAGGCGCTGCAGAAGCTGCCGCGCGATGCGAGCCCGTCGCGGCTGCGCACCCGTTGCGAAATCACGGGCCGTCCGAACGGTGTGTATCGCCGCTTCGGTCTGGGCCGCAACAAATTGCGCGAGGCGGCCATGCGCGGGGACATCCCGGGCCTGGTCAAGTCCAGCTGGTAAGTCCACGCGAGGTGGAATCGATATGAGCATGCAGGATCCTATTGCGGACATGCTGAGCCGCATTCGCAACGCCCAGGCGCGTGCGAAGCCCTCGGTGAAGATGCCCTCGTCGACCAAGAAGGTCGCCATTGCGCGCGTCCTGAGGGACGAAGGCTATGTCGCCGGTTTCAAGGTCACTGCCGAGGACGGCAAGCCGGTTCTCGAGGTGACGCTGAAGTATTTCGAAGGCAAGGCGGTGATCGCCGAGATCGACCGTGTGAGCCGCTCGAGCCTGCGCCGCTATGCCGGCAAGGACGGGTTGCCCAAAGTGCGCGGCGGCCTCGGCATTGCCATCGTGTCGACCAGCAAGGGCGTGATGACCGACCGGGCGGCCCGCGCGGCCGGTGTCGGCGGTGAAGTCCTTTGCACCGTGTTCTGATGTGACGAATTGACCGACAGGTAAGAACCATGTCCAGAGTTGCGAAGAATCCCGTGATCCTGCCCAAGGGCGTCGAAGTGGCGTTCAACGGGAATGCGATCACGGTCAAGGGTGGCAAGGGCTCCCTGGAGATGACCGTGCACGAATCGGTGCAGGTGACCCAGGAAGACAACGTGCTGAGCTTCGCGCCGCGCACCGCCGAGACCTCGGCCGATGCGCTCGCCGGAACCATGCGCGTGCTCGTCGGCAACATGGTTGCCGGCGTCTCGAGCGGTTTCGAGCGCAAGCTGCAGCTGATCGGCGTCGGTTACCGCGCCGCGGCGAAGGGCGACACCGTGAGCCTCACGCTCGGGCTGTCGCACCCGGTCGAATACGCACTGCCGAAAGGCGTGACGGCCGAGACGCCGACCCAGACCGAGATCGTGCTGAAGAGCGCGGACAAGCAGCTGCTCGGGCAGGCGGCTGCGGAGATTCGTTCGTACCGGCCGCCGGAGCCCTACAAGGGCAAAGGCATCCGTTATTCGGATGAGAATGTTCATCGCAAGGAAGCGAAGAAGAAGTAGGGCCAAAGACATGATCAACAAGCAGACAGCAAGAGTGCGTCGCGCCAAGCGCAGCCGCGCCAAGATGCGCGAACTGGGCGTTTATCGTCTCAGCGTGCACCGGACCCCGCGTCATATCTACGCGCAGGTCATCTCGCCCGCGGGCGACAGGGTGCTCGCGAGCGCGTCCACGCTGGACAAGGAGCTGCGCAGCGGCAGCACCGGCAACGTGGAAGCGGCGACGGCGGTCGGCAAGCTGGTTGCCGAGCGCGCCAGGGCGGCGGGCGTGAGCCAGGTTGCCTTCGATCGCGCGGGCTTCCGGTATCACGGGCGCGTGAAGGCTCTGGCCGATGGTGCGCGCGAAGGCGGATTGGAATTCTAGGGTAAGACTATGGCGTTCGAGCAGCAGGATTCAGGTGCTAACGAGGGCTTCCAGGAGAAGCTGGTCCAGGTCAACCGCGTGGCCAAGGTCGTGAAGGGCGGACGCATATTCGCGTTCACCGCGCTCACGGTCGTGGGCGACGGCAAGGGCAAGGTCGGCTTCGGCCGCGGCAAGGCGCGCGAAGTGCCGGCCGCGATCCAGAAGGCGATGGATGCGGCGCGCCGCAACATGATCCAGGTCGACCTCGATCGCGGCACGATCCAGTATGCGGTGCGAGCCGCGCATGGCGCCTCCAAGGTGTACATGCAGCCGGCGTCCGAGGGTACCGGTGTCATCGCCGGCGGTGCGATGCGGGCCGTGCTGGAAATTGCCGGCGTGCACAACGTGCTGGCCAAGTGCTATGGCTCGACGAACCCGGTCAACGTGGTGCGTGCGACCATTGCCGCGCTGAAGTCCGTGAGTTCGCCCCGCGAAGTGGCGGCCAAGCGTGGCAAGAGCGTGGCCGATATCACCGGCTGAGCCAAAGGACACAGGTCATGACGAACCACGAAAAGACAATCAAGGTTACGCTGGTGCGCAGCACCGCGGGCAGGCTCCAGAGCCACCGCGCCTGCGTCAAGGGGCTGGGGCTGCGCCGTATCGGGCACGTGGTCCAGGTCGAGGACACGCCGGCGGTACGCGGAATGATCAACAGGGTCAATTACCTGTTGAAAGTTGAAGGTGCATGATCATGAGCGATGAAACGATGCGTCTGAACACGCTGAGCCCCGCGCCGGGTCGCCGCCACGCGCCCAAGCGCGTCGGGCGCGGCATCGGCAGCGGTCTCGGCAAGACCTGTGGCCGTGGCCACAAGGGTCAGAAGGCACGCAAAAGCGGTAACGTGCGCCCCGGCTTCGAAGGCGGCCAGATGCCGCTGCAGCAGCGCCTGCCGAAATACGGCTTCACCTCGCGCATCGCGCGCGTGACGGCACAGCTGCGCACCGCGGAGCTGAACCAGGTCGAGGGTGAGATCGTCGACCTCGAAACGCTGAAAGCGGCAAACGTGATCTCGCGCAACATCGAGCGCGTTCGCGTGTTCGCCTCGGGCGAGGTTCGCAAGTCGCTGCAGCTGAAGGGCATCGCCGTGACGGCCGGTGCGCGCAGCGCGATCGAAGCGGCAGGCGGCAAGGTCGAGGACTAAATGGCAAAGCTGCCGCTGGGCGGGGTGAACCAGGCGGGCCTGGGCGAGCTCTGGGGCCGGATCCGGTTCCTGTTTCTCGGGCTGATCGTCTATCGCATCGGGACGCACATCCCGGTGCCCGGGATCAACCCGGACCAGCTGAAGGCGCTGTTCAACCAGAACCAGGGGACCATCGTCGGTCTCTTCAACATGTTCTCGGGCGGCGCGCTGGAACGGATGAGCGTCATGGCGCTCGGTGTGATGCCCTACATCTCGGCCTCGATCATCGTGCAGCTGATGTCCTCGGTGCTGCCGCAGCTGGAACAGCTGAAGAAGGAAGGCGAGGCCGGGCGGCGCAAGATCACGCAGTACACGCGTTACGGGACACTGTTGCTGGCGGCGGTGCAGGCGAGCGGGATGTCGATCGGCATGGGCGCGCAGGGGCTGTTCTACGCGAGCGGCTTCAGCGTGATATTCGTCGCCATCGTATCGCTGGTGGCGGGCGCGATGTTCATGATGTGGCTCGGCGGGCAGAACACCGGGCGCGGGGGGGGCAACGGCATCTCGATGCTGATCTTCGCCGGCCTCCTGGCGGGCCTGCCGCGGGCGCTCGGCCAGACGCTGGAGCAGGCGCGCCAGGGCGAACTGAACATACTGGTGCTGCTGGTGATACTGGCGATCGCGGTGGGCGTGATCTTCCTGATCGTGCGCATCGAGCGGGGCCAGCGGCGCATCACGGTGAATTACGCCAAGCGCCAGGTCGGACGGCGGGTCGTGCAGGGGCAGGCGAGCCACCTGCCGTTGAAGGTGAACATGGCGGGCGTGATTCCCGCGATCTTCGCCAGCAGCATCCTGCTGTTCCCGGCCTCTATCGCGCAATGGTTCGGGCAGTCGGCCTCCGGAATGGCGTGGTTGCAGAACCTGGCCTTCATGATCGGGCCGGGCCAGCCGCTCAACATCGTGTTGTTCACGGCGTTGATCGTGTTCTTCTGCTTCTTCTATACGGCGTTGGTGTTCAACCCGAAGGAAGTGGCGGACAACCTGAAGAAATCCGGCGCCTATGTGCCGGGGATCCGTCCGGGCGAGCAGACCGCGAAGTTCATCGACAGCGTGCTCAGCCGGCTGACGTTGTTCGGTGCGGCGTATATCGCGGCGGTGTGTCTGCTGCCGCAGTTCCTGGTCGTGGTATGGAACGTGCCGTTCTACCTCGGCGGGACCTCGCTGCTGATCGTGGTGGTGGTCGTGATGGATTTCATGGCGCAGGTCCAGTCGCACCTGATGTCGCACCAGTACGACTCGCTGCTGAAGAAATCCAACCTGCAGAGTTTTGGGCGCCGTTGAGGCGCGTGTTGAAGGAGATCGGGGATGAAAGTACAGGCTTCCGTCAAGAAAGTGTGTCGCAACTGCAAGATCGTACGTCGCAAGGGCGCCGTGCGCGTGATCTGCAAGGTCGAACCGCGCCACAAGCAGCGCCAGGGCTGAGTGGGAATAGTACGCGGCGTTGGGCGCCGCGGTTGATTTGACAGCACGCCGAGGCTAAACTGCCGCGCTTTTTCGCGACTGCCCGGCCGGCACATAGTGGAGTGATCTGAATGGCTCGTATCGCTGGAGTCAACATACCCGACAACAAGCACACGGTGATTTCGCTGACCTACATCTTCGGGGTCGGGCGTACCACCGCGAGGCAGATCTGCGCGGCAACCGGAATCGCCGAGACCGCGAAGATCTCGTCGCTGTCGGAAGACCAGCTCGAGGCGCTGCGTGGCGCCGTGGCCAAGCAGTCGGTCGAAGGCGACCTGCGCCGTGAAGTCAACATGAGCATCAAGCGTCTCATGGACCTCGGTTGCTACCGTGGCCTGCGTCACCGCAAGGGACTTCCGGTCCGCGGCCAGCGCACCAAGACCAATGCGCGCACCCGCAAGGGCCCGCGTCGCCAGATCCGCAAGTAGTTTCAATCGGGCCGCCGAGGCGGCCTGAAGACACGGGAATCACAGGAAAGCAACATGGCAAAGCCTGCGCAATCGAAGGTTGTCAAGAAGAAGATCCGCCGCCAGGTGGCGGACGGCGTGGCGCACATCCACGCCTCCTTCAACAACACCATCATCACGATCACCGACCGCCAGGGCAACGCGCTCAGCTGGGCCACCTCGGGCGGCGCCGGATTCCGTGGTTCGCGCAAGAGCACGCCGTTCGCCGCGCAGGTGGCCGCCGAGAAGGCCGGCAACATTGCGCTGGAATACGGCCTGAAGAACCTCGACGTACAGGTCAAGGGCCCCGGCCCCGGCCGCGAGTCCGCCGTGCGCGCGCTGAACGCCTGCGGCTACAAGATCACCAACATCACCGACGTCACGCCGATACCGCACAACGGGTGCCGGCCGCCGAAAAAACGTCGCGTGTAATCATTTTCGATCAGGGTAACTGGAATGGCGAGATATCTCGGACCTACCTGCAAGCTCTCCCGTCGCGAGGGCACCGACCTCTTCCTGAAGAGCGGCGTTCGCGCCCTCGACACGAAGTGCAAGACCGAAACCGCGCCCGGCCAGCACGGCCTGCGTCGTGGTCGTCTGTCGGACTACGGGGTGCAGCTGCGCGAGAAGCAGAAGGTGCGCCGCACCTACGGCGTGCTCGAGAAGCAGTTCCGCAACTACTACAAGGCGGCGGCCCGCGGTCGCGGTGCGACCGGCGAGAACCTGCTCCAGCTGCTGGAGTCGCGTCTCGACAACGTGGTCTACCGCATGGGCTTCGGCGCCACCCGCGCCGAATCGCGCCAGCTGGTCGCGCACAGCGCGATCCTGGTCAACGGCAAGAAGCTGAACATCCCGTCCTACCAGGTGAAGGCCGGTGACGTGATCTCGGTGCGCGAGCGTGCCAAGTCGCAGTTGCGCATCCAGTCGGCGATGTCGCTGGCGGCGCAACGTGGCGCCACCGAGTGGATCGAAGTGGACGCGAACAAGCTCGAAGGTACCTTCAAGCGCGTGCCGGATCGTATCGATCTCTCGCCCGAGATCAACGAGAACCTGATCGTGGAGCTTTACTCGAAGTAAGGTCCTGTCCGGCAACAAATCTGCAGGTGTCATATGCAAGCTACAGTTAGCGATTTCCTCACTCCGCGCCTGATCGATGTGCAGCAGGTTGCTGCCACTCGTGCGCGGGTGACCCTCGAGCCGCTGGAACGCGGTTTCGGGCACACCCTGGGTAACGCACTGCGCCGCATCCTGCTGTCTTCCATGCCCGGCTTCGCGGTCACCGAGGTGGAGATCGAGGGCGTGCTGCACGAATACAGCACCATCGAGGGCGTGCAGGAAGACGTGATCGACATCCTGCTGAACCTGAAGGGACTGGCGGTCGTGATGCACGGCCGCGAGCAGACCACGCTGACCCTGAACAAGAAGGGTCCGGGGATCGTGACGGCAGCCGACATCCAGCTCGACCACGACGTCGAGATCCGCAATCCCGAACACGTGATTGCGCACCTGAACTCGGGCGGCCAGCTCAAGATGCAGATCAAGGTGGAGCGCGGCCGCGGTTACGTCCCGGCGGATTCGCGCGAGACCGAGGAAGAGACCCGTTCGATCGGTCGCCTGCAGCTGGATGCCAGCTTCACGCCGGTGCGCCGCGTGTCCTACAACGTCGAGGCGACCCGCGTCGAGCAGCGCACCGACCTGGACAAGCTGATCATCGACCTGGAAACCAACGGCACGATCGATCCGGAAGAGGCGATCCGCCGCGCCGCCACGATCCTGCACGAACAGCTGTCGGTGTTCGTCGAGCTGAAGGACCGCGAGCCGGTGACCCAGGCCGGCGCGGGTACCGAGCCGGTCGATCCGATCCTGCTGCGCCCGGTCGACGACCTGGAACTGACCGTGCGCTCGGCCAACTGCCTGAAGGCCGAGAACATCTACTACATCGGGGACCTGGTGCAACGCACCGAGGTCGAGCTGCTGAAGACGCCGAACCTCGGCAAGAAGTCGCTCACCGAGATCAAGGACGTGCTTGCCTCGCGCGGGCTCTCGCTGGGGCTTCGCCTCGAGAGCTGGCCGCCGGCAAGCCTGAAGACCGAAGGTCGCGCGCACTGATCGTTGCGCGCGCAACACGCTGATACAGGACCAGGAACATGCGTCACCGTACCGCAGGACGTCAACTCAACCGCAACGCATCGCACCGCACCGCGATGTGGCGCAACATGGCCATCTCGCTGGTCGAGCACGAGCTGATCAGGACCACGCTGCCCAAGGCGAAGGAACTGCGTCGCTACGCAGAGCCGCTGATCACGCTGGCAAAGAGCGACTCGGTGGCCAACCGCCGCCTGGCGTTCAGCCGCACGCGCAGCAAGGAAGCCGTGGGCAAGCTGTTCACCGAACTCGGCCCGCGCTACAAGGAGCGTCCGGGTGGCTACATCCGCATCCTGAAGTGCGGCTTCCGCCCCGGCGACTCGGCCCCCATGGCCTTCGTCGAACTGGTCGACCGTCCGCGCGCCGAGGCCTCGGACAGCGACGAGGATTGATCTCGTGGGTTCGCCTTGTGGGTCCGGCTTCAGCCGGACATAGGGCATTGTCCGGCTGAAGCCGGACCCACGGAAGGAAAAAACCGGGCATCGCCCGGTTTTTTTATGCCCGCAGTTCCGGCACGCCGGGATGCGTCATTGCCGACGCTCCCGGTTTGCAGGACGACGCACCAATGTCAGCATTTTTTACACTCGAGACATGTCGCTGCGAATAACATATTGACATATGAGGCATTTTCAGAACGGCACGGATGATGCTTTGGGGGTTGAAGCTGGCCCGACCGTTTTATGTCGGGGCAATTCATGCTCTTCAGGAGGCCACCATGAACTCCGTCCACTTGCGTTGCCCGCGATTGATGCGTCTCCCGCTCTGCCTCGCAATGCTGTCCCTGACTGCAGCGGCCTATTCGGCCGATTTCAACTGGGTCGGATCGGATCTGGACGATTTCCTTGAGCCACCCAATTGGGACCAAAATAAGGTGCCGGGCTCCGTCGACGGGAAGGATGACAACTTCTTTCTCGTTACCCACGCTGATCCGCAACTCGTCAATCTGGACGGCGACGTGGATCTCAGTACAGGGCGTGGCCTGATCGAGGATACCGACTTGTCGAGTTTGACGACGCTCGAACACCTGTCCGGCACGCTCGATATAGGCACGCTCGAGATTGGTCGCGACGGCTTCGGCGAGTACCGGTTGGGGCCCGACGCCTCGCTGAATGTCGGCCACCTGGCGCTGGGCGTCAACGAAGGAAGCACCGGCCGGTTCAGCAACGATGGTGGCCAGATCAACGTCACCGGCAACGCCACGCTGATCGTCGGAGATGCGGGTAGCGGGCAGTTCGACCAGAGCAGCGGCACCACGAACGACACGAACCTGATCCTCGGCAACCAGGCAACGGGCGATGGCACGGTGAACCTCAGCGGTGGCGACATCGTCATTTCCGGCACAACCACCATTGGCAAGGACGGGATCGGCGACTTCTTTCAGGACGGTGGAACCCACTCGGCCGGTATCGTGACGATCGGCGCCAACACGGATGCGATCGGCACGTATGAATTGTTGTCGGGCGATCTGACCGCTACGCAATTATTTGTTGGGCAAGGAGGCGCTGATTATGGTTCCAGTTTGAACGGCCTGCTGCGGCAATCGGGCGGGACTATCACCGTAAGCCAGATGCAGATTGGTGGTCGTGACGAAGGTCCTAATGATCCGGACAACGGCAATGGCAATGGCCGCTATGAATTGCTCGACGGCATCGCCACATCGCAAGTCACCATTGTCGGGCGCACGGGCCAAGGCCATGTGTTGCAAACCGGGGGGGAGTTCAACGCGGGCATCCTGCAGCTCGGCAGCAGTGGTCTGGTCGCGATCGACAACGGTTCGGGATTCGATTTCTACAGCTCCGGCACCTACGACCTGCAAGATGGCATCCTCAACACCACCAGCACCACCGTCGGCCTGGCCGGGATCGGGACATTCAACCAAAGCGGCGTTACCGAGCACAACGTCGACACTGATCTGGTCGTCGGTTCGCTGCGCACCGTCGAAGAGCCGTATTCCGGCCAGGTGAACGAGGGCGTCTACAACCTGGCCGGTGGCATCCTGGCCGTGCAGGGAAACAGCATCATTGGCGCAGGCAATAACGATGGCATCAATTTTCCTGGTGCTGCGGGTGCAACCGGCACGTTTAACCAGACCGGAGGCGATCATACGGTCACCGGCGACCTGCTGCTGGCTCAGGTGGGTACGGCCGGCCCGGGTGGCGGGGGCACCGGTTCCTATC
>OEIV010000814.1_pt1 | contig 15756 bp, 16 predicted proteins | sample 1539231 | NCBI WGS metagenome assembly OEIV01 (sample SAMN03794762, study PRJEB22550) | activated sludge metagenome | feature: wastewater treatment plant; material: activated sludge; isolation source: Wastewater treatment plant of a petroleum refinery complex | place: Argentina: Buenos Aires ...
TGCCGGCGGTGGTGCAGGAGGGGGCCGGCGCGGTGCCGATCGTGGACGCCTCGCAGGATGCGGTGCTTTGGTCGTGGGACCTGGGTGACGGCTCCACGGCGAGCGGCCCGCAGCCTCAACACACGTACGCGGACCTGGGATGTCGCACCATCACCCTGGTGGTCACCGATGCGGAGGGCTGCACCGATGCCAGCTCCGCGGAGGTGTGCGTGGAAGGGGACTACGCGTTCCACGCGCCCAACGCGTTCACCCCGGACGCGGACGGCATCAACGACGTCTTCCTTCCGATCTCCACCGTGCAGCGCCCGCAGGCCTACGAGCTGCGCATCCATGACCGCTGGGGCGCCGTGCGTTTCCTGTCCACCGAACCGTCCGAGGGCTGGACGGGTGAGGGTGAGCCACAAGGCGTGTATGCTTGGACGGTGATGCTGCGCGATGGGTTCGGCACACGGCGCATGCACCGCGGGCACGTGTCGCTGTTGCGGTAGGCCGGTCAGCGGGCCCGGGCCTGGGGATCCTGCACCGGTGTGGCACCGCGGGAGGATCCACGGTCCCGCTTGCGGCCGGCGTGCATGCCCCAGTTCACCGACAGGCACACCAGGTTGGCCTTGAGCCCCGCGTAGGGGAGGCGCTCCACCCCGTCGATCACTTCGCGGTAGGCCGTGTTGTGGAAGTTGGTCAGCACGTACTTCACCGACACGTTGAAGCCGAGCGGGGCCTGCACCCCGAGCATCACGCTCTGGAAGAAGGGTTGTGTCCGGTCGCTGAACCACACGTTGAACTTGTCCTCCTTCTTCTCGTTCACGTAGCGCTTCTCCTTGTAGTTGAAGGGCAGCTCCAGTTCGTAGCCGGCGAAGACGAGCACCTTGTGCATGCGCCCCAGCTTGATGCCCAGCGGAAGTCCGAGGGTGTATGTGCGGTACTTGTACCGTTCGTTGCTCCCGGGCACATCGTAGATGAAGCCCAGGTTGCGGATGCCCAGACCGCTGAAGAAGCCCACATGCGCACCGGCGTCCCAGTGCACCAGCACGCGCGGGTTCACGAAGGGGGCGAACCGCACGATGCCGCCCTGACCGGAAGGCACCGGGTCGCGCGACACGTTGAGCACGGGGAAGGAGAACACCCACTCGCTGCCGTTGGTGAGGTAGAACGTGCGTGGGTCGGGCCGCTGGGGAGGCGTGAAGGGCGAGGTCTGCGCGAAGAGGGCCCCTTGGACGAGCAGCGGGATGAGGGTGGCGAGGAGGCGGGTGCTCATGGGCGTGGCGTGGCAAGGGCGCGCAGGGCCAGGTAGACGCGATGCATCGGAAGGCCCATCACCGTGTAGAAGCTGCCTTCGATCCGGGCCACGGCGGTGTAGCCGATCCAGTCCTGCACCCCATAGGCGCCGGCCTTGTCCAGCGGGTGGTGGCGCTCCACGTAATAGGCGATCTCCTCGGGCGCCAGGCTGCGGAAGGACACGCGGGCCACATCGCTGAAGCGGATCATCTGTTCCGTGGTGCGCAGGCAGACCCCGGTGACCACACGGTGGGTGCGCCCGCTGAGCAGGCCGAGCATGCGCCGGGCGTCCGCATCATCCAGAGGCTTGTTCAGCAGCAGGCAGGTGCCGGGTTCCTCGTCGAGCAGGACGGTGGTGTCGGCGGTCACCAGCACCTCGTCCGCGGCGAGCTCGGGCGTGTAGGCCGTGGCCTTTCGGACGGCGAGGTGTTCCGCCACCTCGTCCGGTGGGAGGTCCTCCGGAGGGGTCTCATCCACATCGAGGGGCACCACCCGCAGCGGCAGTTCCAGGCCTTCCAGCAGCTGGCGCCTGCGGGGCGACGCGGAGCCGAGCACGATCCGCCAGGGGAGCAGGGGGCGCGCGCTCATGACAGGTCCAGCAGGAGGGGCACCAGCAGGCCGTAGCCGACGGCGAGCACCATGGCGACCTTCATCACGATGCCGGCGCGGACGTGGGCGGGGCGGTCGTGGGCGTTCCAGGTGAGGCCGGCGCTGATGAGCAGGGTGAGGACGAGCAGGGCGATATACCAGTACGAGAGGCGGTCGTCGAGGAAGGCACGGCGCAGGAGCAGCAGGGCGGCCACGAGCACCAGGGTGTGCACCAGCACGATCGCGCGGGCGGCGCCCATGCCCCACACGATGGGGATCGTGCGGCAGCCCAGGGCGCGATCACCGGGCACATCGGCCATGTCCTTCTGCAGCTCGCGCACCAGGGTGGCCACGAAGGCGAAGCCCGTGAAGGCGAAGACCCAGTACCAGATGACGCGGAAGTAGAAGTGCACGGCGGCCTCATCGTTGAAGGCGGAGAGCAGTTCGCCGGCATGCAGCCGCTGTGCGAGGGGGATCTCGTAGAGCCCGACGGTGAGCGGCACCAGCGCGGTGAGGGTCGCCACCAGGCCGTTGCCGATGATGAGCTGGCGCTTGAAGGTGGCGCTGTAGGTCCACAGGCCGCCGATGGCGAAGGGCGGGATGACGGCCAGCCGCCACAGCCCCGTATGCGCCACCACGGCCCAGCCGCAGAGCAGGCCCAGGCCGCTCAGCACGAGGTGGGCCGCCATGGCCTTGCGCCGGGGCACGGTGCGCCCCACGATGAGCGCATCGGGTTTGTTGATGCGGTCGATGCGCGTGTCGAAGTAGTCGTTGATGATGTTGCCGCCCGCGGCGATGAGGACGGTGCTGCACACCAGCAGGATGAACCAGGGCGCGCCCAGGCCGAGCTTGAGACCGCTGGCGCCGAGCAGACCGCCCACCACACCGTGGCGCATCACCACCATGGTGCCGGCGATGATCAGCAGGTTCACAGGGCGGGTGAGTCGGAGGAGGTCCAGCATCGGTCACCAGGTGTGAGCCCCGTCGGTCAACCAGCGCCCCTGCACCTTCAGCGCCTGCTCCAGCACGTCGCGTACGCAGCCCCCGCCGCCGGGCAGTCGGCTCACGTAGTGGCTGATGGCCTTCACCTCCTCGGCGGCATCGGCCGGGCAGCAGGCCAGCGCCACGCGCTGCATCACGCGCAGGTCGGGGATGTCGTCGCCCATGTAAGCGGAACGCGCGGGATCGAGACGCTGTTCGGCGATCAGGCGCTCCACGAGTTCCAGCTTGTCGCGGCTGCGCGTATGCACCTCGGTGACGCCCAGCCGCTGGAAGCTCTGCACCACACCGTCGCTGTGGCCGCCGGTGACGATGACGATGCGCAGGCCCTCGCGCACGGCATGCTGCACGGCGTAGGCGTCGCGGGTGTGGAAGGTGCGCACCGGGTCCATGCCGGGCATCAGCAGCACACGGTTGTCGGTGAACACGCCGTCCACGTCGAACAGGAAGGTGTCCAGGGCCGCGAGGCGTTCCTTGTAGGTGGGTTCAGCGGCCATCGGGCGGTCGGGGATGGCGCTTCGCGATCAGGTCGGAGAGCAGCGCATAGGCGCGGCGAAGGTCGGGATCGCCCGCCAACGCGGCGAGGTGGCGGGCCAGGGTGCCCTGGTCGCCGCGCCGCGCCGGTCCGGTGAGCGCCTGATCGGGGCCCACGGCGGCGGCCTTCGCGGCGGTGGCCCTCCACAGCGGGGTCAGGAGGGCCGGCGCGCTGCCGCCGTTCTCCAGCAGGGTGCGGGCCTCGGCGAAGAGCGCCACCGGGGAGTTGGAGGCGAACACGGCGGCCAGGTGCACCAGCCGGCGCTGGTCCAGGGGCAGCTCCACCACCTTGCCGCTCAGGCTGCGGGCCAGGTCGAGCAGGACACGGCGGGCCTCGTCGCCGTTGGCGTCCACCACCAGCGGCACATGGCTGAGGTCCGCGGGTTCGCCGGGGCTCAGGCTCATCACGGGCCACAGCACGCCGCGATGCGCATGGGGCAGCAGGCGGTCCATGTCGGAAGCGCCGGAGAGGTGCGCCACCACGCCTTCGCGCGCACCGATGCGGGCGGCCACCGGTGCGATGGCATCATCGCTCACGGCCAGCAGGGTGAGCGCAGCCGGGGGAAGCCGCTCATCCAGCCCGAACGGTGTGGTGCGCAAGGCCAGGGCCAGCGGTTTGGCCGAGTGGACCGCACGCCCCACCACGCCGGCCAGCGGAAGTCCGGCGCGGGCGATCGCATGCCCGAGGTGATGGGCCGCGCGGCCCGTTCCCACCAGCAGGATGCCTTCGCGCAGCGGCATGGTCAGGAGGTGCCGGTGCGTTCCCGCAACCGCCTCCGCACGGCCATCAGCGTGCCGAGGAACATCAGGATGCAGCCCGTCCACAGGATGTTGATGCCGGGGAACACGATCGCCTGCATCACCACGTACTCGCGCTCGAAGACGTTGAGCCCCACGCGGGCGCCGTCCACGGTCACCAGCTCGAACTTCACGCGCAGCGGATCCACGTCGAAGCCCTTTCCGGCCACGGGACTTCCATCGCGGTAGATGATCACCGGGTTGGCCTCGAACCAGCGCTCGCGGTCGTAGAGGTCGCGCACGCGCATGCGCAGGGCGTAGACCAGGTAGTCGGGGCCGAGCATGCGGATGGTGACGCTGTCGCGCACGGTGCGCAGGCTGTCGATCAGGATCAGGCAGGTGGGCGTGACGATGGTGTCGCCGAGCTGCTTCTCGTAGAGGCGGGGCGGCATGTAATGCACGCCCGCGCCGTCCTCCGCCTCGTCGGCGGCCCGGGCGGCCTAGCGCACGGGGGGGGAGAGGGCGCGGGGCGGCCAGTGCTTGGTGCTGGGCTCGGCCACATTGCCGAAGCGGGGGTTCAGCTGCACGAAGGGCTCCAGGGTGAAGAGCGGTTCACCGGCGCGCGTGGCGGACCAGACCTTCGCACGCCACAGCGCGCGGCGCGGGAAGTCCTCGATCGGCGTCCAGTGCGCGGGCTGGTCGGCCAGGAAGGTGGCGGAGGCCGTGTGCGCGGCGCGGCAGCTGAAGAGCATGTCGCCCACCTTCACGGTGTCGCCCGGAACGTAGGTGGCGGGCACCGTGCTGAAGTACTCCGTCACATAATGCAGGTTCACGCCTTCGGGGCGCTTGGCCGCGTAGCGCACGTAGTACTCGCCCATGCGCACCGTGTCGCCACGGTAGAGCAGGATGTCCGTGCTGTTGCTGAACTCCTCGTTCAGGAAGCGCAGGTCCATGCCCTGCGTGTTGCGGCTCATCTCGTTCTGGCGGCTGGTGCTGATGAGGGCGCCGAGGAGCACCAGGGCGAAACCCACGTGGGCCACGGAGGGGCCGGCGTTGGAAAGGCGGCCCTTCAGCACGGTGCGGATGTGGTCCAGGTTGGCCGCGGCGGAGAAGGCGGTGGCGAAGAAGAGCAGGATCAGGTTGAGGTCCGCCACGCGGTAGTCGAGCAGCACCACACCAAGCGCGGTGAGCAGCAGGGCCACCAGCAGGGAGAGGGCGATGGCGCGGCGGAAGCGCTTCATGTCGGTGGACCGGTAGCGCAGGTATTGCCCGAAGGCGCTGAGGATGCTGACGATGAAGGCGAAGGGCACCTGCCATTTGTTGTAGTGGGCGATGGCCTCGCCGGGAGGAGCGAGGCGTGCCCGGGCCACCTGGCGCAGCCACGCGCTGTCCAGGGTGTCGGCCAGGGCGTTGAGCGGGGCCTGGAAGGGTTCCAGCAGCAGGTTGAGCACGGGCACCGAGGTGCTGAAGGTGATCTGGGCGGCGCTCAGCAGCAGCACCAGCGCGCCGATGAAGAGCCAGAACTCGCGGCTCCACAGCGCCTCCTCCTCGGTGGGCTGCGGGAAGTCGCGCCGCTGGGCGATGAAGGTCCACACGGCGCTCACCAGCAGGAAGAGGAGGATGGCCGGAACCGGTTGCTGCAGCGCGGTGCCGATGGCGAGCAGGGCCACGGCCACGATGGTGTAGAAGCGCTGCTGGCCCCGGTCGGTGTGCAGCATCACCACGGCCAGCCAGATGAAGAAGAGCATGAAGAGGGTGAGCCCCGGCATCATGCCATCGCCCGTGAAGCTGTGCACGCTGGTGTCGCCGAGCACGCCGCTGCGGGTGAGGAAGGTGCTGTAGAGCACCAGGTGGAAGGTGACGAGGGTGAGCAGGAAGGTGGTGTACACCGAGGTGGGCCGGTGGCGGTTCACCAGCATCAGGTGGCCGGCGGCCACCAGGGTGAGCCAGGGCACGAGGGAGGCGTTCTCCACGGGGTCCCACGCCCAGAAGCCGCCGAAGCTGAGCGCCTCATAGGCCCAGGCGCCGCCCATGAGGATGCCGGTGCCGAGCACCATCACCCCGAAGAAGGTCCAGGGCAGGGCGGGGGCGATCCAGGCCTGCAGCTCGCGGCGCCACAGGCCGGCGATGGCGTAGGCGAAGGGCACCAGGGTGGCGGCGAAGCCCAGGAAGAGCGTGGGCGGATGGATCACCATCCAGTAGTTCTGCAGCAGCGGGTTGAGGCCGCGGCCATCGGCGAACTGGGGGATGCGCGTGAGGTAGTCGGCGACGCGCGTCCAGGGAAGGCCGAGGTTCTCGGGCAGCTCGCGGATGAGCAGGAAGGGACTGCTGCCGATGCGCAGCTCGCCGATGTGCACGCCCAGCAGCATGCTGGCGAGGAACAGCTGAACGAGGGCCACGACGGTCATCACGGGCGCCTCCCAGGTGCCGCCGCGGCGGATCAGCACCAGGCCGATGCACACATGCCAGAAGGTCCACAGCAGGAAGCTGCCCTCCTGGCCCTCCCAGAAGCAGCTCAGGATGTAGCGCAGCGGCATCTGGCGGTTGCTGTGCTTCCACACGTAGTCGAACTCGAACCAGTGGTTGAACAGCATGGTGAAGAGGACCACCACGATGCCGAGCACGGCCGTGGCATGCAGGGCGAAGCCGGTGCGGGCCACGCTGCGCCAGGTGTCATCGCGGCGCCGGGCGCTCCACCAATAGGCGCCGGAGGCCAGCAGGGCCCCGGCGAAGGAGAGCAGCGTGAGCAGGTGGCCGAGCTGGCCGGCCCAGGTGTGTTCGCCCGTGTAGGTCATCGAGGTGCCTCCCGCTCCATGGGCGCTACACGCCCACCTGGTTCTGTTCGTTGTACTTGCTGGGGCACTTCATCAGCATGTCGGTGGCGTGGAACTCACCGTTCTCGCTGGCCTCGCCGATGAGCACCAGCCGTTCGCTGCGCTCGAAGTCCTGCGGCTTGGCCTTGGCCAGCTTCACGCGGCAGCTGCGCCCCTGCAGGTCCTGCATGGTGAACTCCGTCAGGCTGGCGTTCACGCTGGGTTCGTACACGATGGCCTGGCTGCGGTCCAGCACGCCCACCACGTGGTACTCGCGGCCGGGGTTGGCCAGGGCCTCATCGAGGTCGGCATAGGTGCTGCTGTCGCTCAGGGAGCCGATCAGGGCGGCGATGGCCACGGCGATGATGGCGATGGCGATGAGGTGGCTGCGTTTCATGCGTCGCGGTCGGTTTCGCGGCGTTGGCGTTCCAGGCGGGTGAGGCGTCGGTCGAAGGCGGCCATCCATGCGGCCAGGCCCAGCAGCACCACCGCCACCACGGCGATCACGGCGTGCATGCGGCCCGACCCGTACAGGGTGTCGGCCAGCCAGGAGGGCGCTTCCACGGCCGCAAAGGTACCCAGCGGGAAGAGGGCGGCGACGAACAACAGCGTCAGGCGGCGGTCACGCATGGTCGTGGAGGCGTTGCAGACGGTCCAGACGGCGGGCCAGCGTCCACGCCCAGGTGCCCAGCAGCATCCAGCCGAGCACCGCAGGGTAGAACACCAGCCGCAGCCGGTCGTCCAGGTCGTATTGGTTGAAGGCCGGGTTGCCGCCGTTGCCCGGATGCAGCGAATCGCTGAGGCGGGGCAGCACCATCAGGAAGACCATCATCAGCACGTAGGCGAAGATGTTGTACACCGCGGCGAGGCGGGCGGCCTTGTGCGGGTCGCTCACCGATCCGCGCAGCACCAGATATGCGGCGTAGACCAGGGTGGTGACGGCCGCGCCGTTGAGCTTCGTGTCGCTGGTCCACCAGCCGCCCCAGGTGACGCGGGCCCAGATGCTGCCCGTGATCAGGCCCAGCACGGCGAAGAGCAGGCCCACATGCACGGCGGCGAGCGCGGCGCCATCGTGGTCGAGCGAACCGGAACGCAGGTGCCGCAGGCTCATCACCACCGAGATGGACATCAGCAGCATCATGGTGAACCACATGGGCACGTGGAAGAACAGGTTGCGGATGCTCTCGGTGAGCAGGCTGCGGTTGGGGAAGCGGAAGCCCGGCGCCTGGGCGTGGTCCGTGGAGGGCGCGCAGGGGCGGTCCGTGATGCCCGCGCCCCGGCCTTCGGTCCAGAAGGCGTCCAGCAGGGCCAGCGTGTCGCCATCGGGCGGAAGCACCACCAGGTGGGTCAGGTCGGCGCGCAGACCCGCCGGCACGTCCACGGTGGCGGTCAGGTGCGTGGCGTCCACCACCACGACGCGGTCCGCGCACACGCGCTGACCGTCGTTGCTGATCCAGACCCGGGGGGGGGCGGCTTGGGGGAAGGTGGGGCGGGAGGGGGGGATGGCCAGCTCCCCCGGGCCGGGGGCGATCCGGTCCCGGTCCACATGCACGAGGGCGGGGGCGAGGTCGACACCGAGGCCGAAGCACACCACGGCCAGCAGCAGCGCGATGCCCAGGGCCTTCCACCAATGCCTCATCAGTCGCGCCAAAGGTAGGGGAACAGCAGGTAGGCCAGGGCCACGGTGAGCACGTCGATCAGCAGCAGCCAGAGCAGGTAGGTGCCGGTGATGTTGAGGCCGATGCCGTCGAGGGCGAGCTTGCTGGCCCGCAGGGCGCTCAGAAGCAGGGGCAGCACCAGGGGCAGGCCCAGGACGGCGGTGAGCCCCACGCCGTTGCCGGCGCGCGCGGCGATGGCGGAGATGAGCGTGAGCACCGCGGCGAAGCCGGTGCCGCCCAGGGCCACGGTGAGCAGGAAGAGGGCGACATCGGCCTCGCGCAGGGCATGGCCGCCGAGCAGCAGGATGTACACCGCCACGGTGACCAGGGCCAGGGCCAGCATCAGCACCATGCTGTAGAGGGTGCGCGCGATCACCACGCTGCGCGGGTCGGCCAGGGTGTGCAGGTAGAGCTGGCGCCCGGCGTCCTCGCGCTGGAAGGCGCGCGTGAGGGTGTTGAAGGCCGCGAAGAGCAGGATGATCCACAGCAGCGCGTTCCACACCGGGGTGGCCGTGCCGGTGCGCAGGGCCAGGAAGCCGATGTAGCAGGCGCCCACCGAGTACAGCAGCAGACCGGCCCACGCGGCGCGCTGCCGCAGGTCAAGGGCGAGCTCCAACCGCACGATGGCGGCGATCTCCGAGGGGCGCATGCGGGCCCAAAGCTACCCGCGGCGCAGCGATCACTTCCTGCGGGAGGCTTTCACCGACACGGCGCTCTTGGCGTACACCAGGTAGATGTCCACGTAGGGCCGCATGAGCTTGGGCATGGACCTGTTCTTCTCCACCGGCACGATCAGCACCACCTTGTCGTCCCAGCTGGCACCCACGAAGGCCTTGTACTTGCCGAACCGGCTGATGAGGGCGCTCCGCTCCTCATAGGTGTCGATGCCATCGGGCCAGTTGCGTTCGTGGCTGCGGAAGGCGACGGCCTCGATCTCCGGGATGCTCATTCCGGCGTCGGCCAGGGCCTGTCGCGCGACCGCATCGGAGCCCAGATCGTAGGTGGCGTACACCTCGGCCGGTTTCAGGATCGTGGCCTGATCGCGGTCCTTCCAGCGCGGACCCCGGCTGATCTCGGGGCGCTGGCGTGCGGGTGCCGCGTCGGCCAGGCCGACATCGGCCACGGCCAGGAAGAGGTCGGCCGTGGGCCGCAGGTCCTCCGGCATGTGGATGTTGTCCTTGGCGGGGATCATCACCACCGTGTACGGCACCGTGTCCTCGCGGAAGCTGAACATGCGGTAGCCGACGTAGTTGCCGATGTAGGGGGCGCTGGCCTGCCGGGCGCTGTCGTTCATCAGCGAGACGGGCCAGAACTGGGCTCCGCTGTTGGTCACCACCATCGTCTGCTGGTCCTCCGGCAGCCCGGTGGCCTGCAGGGCGGCCTTGGCGGACCGGCCTTTGATGAGGTCATTGCCGGTGTGGATGGCGTCCCATCGGGTGATCCGCACCTGTTGCTGGGCCTGAAGGGCGAGCACGCAGCACGCCGCGAAGAGGGTGAAAAGGGACCTCATGGGGATCGATCGGCACCTTCCTACGGAGAAGGTCGGCCGAAAGGTACCTCGGGCCCGGACCGCGAACGATCCGCACCTTCGCGTGTTCCTTCACCACCATGCTTCGAACCCTGTTCTCCGGAATGTTCCTGCTTTCCCTCTTCGGCTGCGGCCGTGCCCAGGGGCCCATCACCCCCGTGGCCCCGGTCGCCCCGTTCCATGCACTGAAGGCCACCGACATCACGGGCGCACCGGTCGACCTGTCGGCCTACAAGGGCCATCCCGTGCTCATCGTCAACACCGCGAGCCGCTGCGGCCACACCCCGCAATACGCCAAGCTGCAGGAGCTGTACACGCGCTACGAGGCGAAGGGCTTGGTGGTCCTGGGTTTCCCCAGCAACGATTTCCTGCGCCAGGAGCCGGGTGAGAACGCCGAGATCGCGGAGTTCTGCACGAAGAACTACGGGGTCACCTTTCCCATGATGGCCAAGGTGGAGGTGAAGGGGGAGGGCCGCGACCCGGTGTACCAGTGGCTCACGCGCAAGGACCTGAACGGCGCGGTGGACAGTAAGGTGAAGTGGAACTTCCAGAAATACCTCGTGGACGGACAGGGCCGCTTGATCGGTGTGTTCGATCCCGGCACCGACCCGCTGGACCCGGCCATCACCGCCCTCATCGACGCCAACCTATGAACCGCTCCGCCCCGCTGTTGCTCTGCGCGCTCATGGCCTGTGGCGCACCGCCCAAGGCAACCACGACCACCTCGTCCACTTCGACGGAAGCCACCTCGACCATGCCTGAGTTCCACATGCTTTCGGCCACCACCATCGATGGCCGGCCGTTCTCCTTCGAACAGCTCAAGGGGCGTAAGGTGATCATCGTGAACACGGCCAGCGAGTGCGGCTACACGCCGCAATACGCCCAATTGCAGGAGCTGTACGATGCGCACAAGGACAAGGGGCTTGTGGTGCTCGGCTTCCCCAGCAACGATTTCGGCGGCCAGGAGCCGGGCGCCGAGGCGGAGATCGCCGCCTTCTGCTCGAAGAACTACGGCGTCACCTTCCCGATGATGAGCAAGGTGCGCACCACGGGCGCCGAGCAGCACCCCGTGTACACCTGGCTCACCCGTCGCGACCGGAACGGCGTGCTGAACGCGGAGGTGAAGTGGAACTTCCACAAGTTCCTCATCGACGAGCAGGGCGTGCTGCAGAAGGAGCTGCCGAGCAGTGTGAGCCCGTTGGACCCGGTGGTGCTGGCGTGGGTGGAGGGGTGATCGCGGTCCGGTCGGCGGATCATCTTTGCAGCATCATGCACGGCGGACCCGTTGACATCCTTTGCATCACCGCACATCCGGATGATGCGGAGATCTCCTGCGCCGGCACCCTGATGCGGCAGATCGAGCTGGGCCACAGCGTGGGTCTGGTGGAGCTGACGGCCGGCGAGCTCGGCACCCGCGGCAGCGCCACCCTGCGACGCCAGGAGGCCGAGGCGGCCATGAAGGTGATCGGGGCGCGGTTCCGCTACGACCTGGGCCTGCCCGACGGCTTCTTCCGCTCGGAGCGCGAGGTGCTCCTGAAGGTCGTCACCGTGCTGCGCCTGCACCGGCCGCGCGTGGTGATCACCAACGCGGTGCGCGACCGTCATCCCGACCACGGCCGGGGTGCCGATCTGGTGCGGGAGGCCGCGTTCCTCAGCGGCCTGCGGCGCATCGACACCATCTTCAGCGGCAAGGCGCAGGAGCCCTGGCGGCCCACCACGTTGTTGCACTGCGTGCAGGACAACTGGATCGATCCCGACCTGGTGGTGGACATCACCCCCTTCTGGGACCGCAAGATGGAGGCGTTGATGTGCTTCCGCTCGCAGTTCTACGACCCCACCAGCACCGAACCGGAGAGCCCGATCGCCACGCGGGAGTTCCTGCCTTTCCTGGAAGGGCGGCATCGGGCGATGGGTCGCATCATCCATGCGCCGTACGGCGAAGGCTTCACGGTGCAGCGCGCGCCGGGCGTGCGCGATGTGATGGAACTGGCGTGAGGTCCGCTCAACGCCCCACCAGCCGGAGCAGCCGATCGAGGTCCGCGCGGCCGGGCCGGTGATCGCGGAGGCGGGCACCACTGAGGGTCGTGAAGCGCCAGCCCTGATAGGCGGCGTTCACCAGGTAGGCCAGCGAGGCGGTCATGGCCGCGCCCAGGGTGCCCCAGGCCGGCACCAGCACCAGGCCGGCGGCGATCGTCACCATCAGCCCAAGCCCCGAGCCCACGGCGTTGTGCACGTTGCGGCCCACGCCGCTGAAGTAGTGGCTGTAGGCCTGCGAGGCGGCCATGCCCACGATGCCGGGGGCGAGGCAGGCCAGCAGGGGGCGCACGCCGGTCACCTCGGGCCCGAAGAGCAGGGCGTACACCGCATCGGGCAGCAGCAGGGCCACCAGCAGGGCGCCGGCCGCGGCCGCCACCGAGGCCTTGAACACCGTGAGGGTGAGCGCGCGTTGCCGCTCGGCGGACGGCTCGTTGCTCACCGCGCTGTACAGCACCATGCCCAGGCTCCGCGGCACCAGCCAGGCGCCCTCGGCCAGCTGGGTCGCCACTGAGTACACGCCCAGCGCGGCCAGCCCCAGGAAGTGCTCGATGAGGTAGTAGGCGAAGCGGTAGTTCAGCAGTTGCATGGTGTTGGCCCCCTGCACGTGCAGCCCCTGCAGCACCATGCGCCGCAGCAGGCCGTCCACCCCGGGCAACGCGCGGCCCGGCGCGCGCTGCACCAGGGCCCAGGCGCTGAGGCCCAGCGTGGTGGCGAAGGCCGCATAGGAGGCCTGCACATAGGCCTCCACCGAAGCGCCTCCCGGTGTGCGCACCAGGGCTGTGAACACGACGAGCAGCACCAGCCCGTGCAGGGCGGTGATGCGGTTGTAGGCCCCGATGCGCTGGCGGCCGAGCAGCACGTTCAGGTGGATCGTGTAGAACGATTGCATCAGCGCGAGCACCACCACATGGCCGGACATGCCCTCGGGCACCAGCGGAAGCAGCTTCAGCACGACGAAGGCGACCAGGGCGGTGAGCACGGCCCAGCCGTAGGCGGGCCGAAGCAGGGCCGGCAGCGGGGCGCGCGGCACCAGGTGCACCAGCGCGCCGCCGCCCACCACGTTGTTCAGCAGTTGCACGAGCGTGATGGCGAGCACGATGAGGCTGATGGCGCCCAGACCCGCCGCGCCCAGCAGATGGCCGGCCACCATGATCACCAGCAGGTTCGCCAGCGTGGTCCACGCACGGGCGATCACCGAACCGATGGCGGGGCGGATCATGGATGCAGCCGGGCGAAGAGGGTGGAGAGTTTCCGTTGTCGTTCGCGCGCGGCGCGGTCCGGCACCCGCAGGAAGCGCTTGCCGTCGACGAGCGTCACTTCGCCCACGGCGCTCACCGTGTGCAGGCCCTTGGAGTAGGCGCAGTTGGTGATGGGGCCCACCGTGCGCACCGCCTCCTCGTGGAAGGCCGTGGGGCTGAGTTCGAGCACGCGGTGGAACACCACGCGACCCCCGTACGTGAGGCTGCTGTCCTGCCCCGGACGGTACAGGGCACCATGGTGCACGAAGGGCGTGCCGGCCGGACGCGCGGAGCGCACATCGGTCTTCACCGGGTTCAGGGGATGTGGCAGGAAGGGCCCGTGGAGGTCCGCGGCATGATAGAGGAAGAGCTCGGTGTTGGTGAGCGGCGCCTTGGTGCCGAAGAGCCACCAACGGCCGTTCCAGTGCACCGGGGTGGGGTCGTACAGCGGCTCCTCCAGCAGGGTGGCCACGGGCTCCATCCGGGAGAGCGTTTCGTCGAGCACATAGAGCTGCACACAGCCCAGCGCCGCCTGCTCGGGGATCACGCAGATGCGCCCCTCATGCCGCAGCACGAACGGGTAGGAGAGATGGTGTGGAAGGTCGAGCAGCGTGCGCGAGCGCTTCAGCACGTTGTCGCGCTTGGGTCGCAGGCGTGCGATCTCGCCTTTGGCGCGCGCATGGTCGTACTTCTCGTACAGCACATGCAATTGCCCCTCGGCGTCGGTGAACCCGAAGGGATCGGCGCGGAACGAGCGCTCGGCGGGCGCCGGAAGCCAGCGCACGTTCAGGCTGGGCTTCTCCTCCAGCAGCCGGTGGATCGGCTGGTTCAGCACGCCGATGTTCCACTCCTCGTGCCGCGTGAGCGATGCACGGTGGAAGCGCAGCTTGTTGCGCAGCTGCACGACCAGGAAGCGCAGGAAGGTGAGGTTGCCGGGATAGCGCAGGATCGGTGCGGTGGTGCCGCTCTGGCGGCCCTGTGCGGCATCCGGGTCGCCGGCCAGGATGCGGCGCATGACCAGGGCGGGCCATGCGGCGCTGTGGCGCAGCACGGTGTCCACGGTCTCCCGCAGGGAATGGTCCACCACGCCGAACCAGCCCTTGTGCAGGATGCGGCCGCCATCCAGCTTCTCGGTGAGCCGCTGTAGCACGGCCCCCATCACCGGTTCGCCGCGCAGGAGCTCCCAGAGGCCGGGAGGGCCGCCGCGGTAGTGCTCCTCATCGCCGTGGTGGAAGCTCCACACCCCGTGGGTGGCCGCCTCCAGCACCTCGCCCCGCAGGATGTTGAAGCCGAAGCGCAGCAGCACATCGGGGCGGTGCGCACGGATGCGGGCGATGTCCTCGGCGCTGAAGTACTGGCCATGGCCGCGGCGTTCCACGGTGCACGCGATCGCCGGCACGCCGTGCAGCAGTGCGCTCACATACTCGGGCGCCATCGCGGCCGGCCTGAAGTGCTTCCGGCGGTAGCGCAGGTAGAGCGCGATCCGCCAGGGATGGCGAAGGAGCCGCTGCCCCAGGCTGCGCGGTGCAGCTGGCGTGGGCGTGGGCCGCACCACGAGCACCAGGTCCACGCCATCCACGGCCAGCACGTGGCGCAGGCATTCGGCCTGCCAGTGCTGCAGCACGGCCCCATCGCACAGCAGGCCCACGCGGAGCCGGGGTTCGGTGGCGTTCATCGGGCCTGTTGGAGGGCGCGCAGGAGGGTCCGGCCCACGGCGTCCGGTCCGTAGCGGTCGTTCACCCCGGCGCGGATGGCGTCGGGGCGGTAGCGGTCGGCCTCGCGGGTGAGCCGCACCAGCGCGTCGGCCAGCGCGGCGTCATCGTCCACGGGGATCAACAGGCCGTTCATCGGGGTGATGAACGCTTCGGGGCCGCCACAGCGTGTGGCGATCACCGGACGCCCTTGCGCCAACGCCTCGCCTGTCACCACGCTGAAGGTCTCCACCCGGCTGTTCACCACCACGGCGAAGGTGCGGGCCATGTGGTCGAGCACGGCGCTGTTGGGCAGGCGGCCGAGGAACCGCACGTGGTCGGCCAGTCCGAGGGTGCGCGCCAACGCCTCCAGTTCGGCGCGGTCCGGGCCATCGCCGATCACGGTGAGGCGGAGCGAGGGCTCGTGCGCACGGGCCCGGGCCAGCGCGCGCAGCACGCCGCTCACCCGCTTGATGCGGTCCACCAGGTCGGCCACCATCAGGAAGTGGCCCGGCAGGCCGGCGGGCGGCAGCGGGCGGGCGGGGCCCGGGATGGGGTTGGGCACCACCACCGCCTCGGGGCACAGGCCGTGGAGCACGAGGGCCGCGCCCAGGTGGGGGCTCACGGCGATGAAGGCGCGGGCGCGAATGGCTTTGG
>OEIV010000815.1_pt1 | contig 15754 bp, 16 predicted proteins | sample 1539231 | NCBI WGS metagenome assembly OEIV01 (sample SAMN03794762, study PRJEB22550) | activated sludge metagenome | feature: wastewater treatment plant; material: activated sludge; isolation source: Wastewater treatment plant of a petroleum refinery complex | place: Argentina: Buenos Aires ...
TGGCCGAAAAGCTCCCACGATATTCCGCGCTCTGGATGCCGCTCTACGGCGTGGCCTGGCTGCTCGGCGCCGGCCTGCGTACCGAGGCGATCATCATCGGCGCCGTCGCTCTGGCGGGCTATCTCTCCATGAGCGTGCTCCGCGAGGCCTATTCGCTCATCGAACATCCCCTGGGATATCGCCGTTGACCGCCGGCACCCTTCGCATCCTCCACCAGCGTCCGCCGGTACATCCCCGCATGACCACGCGTGTGATCTGCATCCTGAGCCTCTGCATCGCGTCGGCGTTCCTGCCCGCGTGCGATCAGAAGCCCCAGCTCATCGCCGGCGTGGTCACCCAGGCGAGCACCAGCCGCTCGACCGCCGCCGCCAACATCGCCGCCCTCATCAAGCAAGGCAAGCTCACGACCGACGAGGTGCTCACGCTCGCCTTCGACAAGCTCGAACGCGGCGAGGACGCCACCGCCTTCGCCGGCGCGGTCCTCGATTCCTTCGTCATGCTCGAAGGCTGGCTCCCCGATGTCCAGGAGTTCGAGATTTTCTATCGCCGCGTCGGCCGTCTGGCGCTGGTCGCCGCGATGCGAGCCGCGGAGAAGGATCGCTTCGACGAGGCCCGAGAGCTTGTGTTCGCCGGTCCCAAGCGTTGGCAGAGCGAGGCCTACTGGCTCCGCTACCCCGACCACGACGCGCTGGCCTCGATGCTCATGGCCCGCACCGGCGAGAAGCAGGGCGCGATCGAGCGACTTCGCTCGCGTCCCGTTCTGGAGGGCGACGCCGCCGAGGCGATGAAGGCACTGACGGGCCGCGAGTAAGCTTTCGGGTTCGAGGCCCTCGTGCTGCGTTCGATGTTCCGCTATCATTCGGCGTTCACGAAGTTCGCGCCGGACACGCCGGCGATGAGGGAAGGAAGCTGCATGTCGATGTCTACTGGTGCGCCCGCGAATCCAAAGAGCACGAGCACCCCGGCGCTGGGGCGGAAATTCATCGCCGAACTCGCGGGCGTCGAGCGTGTCGCCGGCGCGTTCTCAATCGCCAACGCGCAGCTCGGCAAGACCCGAAACGACAAGCCCTACCTCCGCTGCCTCCTGGGTGATAAGACCGGCGAGATGCCCGGCCGCATGTGGTCGATCGACGAGGCCACCTTCCGCCGCCTCCCCACCGACGGTTTCGTGTGGGTCGAGGGCGAGACCCAGCCCTACCAGGGCGAGCTTCAGTTCATCATCCACACCATCGACCCGATCGAGCCCACGCCCGATCAGATGCGCGACCTGCTCCCCTGCTCCAAGCGTTCGGCCGCGGAGATGTTCCCCGAACTGCTCGAACTCCTCAACACGCTCGCGCACCCCGCCATGAAGGCGCTCGCCAAGGCCTATCTCGACGACGCGTTCCTCATGGACGCGTTTCGCCAGTGCCCCGCCGCCAAGAGCATGCACCACGCTTATCTCGGTGGCCTTCTCGAGCACACCCTCTCGCTCCTCAAGCTGGCCGACCGTGTCTGCCCGCTCTATCCCAAGATCAACCGCGACCTGGTCATGATGGGCCTCTTCCTTCATGACCTGGGCAAAACGCGAGAGCTCGCCTACGACCGCGCGTTCTCCTACACCGACCGCGGCGAACTCATCGGGCACATCGTCGAGGGCGCGATCATGCTCCACGACAAGGCCCAGCAGGTCATGCGCGAGACCGGCCAGCGGCTCCCACCCGGCGCGATCATGGTCCTCCAGCACATCATCGTCTCGCACCACGGCGAGCTCGAGTTCGGCGCCGCCAAGGTTCCCGCCACGCCCGAGGCGATCCTCGTCTCGATCCTCGACAACCTCGACGCCAAGACCACCATGGCTCTGGCCGCCGCCCGCCCCGATCGCACCGGCGGCTTTGACCTGGGCGGCAACTTCACCGAGAAGCAATGGGCCCTGGAGACCAAGCTCTACCGCCCCGATCCGCTGAGCTAGCACGATCAGGCCGACTTCCTGGGAATCCGCGAGCGTCTCGCCCGCGAATCCATCGCAGCGTCGCACGGAGCCTGCGCGAGTGACCACCGAATCGTCCATTCAGGTCAACTTCGGGCGACCCATGCCGCTCTTCCCGCTCGATTCGGTCACGCTGCTCCCGCAGCAGATCGCGCCTTTCCACGTCTTTGAGCCGCGATACCGCCAGATGATCGATTCGGTCCTCGACACCTCGGGCCAGATCGCTATGGCCGTCTTCTCCGGCCCCAAGTGGAAAGAGCAATACCACGGCCGCCCGCCGCTCAAGCCCGCCGTCTGCGTCGGGCAAATCGTCGAGCACGAGAAGCTCGACGACGGCCGGTACAACATTCTGGTTCAGGGCGTGTGCCGTGCCCGCATCCTCAAGGAACTCCCCGTCAGCGAGGATCGCCTCTACCGCGTGGCGATGCTCGAGCCGTTCGGCCTGGAAACACAGGAAACCGACGACCTCGCCGACCTCCGGCGGCGTCTGAGCGAATCACTCGCCGAAGGCCCGCTCGCCCAGATGCGCGTCGCCAAGCCGATGCTCGACTTCCTGCGCAATCCTGAGATCCCAACCGCCGCCCTGCTCGAGGTCATCTCCTTCACCATCCTCACAGACAACACGCTCCGCTACAAGCTTCTGTCCGAGGAAAGCCTGCAACGCCGCGCCGATCTCATCGAGCGAGAACTCCACGGCCTGGAGGACCTCATCCGCCGCGCCGCCAAGCAGCGTCCCCAGGACTGGCCCAAGGGCTGCAGCTGGAACTGACGCGCGTTAGTTCATCGCGTCCAGCCGGCGTTCCAACCGGGCCTTCACGCCCGCCCACTCGTCGTCGAGAATGCTGTAGTAGATCCAGTCCCGAACCGCCGGCTCGCTTCGATCCAGCGACGGCGCCAGGATTCTCGCCTTGCGCAGCGTGCCCTCACGCACCGCGCCCAGCTTTTCGATCGCGTGCTGGCTGTGCAAGTTCATCGCATTCGTTGTGATCTGCACGCGGATCGCGCCGGGCGACAGCGATTCGAATGCGTGACGTAGCAGCAGGTATTTGGATTCGGGATTCACACGCGTCCCGTGGTGGGCGCGCCCGATCCACGTCCGCTCGATCTCAAGGGCGCGATGCTCCGCCCGAATGTCCATAAGCGTCGTGCGTCCGATCGCACGCCCCGCCGATCCGCCGCGCTTCGCGATGATCGCGAACGCGACCACGCCTGCGAGCGATCGCACCTTCTCGATCTCTTCCTCAAAGCCCCGCACCGACCATTCGCGCGGCGCCTGCGAACCGTGCGTGAACAACTCCGGGTCGGCGACCGCAAACAGGTCGCCCGCGTGCGAGGGCAAGAGCGGCTCGAGCCGAATTTCTCGCGCGACCGTGTCGTCCCCAAGTTCGACGGACCGGACCCAAGCCGCGGAGTGAGACAAAGGTGTCGACATGGTGCGAACGGTCGGGGGATCAGTCACCAAGGTCAAACGCAAGTCGTGCCGAACACCCGGGAAAAGGGTCCGTTGGACCCGCGCTGGATTTCGAGGGATTCCCGAGAGATTCGCGCGCCTACGCGCGTCCGTTCCGTTTCTCTTCTTGTGTGCTCGTTTCCGCTTTAGCAAGGCAGATGCGAATCGAACCCGAACATGTCGCCCCAAATCCACCCCAGCCCCCCACAGGCCCCGCCGGCGGAACTTCTCCAGGTTAGTGGCGTCTAAACTTTGTGCATCGGACGCGGTACAATGTCGAAGACTACAGGGGCGACGGCCAGCGTTCGTCCGCCCCACGGATAAAGGAGTGAAAGCCATGTCGTGCGTCGTGAATCGTGGAATGAAGGCCGGTTCGTTCGGGTCGCGGACCGCGGGCCGTCGCGTGCTGGTCGCCGCGACGCTCGGCTCCCTCATGTTCGCCTCGGGCTGCAACAACGCGCTCGAAGGCGGCCTTTCCGGCGCGGCCCTGGGTGCCCTCGGCGGCATGGGCATCGGCGCCATGTCCGGCAACATGGGTGAAGGCGCCGCCATCGGAGCGATCGTCGGCGGAATCGGAGGCCTGTTCGTCGGCGATCAGAACGAACGCAACTCACGCTATCGCGATTGACCGCGTAGAGCCCTCAAGCCTTTTACCTCATCGAGTCCAATCACACCAAGCCCGTCGCAACCGCGGCGGGCTTGATTGCTTTGGTACCATCTCCAACGATGCGCGAATCCATCTGTCCTCCATTCGGGTGCTGAATGAAGGTGATTGGCTCGAAACTAGGTAGGTGCGACGCGTCGGGCCTCTCCGGGGAGGTCAACATCATCGACCCAGAAATTGGCGGCATGGAGTGGCTACGAATCTACCTCGCACCGGACGTTTGTGATCGTTTCGTGAACTGCTGCCTGACCTCCCGATGGTGGTTTCGTTTGGCCAATCGCCTTGGCCCCGACTACCGCCTGCTCGCCGGCGAGTGCTACTCGATTCGAGGCCAACCACTAGACCTCGATGAGTCAGAAGCCGAGTTGCCAGGCATCGGCGAAGGGTTTCCAGACGATGCCGAGATTATCCGATCCCCGATCCGCGCGGTGCGGGTGGGAGTAATCTGGACCGATGCGTCACCGCTCGAGTCCGACGTGCATCCCGAGGTACTTTGGGAGGCAGTTCATCGAAATGATCCGCAACTCATGCTTCATGCCATGAATAGAGTCATCGGAAGACGCCGACAGACCGATGAGATTCGAGACCTGGTCTATCGGTTCGCAAAGCGGTACAGCGCTCCCGTCACTCCTGCGTGGCTGAGTTCGCAATGGAGCCAGTTCGGGCACATGAGCCTCGGCTCCCTATTCGCTCTAGCGATTCAGCATTCACCGTGGTTAGAGGTTAGAGCGCAGGTGCTTGATGCACTCCTTCGTTTGCCGCCTCAGCGAGTTCGTTGGGAGGCGGCCGCATGGTGCGATGTGCTCCGAGAGGCACCATTTGTCGATAGGGCGATGCTTCAAGACCGCTTCATCGAACGCACTCCGACCGAGCATCGGGTGACTGTCGACGAGATGTTTTCACGCACCCTGCGCCGTTGACTTCCTTCATCTCTCTCAGAACCCGCCCGGATCATCCACCACAGGCCGACGCCGCGGCGTGTCGGGCAGCGGTTCTTTCGCCGCCGCGAAGCTCGCGGCCTGCAGCGCCTGGAACAGCTTTTCGTGCTCCGGGATCGCCTCGATCGCCTCCAGCAAATCGTCGACGCGCCACGCAGCGGGCTCGCTCGCCTTCACCGCCGCGATCGCCGCGTTGCCCAGCGCCTCGCCCGCCTCGAGGAACCACTCGATCGGGGGCGGCGTCATCGAGCTGTCGTGCGGCGTGCCGTTCTGCATGTGAACCATCCCGATCGGCCCGGGACGCAGCACGCGGATCGCACGACTCATGATCCCGCCGCCCGCGCGGATCGCCGCGACCGGCCACAGCCCGTTCCTGGTGATCGGCTCACGCGTCATCACATACACCGGCGTCTTCTTCCGGCGTGCGTGGTCACGCAGCTCGTGGGCGTCGATCGCGATCGCCGGCGGGCACAGGAGATAGCACCCCGGCGCGATCGCGCCCCCGGGGTACTCGTCCACCCGCGCCCCCACCGCCCGCCCGCCCCCGGCCTCCGCGATCTGGCGGATCTGCCTCCGCGCTTCCTGCCACGGCATGCAGATACGCCCCAGGCGCTCGAAATCGTTCGCACGCCGCGCCATCGCCGCCGCTCGCTCGCACTTGCTCTGGGCGGCGAAATACTCCGCCTTCGCGAGCGACGCGCTGGCTTCGTCCATCAGACGATCAATCGAAGATGCGGTGCGTGCGCCGGTCATGCTCGCGTCGGGCCTCCGGCGCGGCCTTCGCGGATCGCACGCGAGATGGCCGTCAGCATGACTTCCCAACGATCAACAACGCCCGACAGCCCATACTCCATCGCGTCCGCGAGTGCCGACCAGTCTTGCGCTTCCATCGCGTCGCGAACCTCGCGCAGCGCCGAGGTCAGCGCGTCGACATCCTCGCGGGCCACGCGAGTCTCGCCGTTGCCCACGTCGAACCGGACCTCAAACAAGTGCGGCCCGATGACCTGGGCCGATTTCTCGAACGCGTCGCGCACCGCCTGCCACACGCCGAACGCGTTCTTGACCTCATCGAGCGCCGAATCGACATCGCCCGCCAGGAACTTGTCCGACGCCGCCGATTGATGCTGACGCGCCAGACGCAGCGAGTCCGCCGCCTGCATGAGTGTTTCCGCGACCAGCAGCTTGGGATCGGCCGAGATCAGGCGAAGCTCTTGAATGCCCGAGGCGTTGTCGGGAGGCTCGCTCAACAGCTCGTCGGACAGCGGCCGCCCGTCCCCATGCACTTCGATGATGATCCGCCCACGGCGCTCGGCTTCCTCAACGCCGGTCTTCAACGCCAGCGCGAGCGACTCTCGCGGGGTGAAGATCGAATCGTTGTCCAGAAACAGGCGCATGCTCATGGTCGGTCCCCTGGGAGGCCTCCATCGTATCGCGCCAATTGATTCTGTCACGCCTTGTTTGGCGATTGATCGCTCGGATAAGGTTCGGTTGTCGACCCGTTATCGGCCGTGGCCTGGCGAGCCTCGCGCCGACGCTGCTTGTAGATGAGCCGCAGGTTGCGGGCATAGATGACGATGCCCGGTGCCTGACCGAGAATCCCGACCGGGTCCTGACGCCACACGAAATAGCTGAAGAGCAGGGCCGCCCCGATCAGACTGAACCACCAGAACGACTCGCTGATCACACTGCGCCGGTGCTTCTCGCTCGTCAGCCACTGCAGGATCATGCGACCGGAGAACGCGAGCTGACCCACCAGCCCGATGCCCACCCACACCACGTTCCACCACGAGGTGATATTCAGAACCATGAACACCCAGTTCTGCCGCTGCGCGATGACGGTGTCGTACACCTCGTCGCCAAACAGGCCGCGCACCTCGCTCCCATCGGCAAACTTGTGCGGCGTTGGTACGCCCTTCATGTGCAGGTAGAACACGGGCTCCGCGCCAGACTCGCCCACGCCCCTTGCCTCAAGCACCCCGCGCGTCGTCCCTACGCGAACATTGAGCTTGATCGAATCTTCAATAACATCAAACCTCGGCCCGCTCGAGGGCCCGAACGCCAGCCACGCGCCGAGAAAAAGCACCAGCGCCATCGCGGCCCCGGGCTCCCACTTCAATCGCTTGCGGGGTTGGCTCATCGCGCGTCCGTCCCGTCGCGCGGGACCTCCACGCCGCTCACCGGCCGACGCCGGTTCCGCATGTAGCGCACCGCGAAGCAGTCAATCAGCCCCGGGATCGCGCGCTGCATGATCCCCAGCCCGTACTTCGGCACGCCCGCGACGCGGGCCCGGTGCTTCACAGGCATCTCGATTACGGTGAATCCAAGGTGCCGCGCCGTGACAGGGATGAATCGGTGCATGCCCCGGAACTCCAGCGGCAACTGCACCGCGATCTCCCGTTTCATCAGGCGTAGCGAACAGCCCGTGTCGCGGATCGTGTCGCCTAGCAGCGCCTTGCGGAAGACCCGCCCGACCCATGAGCCGATCTTCCTGATCGCGTTGTCCTGGCGCGCGTGTGAGCGATCGCCCTGCACCATGTCCGCCCGCTGCGCCACCAAGAGGTCGAGCATCTGCGGGATCTCCGCCGGATCGTTCTGCAGGTCTGCATCCAGCACCGCGACAAGCTCGCCCCGCGTCGCGCGGAACCCGGCGTGAAACGCCGCCGACTGCCCGTTGCCCTTGCCGGGCGGCGTGCGCGTCATCGCGACGCACCGCAGCCACGGACGATCCTTCATCAGCGCCTGGACCTTGGCCCGCGTCGAATCCGTCGAGCCATCGTCGACCACGATGAACTCAAACGAAATCCCACGCGGAGCCAGCGCGTCGTGGACTTCCTGCACCAGCCGGTGGATGTTCTCTTCCTCGTTGTGCGCGGGCGCCACCACCGAAACACGCGGCGTTCCAAGCGCCGACGCGTCGGGCCCCGGTGCGGCGGCGCGTTCAAGATTCAACTGGGAGGCCTTTGGCGTCGCGGTCATGAGCCCAAAGCCTAGGCCCAATCACCCACATCGGGTTTCGAGACCCGTTTGTCTGGTTCGTTGTGGATGCGCGGGTCGAGATGATCTCGCGCGATGTCCGCAGATCCCCTCCCTCGCACGCGAAACGCGAGCTTGCCCGCACGGACACGTCACGGTACATGTTGACGCGGCGCTATACTGAATCGCGGCCGAGATTCGCCCGCAACCTCTCCAAAGCACGACGGAGCCACTGATGGGCCTTCGCCATTCGGATCACATCAACGACCCGCCGATCGTTCCCGTGACCTTCGTCATGGAGGACCCGCACAGCCTCACCGGCAAGGACGAGCCCGAGGTCACCGTGAATGCTCCGCTCGGCGCGCATCTCCTCGAGGTCGCGCTCGAGGCCGGCATCAACATCGAGCACGCCTGCGGCGGAGTCTGCGCCTGCTCCACCTGCCACGTCTACGTCGAAAAAGGCATGGACCAGATCAGCGAATCAACCGAAGCCGAGGAAGATCGCGTCGAGGAAGCGCCCGGCCTGCAACGCAACAGCCGCCTGTCGTGCCAGTGCGATGTTCGCGGTAAAGGGCCGATCGTTGTTCGCGTTCCCGCCTGGAACCGCAACGCCGTCAAGGAACTCCCCCACTAGCGTGTCGACGGAAAGGGCGTGGCATGGCACGCAGTTTCGGCTGGCTTGACGTCGATGTGATCGCGGCAGAGCTCGCCGAGCGCCACGCGGGCGTCGATCCGCTCCGTATCCGCTTCACCGAACTTCGCAGATTGGTCGAGGCCCTCCCCGGCTTTGCCGCAGATCCAGACCACCCCGTCAACGAGCGGATCCTCGAGGAGATCCAGCGCCTCTGGATCGAGGAACTCGAAGACGCCGACCGCGACGAGGACTAGCCCGGCGCGCGTACCATCGCAGCACATGCCCCAGCCCCGCAAGCTTCACGACCGCTACTTCAAGCAGGCCAAGGCCGAGGGCTACGTGGCTCGCTCGGCCTACAAACTCCTCGAAATCAACGAGAAGTTCCGCATCGTCCGCGTCGGCGACCGCGTGCTCGATCTCGGCTGCGCCCCCGGCTCATGGATGCAGGTCGCCGCCAAGACCGTCGGCAGCAGAGGCCTCGTCGTGGGCGTTGATCTTCAGGCCGTCGGGCCGAACGTCGCGCCGGGCGCCCGCACCGTGCAGGGAGACATCTTCAAGGTCGAGCCGGCGACGCTCCTCGAACTCTCGGGTTCCCTCTTCGACGTCGTGCTCAGCGACATGGCCCCCTCAACCACCGGGCACGGCGACGATTTCCTCTCGGTCCGTCTCTGCCGGCGAGTGCTCGAGATCCTCCCGCCGCTCCTGACGCCGGGCGGGTCGCTCGCCATGAAAGTGCTCGAGGGCGAAGAATTCCCCGAGCTCTTACGCGAAGTCCGAGCGCTCTTCGCCCGTGTCAAGGGCTTCAAGCCCGACTCCAGCCGCGATGTCTCGCGTGAGATGTTCATCGTCGCGGGCGGCTATCGCCCGCCGGTTCCCGCCAGGCCGCTGGGGAACGCGTCGTGACGCTGCTCTCGCCCACCGCCGCGATCGTCGCGGGGGCGATCGCGCTTCCGGCGGTGCTGGCGCTGTATCTCCTGAAACTCCGCCGTCGCCCCGTGCGTGTCAGCAGCACGCTCTTCTGGAGTGCCGCCAGCGAAGACCTCCAGGCAAACGTGCCGCTCCGCTGGCTCCGCCGCTCGTGGCTGCTCATGCTCCACCTGCTCATCGCGATTCTGCTCGTGCTCGCGATCGGCCGTCCCGCCCTCTCCGGCGCGGGCTCCGGCTCCCGTCGCGTTATCATCCTGCTCGATCGCTCCGCCTCGATGAACGCACGCGAGAGCGCCGCTTCCTCAACCACCTCTTCGACCGCCATCTCCGCCAACAAGCTCAATACGGTCTCCGACGCCGAGACCCGCCTCTCGCTCGCCAAGAGAGCCGCGATTCGCATCGCGACCGACGCGATCGAGCAGGACGGCGCCAGCGTTTCGGTCATCGCGTTCGCGAAAGAGCCCGTCCTCCTCTCGCCCGACTCACGTTCAACGAGCCAGCTGCGAACCGTGATCGAAGACGCGGCGCCCACCGACCAGCCCGCCGATCTCCCCGCCGCCCTCCGCGCCGCCTAGCCCGTCCTGTCCCTACCGCCCGTTAGCGCCCCCCCGCCGCTGGTCGCCCTCGTCAGCGACGGCGGATTCCCCGAGTCCCGCGGCACGCTCGGAAACGCGACCTTCTCCTTTGTCTCCGTCGCCGGCGATCATCCACCCGACAACATCGGAATCGTCGCCTTCGCCGGCCGGCGCGAATACGCCGATCCTCGCACGGTTCGTCTGCTCGCCCGCCTTGTCAATGCGGGGACCGCGCCCGTGTCCGCGCCGCTCGTGCTGCGCCTCGACGACCAGATTCTGGCACGCCGCGCCGTCGAAATCCCGCCCGCCTCCCTCACGCCCGGCGCCGCCAACTCCACTCCCATCTCAACGCCCGGCGAGGCAACCGCCTCATTTGAGATCGCGACGAGCGCCGCCGGACTTCTCTCGCTCTCGATTGAGCGGCCCGACGCTCTCGACGCCGACAACACCGCCTGGCTCTCGCTCCCGCGCGTCCAGCCGCCGCGGATCGTGCTCGTCTCGCCCGACCTGGTCACGCCCGACGCAGGCGCTTCGGGCTGGGTTCTGGCCGACGCACTCGCGGAACTCCCCGGCATCTCGCTCACGACCATGACGCGAAGCGAGTACGAGACCCGCGCGGGCGAGCGTGGCCTCCCGGCCGTCGATCTTCTCGTCTTCGACGCCGTCACGCCGCGCGTCCTTCCCCGCATTCCGACGCTCTCGTTCAACGCCGCTCCGCCGCTTCCCGGCCTTTCGCTCACCGATCCCGCCGCTAAGGGAAGCTACATCCTCAGCTGGCGCCGCACCTCGCCGATTCTCCGCGATGTCTCGCTCGATTCCGTCTTCATCGCTCGCCCGCGCGCCATCCGCTGGGGCGGCGAAAACCTTCACGCCAAGCTCACCGAACTGGCCACCGGCAACGACGGCCCGTTGATCGCGCTCGCCGAGCGCGACGACGCACGCGATCTCATCGTCGCCTTCTCGCCCGCCGAATCCAACTGGCCCTTGCAGGTGAGTTTCCCCGTGTTTCTCGCCGCCGCCGTCGACACGCTCACCGCGCGTGCCGCGGACCTGAGCGAGCAGGCGACGACCTCGCGTCCGCTCTCGATCCGCGTACCCGCGAATTTCCCCAGCGTCTCGCTCGATGGCCCAGAGTCGATCTCCGCCTCGCCGCAACTCAGCGAGTCCGGCGCCAGCGTCGGCTTCGGTGTGCCCAGCCGCGTCGGTGTCTATCGCACCAAGCCATCCATCGCAAACGCCGAAGTCATCGGAGTCTCACTCCTCGACGCGGCCGAGTCGTCGCTCCTCGTGCGCCGCGAGATATCCATCGGCGGCCGTGCCGTCGCCGCGGGCTCCGCGGGCTCGGTCGGCCGCGAAGTTTGGGATTGGTGCGTCCAAGCCGCGATCGCGCTGCTCGCGATCGAGTGGCTCGTCTACGCCGCCCGCATGAAAGTGTAATCGAGCTCACCGCCCGCTCAGCCCGCCCCACTCTCGCAGCGAGAAAAGAACACGCGATGGCTCGACCTGCCAAGGCAGCATCGCACGCGGCCAGCTCCCACGCACGCCCCTCGCATCCACCCGCACCAGCCCGATTCTGAGCAGGCTCTCCGGCTCGATGCACGCCGCATCGATCGGCACCAGCGCCGCCCAGCGAGCTTCTTCCTTCACGAATTTCGCGCGCTCCACGATCGCCCGCACGTCGTCAGGCCGCTCCGCCTGGATCAGCGTCGCCTCGCCGATCGCCGCGAGCTGGATCACGAGCCTCGGGTGCTCCCGAGGCCCGATCCACACCTCCACGCGATCCTTCGCGGGATCGTCCGCACGCGACACCCGACGGCACTCAACCATCAGGAACCACCCGTCCTCGCCGCCCGCCACCGGCGATCCACGTGCCAGCATCGCCCGCGTTTCCGGCAACGCGGAGAACCCCGCCGCACTCGACGGAGAACGCCACGAACGCAGCGTCAGGTCCGCCTGCAAGCCCCCGAACGTCCGCCCCGGCGGGCGAACCGTCACACGCTCCGCCAACGGCGACAGCGAAACGCCCCACGACCCCGAAGTCAGAACCATCGACGCGCCCGACTCGTCCCAGTCGTCCCTGACCGACGAAGTCCCGGGGATCGAAACCTCAAGCGTCGTGGCCCGCAACGCCTCGATCGGCGAAAGTTCTGCCTTCGCGCCCGTCGCCCCGAACGAGACCGTCAGCCCTCGATCGGTCAGGTTCGCGAGCCGCGCACTGCTCACGGTGTTCGTCAGCGAATCGTCGATCGCGTCGGGCGCCGAGAGCCCCGCGTCATCCGCGAGCCACGCCACGATCGGCTCCTGCGCCTTCAGCCACGTCTCCGCCCGCGCGATCCGCCCGTCCGTCGAAAGGTCGGGATCAACCAGGTCCGCGACCAGAGCGTCCAGTTCGGCCTGATCGATCGCCCACGCCGGCGCGAAGTGCCCCGCGCCAAAGTCAACGATGCACGCGATCCGCTTCGCGAGCCGCTGCGCGAGTTCAGGCCGATCTCGCCACAGCCACGCGATCGCGACGCTCCACCTCGCCTCGCTCTGACGCGCCAACGCCTCCAGGATCGGATCGGAGAACTCCGACAGTCCAAGCGTCAGCCGCGCCTCCGCCTCGCGCCGCGGATCCAGCCCCGTCGTCACCAGCCGATGCCGCCATCGCCGAACCGGGCTCTCGCCCTCGGGCGTCAACAAGGCCCGCAGTTCCGGCGTCAGCCTCGCCGCCTCGATCGGCGCTGGCCACCCGAATCGATCCCCCGCCCGCACCAGCGCCGTCGGCGCCGGCAGCCAGTTCAGCGGAAGCTTGCTGTTCCCAACCCACACGCTCTGCCCCGCCGCATCCGCCGGCAGTTGCATCACCAGCACCCACGTCGCGCCGACGCCGTCAGGCCCGCCCGCTCGCTTGGTGTCGACGCTCCACGTCGCCGCCGGGGGCAGCCACGTCGCGGGCGCACTCGGATCAAGCGTCACCGAGATGCAACGCAGCAGCGCCTCGACCTTTCGCCCATCGTCGAGTCGAGCCGGAAGCGATTTCACATCGGAGGCATCGCCGACCACCCGCACCGGCGCGACCAGCATCGACCCCGCCACCACGTCGATCCGAGGCTCGATCGCGTCCACAACCAGCGGAATCCGTGATTCAGTCTGCCCGATCGCCGGCCGCACGATCATGATCACCGCGACAGACACCACAAGTGCCACCAGCGCTGTCAGTCGAGGCTTTCGCGGCCTCGCCTCGACGTTCGGCCGCGTTCGGTGATCGCGCCGTGCGATCGACGCCACCGGACGGCGACCCGCACGCGAGTTGGCGAGTTCCCGTTCTCTCATTCCCGCTCCGTGCCCCACCGTGCCGCTCCGTGGTGATTGTCTTGTCTCACGCCGCCTCGAGCGGCAGAGTCGAGACCAGATTCTGCACGATCGAATCGGGCGTCACGCCCTCCGCGTGCGCCTCGAAGTTCAGGATCAATCGGTGCCGCAGCGAGTTCCCCGCCGCCCACCGGATGTCGTCGATCGCCACGCTCTCTCTCGCCCCCATCAGAGCGCGGCACTTGCCCGCCAAGACCAGCGACTGCGCCGCTCGGGGCGAGGCCCCCAACCGCACATACTGATTCACCATCGGCGTCGCGTACTCGCCCCCGATCGCCCGCGGCTGCGTCGCCAGCGTCAATCGCACCGCGTAGTCCTGCACATGCGGCGCGATCGGCACCCGCCGCACCAGCGCCTGATGCGCCAGAATTCCCGCCGCGTCCAGCGTCGGCGACACCTCCGCATCATTCCCGCGCGTCGTTCGATTCAAGATTTCCGACAACTCCGTTCGCCCCGGCGGCCCGACCAGCAGCTTGAAAAAGAACCGGTCCAGCTGCGCCTCGGGGAGCGGGTACGTGCCTTCCTGCTCGATGGGGTTCTGCGTCGCCATCACAAGGAACGGCGCCGGAAGCTGGTGCGTTGTGCCGCCCACCGTTACCGCCCGCTCCTGCATCGCCTCGAGCAGCGCCGATTGTGTCTTGGGAGTCGCTCGGTTGATCTCGTCCGCCAGCAGAATCTGGCAGAACACCGGTCCGGGCTGAAACTGAAATACTCGCTGCCGTTTCGCCTCGCTCGCGTCGCTCTCGACCACGACCGTCGTGCCCGAGATGTCCGCCGGCATCAGGTCCGGCGTGAACTGGATCCGTCCGAACGACAGACGCAGCGCCCGCGCCAAGGTTCGCACCAAAAGCGTCTTTCCGATCCCCGGCACGCCCTCCAGCAGCACGTGCCCCGAGCAGAACAGGCACGTCAGCACCGCGTCCACCACCTCACGCTGACCAACCACCACCCGCGCAATCTGCTCGCGCACGCCCGCGACATCGTCGCGAAACTTGCCGGCGGCTTCCTGGATCTCCTCGGGCGTCACGGGCGGCGAATCAGGCATGGCGGCTCCTGCGGTCGCGGTTCTCGGGCCACATGGTATCGCCCCGCACGGCCCCAGAACCCGCCCCGCACGCGCCGCACGCTCCGCGAGCGCGATAGATCTCGCACCACCCCCCGCCCCGCGATTCTGCGCAACTCACGCGCCATCATCATCCCCTCCCTTCCTGCCGATCTCTCAATCCGGGGAGAGGGACATTCCATGAACGCCAGCGACCTTCGACACGACCGCCACGCGGCGAGGATTCTGCGGCGCACGGCACTCGCGACGCGATCCGGCTCGGCGTGCCGCTGCACGCCCCCGCTCCTGGCCGAGTCGCTCGAGCCGCGTCAACTCCTCGCGTTCTCCTGGTCCGCCCAGGAGGTCTACCTCCTGGAACTCGTCAATCGTGCACGTGCCAACCCCATGGCCGAGGCCGCCCTGCTCGGCCTTGACCTCACCGCCGACCTCACCGACGCCGAGATTGACAAGCTCGTACCCCAGGAACCCCTCGCCCTCAACGAACAGCTGACCCTCGCCTCGCGCCTCCACAGCCAGGCCATGGCCGAGCAGGATTTCTTCTCCCACATCGACCTCCAGGGCAACTCACCCACCGATCGCGCCACCGCCCAGGGTTACGTCTACTCCGCCGGCGAGAACATCGCCGCCGGTTACGACGACATCGACGAAGTCCACCGCGCCTGGCTCGATTCCGTCGACCACCGCAAGAACGTCCTCAGTCTCTACGAGGACTTCGACGAATCCTTCCACTACGACGAGTTCGGCGCTGGACTCCTCATCCCCACCGGCGCTCGCTACTCCAGCTACTCCACACAAATGTTCGGCTATCAGGGCATCAACGACGTCGCCATCTACGTCCTGGGCGTTGTCTACACCGACTCCAACGCCAACCAGTTCTACACCATCGGCGAGGGCGCCGCCGGCGTGCAAATCGACATACTCGACGCCACGAGCGCCGTGGTCGCCACCTACACCACCGACGCCGCCGGCAACTACCAAATCGCCGTCGAACCCGGAACCTACACCGTCCGCTTCACCACCATCGCCACCGGATACCACCTCGAGCAGAACGTCATCGTCTCCTCCACAAACGTCAAGCTCGACGCTCTCACCGACACCTTCAATCCCCCGCCCGACAACGGCGGCGGTGATACAGGTGGTGGCGACACCGGTGGTGGTGATACAGGTGGTGGCGGAGGTGGCGTTTATACCGATGCGGGGGCCACCG
>OEIV010000816.1_pt1 | contig 15748 bp, 15 predicted proteins | sample 1539231 | NCBI WGS metagenome assembly OEIV01 (sample SAMN03794762, study PRJEB22550) | activated sludge metagenome | feature: wastewater treatment plant; material: activated sludge; isolation source: Wastewater treatment plant of a petroleum refinery complex | place: Argentina: Buenos Aires ...
CGTCGAAGTGGTCATGCTCACCGGCGACAATGCCCAGACCGCCGCGGTGATCGCCGGCCAAGTCGGCATCGCGCGCTTCGAGGCCGGCGTGCTGCCCGAAGGCAAGGCGGCGGCGGTTGTCCGGCTGAAGGGCGAGGGCAAGCGAAACAATGGATTAATTGGCATGGCCGGCGACGGCATCAACGACGCGCCGGCGCTGGCGGCGGCCGATGTTTCCTTCGCCATGGGCGCGGGCGCCAACGTGGCCATGGAAGCCGCCGACATCACGCTGATGCGCAACGATCTGCGCGGCGTCGCCGACGCGGTCGACTTGTCGCGCGCGACGCTGGCCAAGATCCGGCAGAATCTGTTCTGGGCCTTCATCTACAACGTGCTGGGCATTCCGGCGGCGGCGCTCGGCCTGCTCAATCCGGTGATCGCCGGCGCGGCGATGGCCATGAGTTCGGTGTCGGTGGTCAGTAATTCGCTGCTGTTGCGGCGCTGGCAACCCAAGGAGTGAACATGGATACGATGGTTCTGAAAGTGACTGGCATGTCCTGTGGCGGCTGCGTCAAGAGCGTCACCGGCGTGCTGGAAGCGCTGCCGGGGGTCGCCAAGGCCGAGGTGTCGCTGGATAAGGCCGAAGCCGTGGTTACCTACGAAGCGGACAAGGTCGGCCGCGAGCAGATGGTGGCAGCCATCGACGATGCCGGCTTCGAAGCCGGTTGAAGCGCAGCCGCGCCGGGGCGGAAGTGCCCGCCCCCGTATAATCATCATTTTTCGAGGAGTTGCCCGTGGGTCTGGATCGCGTTTCGTCAGGCAAGGACTTGCCGAACGACTTCAACGTCGTCATCGAGATTTCGATGCATTCCGAGCCGATCAAGTACGAGGTTGACAAGGAATCCGGCCAGATCTTCGTCGATCGTTTCATGTCCACGGCAATGCACTATCCCTGCAATTACGGCTACATTCCGCACACCATCGCCGGTGATGGCGATCCGGTGGACGTGCTGGTGGTATCGCAGTTCGCCCTGCCGCCCGGCGTCGTCGTGCGCTGCCGGCCGATCGGCATGCTCAAGATGGTCGACGAGGCCGGCGAGGACGCCAAACTGCTGGCGGTGCCGGTGGACAAGCTGACGCCGATGTATCGCAATGTGACCAGTCCGCGCGATCTGCCGCCCATCGTGCTGGACCAGATCGCCCACTTCTTCGAACATTACAAGGATCTCGAGCCCGGCAAGTTCGTCAAGGTGCACGGTTGGGGCGATGTCGAAGACGCCAAGCGCGAAATCCTCCAGGGGGTCGAACGCTTCAGTTCGGCCGCCGACAAGCCGGCATTCTGATTCGGCGAGCATGCGAGGGCGGCCATGTCGTCCCTGAAACTCGCGGTCGCCCAGATCAACTGCACGGTCGGTGATCTTGCCGGCAACGCCCGGCGGATCCTCGACGCGGCGGGCGAGGCCGCCGCCGCCGGTGCCGACCTGTTGCTGACGCCGGAACTGGCGCTGTGCGGTTATCCGCCGGAAGATCTGCTCCTGAGGCCGGATTTCTACCGGGCCTGCGCGCGTGAACTGTCGGCGCTGGCCGCCGCCGCGCCGCTGCCGATGGTGGTGGGGCATCCCGAAGCCTGGGGCGGCCGCCACTACAATGCCGCCACCCTGCTCGAGGGCGGCGCCGTCTGCGCCACCTATCGCAAGCAGCGGTTGCCCAATACCGAGGTGTTCGACGAAGAGCGATACTTCAACACCGGCGACGCGCCGGGCATCGTCGAGGTCAAGGGCGTCCGCATCGGCCTGGCCATCTGCGAAGACGTCTGGCAGCCCGGCGCGGCCGAGGCGTCGCGGGCCGCCGGCGCCGACCTATTGGCGACGCTCAACGCCTCGCCTTTCCACATGCACAAATTGGCGCGCCGCCACGAGGTGCTGCGCGAACGCGTTGCCGGCACCGGCATGCCGGTGATCTACGCCAACATGGTCGGTGGCCAGGACGAACTGGTGTTCGACGGCGCTTCGTTCGCGCTTGACGCCGCCGGCCGGCTGACGCATCAACTGCCGGCTTTCGAGGAAAGCGTGGCCATCATCGAGTATGCCAATGGCCATCTGCTGCCGGGCGGCGTCTCGCCACGGCTGACTTTGGAGGCTGAAGTCTATGCGGCGCTGGAACTCGGCGTGCGCGACTACCTGGGCAAGAACGGCTTTCCCGGCGCCATCGTCGGGCTGTCGGGCGGCATCGATTCGGCGCTGACGCTGGCCATCGCGGTCGATGCGCTCGGCCCGGAGCGGGTACGCGCGGTGATGATGCCTTCTCCCTACACGGCGCAAATGAGCATCGACGATTCGCGCGAGATGGTGCGGCGCCTCGGCGTGCGCTACGATGAAATCGCCATCGAACCGGCCATGCACACCTACGCGGCGCTGCTCGAACCGTTGTTCGCCGGCCTGCCGCCAACGACCTGGGCCGACACCACGCCGGAGAACATCCAGGCGCGCATTCGCGGCATGATCCTCATGGCGCTGTCGAATCGCACCGGCGCCATTGTGCTGACCACCGGCAACAAGAGCGAAATGGCGGTCGGCTACGCGACGCTGTACGGCGACATGGCCGGCGGCTTCGCCGTGATCAAGGATGTCTTCAAGACCTTCGTCTACCGGCTGGCGCGCCATCGCAACACGATCTCGGACGTCATTCCGGAAAACATCATCACCCGGGCGCCGTCGGCGGAGTTGAAGCCGGACCAGACCGACCAGGACACGCTGCCGCCCTACGAGGTGCTCGACGCCATCATCGAGGCGTACATGGAGCGCGACGAAAGTCCGCGCGAGATCGTCGCCCAAGGTCACGCCGAGGCCGATGTGCGGCGCGTCGTCGGCATGCTCAAGCGCAACGAATACAAGCGGCGCCAGTCGCCGGTCGGTATCCGCGTCTCGCGGCGCGGCTTCGGCAAGGACTGGCGTTATCCGATAACATCGCGGTATGCTGACGAATGGTAACCGGGAGCGCCACATGAAGAAGATCGAAGCCATCATCAAGCCCTTCAAGCTCGACGAAGTGCGCGAGGCGCTGTCCGAAGTCGGCGTCACCGGGCTGACGGTGACCGAGGTCAAGGGCTTCGGCCGGCAGAAAGGCCACACCGAGCTTTATCGCGGCGCCGAATACGTGGTCGACTTCCTGCCCAAGATCAAGCTCGAGATCGTCGTGCCCGACCACGTCGTCGACACCGCCATCGAGGCCATCATCAAGGCGGCGCGCACCGGCAAGATCGGCGACGGCAAGATCTTCGTTTCCAGCGTCGAGCAGATCGTGCGCATCCGCACCGGCGAGACCAACGAAGCCGCGATCTAGGCTTCGCGGGCGATTTTTTCCAGCGCCGGCAGATCGCCGCGGAAATAGCGGGTGGCGAAACTCTTGCCGCCCTTGACGAGGATGCCGTCGCGCACGAAGTCCGAGACGACGCGACTGACCGTTTCGGCGGTGATGCCGAGGATGGCGGCCATGTCCTCGACGCCGAAGCGGTGAATGCGGTCGCTGTCGGCCGTCACCTTCAGGCGTAGCAGCAGGCGCGCCATGCGCGTGCGCGCCGGCAGGTTGCCGACCGTGAGCTCTGAAAGCCAATCCTCCGTTTCCCGCAGTGTCGCCTGCGATGTCTTCAGCAGACGCATCTGCAGGTTGCCGTGGGTGGCGACAAAGTTGCGGAAGTACTCGATTGGCACGCGGCAGGCGCGTACGTCGCCGACGGCCACCGCGCTGTGTTCGTAATGATCGCTGAAGGCCGATTCGATGCCGGCGATGTCGCCCTTCTTCAATACGCGGATGATGCGCTGATTGCCGGCCTGGTCGTGCTTGACGATCTTGACCGCGCCATGGCGGATGCAATACACGCCTTCGGTCGGCGCGCCCATCGGAAATAGGGCGGCGCCATGGCCATAGTCGAAGTCCTCGATGCCGGTGTGGAAGTCGATCAGTTCGTCGAGCGTGACTTCCGAGCACACCATCTCGTGGCGCAGAGTGCAATCGAAACAGTTGCTGCGGCCTTGGCAGCGGATGGTCGGCGGCAGGCGGGCCATGCGAAGAAAGTTGTCCTGGTTTCGTTAGGTGGGAAAAAATCCTATCACAGGGCGACGTGCCTGGCGGCCTCGATCAAGGCGACCACGGCGCCGGCGCCGCCGTCAACGGGACGCGCCTGGCAAAAAGCGAGTACTTCGCGCCGCTGCGCCAGCCAGCCGAGCACCAGTTTCTTCAGCACCGGCTCGCGGCCGGGCGATCCCAGGCCCTTGCCATGCACGATGCGCAGGCAACGCCGCCCCTGACCGTGACACTCGGCAAGGAACAACCCGACCTGATGCCGGGCCTCGTCGCGATTCATGCCATGCAGGTCGAGATGGGCCTGAATGACCCAGCGACCCCGGCGCAGGTCGCGCAAGACGTTGGGCGACATGCCGGGCCGGAGCCAGGCCGCTTCGTCGCCGCCTTCCAGGTGCAGGTCGAGCAGTTCCGGGGCGCGGATCGATTCGGCCAGCACGGATTGCTCGTCGCGCTGGCGCTGGCGCGGGATCGCCGGCGGTGGTGGCGGCTCGTGGTGGACACGATCGAAAGTCAGCCGTCGCGCATCGCCGACCGCCGCCTGGAACAGGGCGCGGGCATCGTCTTCCGCCGGCGCGCCCTTGGCCATCTCAGTGACCGAGGTTGTCCAGGTACTTTTCGGCGTCGAGCGCGGCCTGGCAGCCGGTGGCGGCGCTGGTGATCGCCTGCTTGTAGATCTTGTCCTGCACGTCGCCAGCGGCGAACACGCCGGCAATCGACGTCGCCGTGGCGTTGCCGTCGCGGCCGCCCTGGGTGACGATGTAGCCGTTGTCCATCGCCAGCTGTCCGGCGAACAGTTCGGTGTTCGGTTTGTGGCCAATGGCGATGAACACGCCCATCAGCTGGATTTCTTCCGTGATTCCGGTTTTGGCGTTGCGGATGCGCATGCCGGTGACGCCGGTTTTGTCGCCCAGCACTTCGTCGAGCACCGAATCCCACTTGATCGTGACCTTGCCGGCCCTCTCCTTCTCGAATAACTTGTCCTGCATGATCTTCTCGGCGCGGAACTTGTCGCGGCGATGCACGACCGTCACGTGGCTGGCGATGTTGGCGAGGTAGAGGGCCTCCTCGACCGCGGTATTGCCGCCGCCGATGACCGCCACCGCCTGGTTCTTGTAGAAGAAGCCGTCGCAGGTGGCGCAGGCCGACACGCCCCTGCCGGAGAAGGTCTGTTCGGAGGGCAGGCCAAGGTACTGTGCCGAGGCGCCGGTGGCGATGATCAGCGCGTCGCAGCTGTACTCGCCCGCATCGCCGATCAGCTTCATCGGCTTCTCGGTCAGCTTCGCCGTATGGATGTGATCGAAGATGATCTCGGTGTTGAATCGCGTCGCGTGCTTCTCGAAGCGCGCCATCAGGTCCGGACCCTGCACGCCGTCGGCGTCGGCCGGCCAGTTGTCAACCTCGGTCGTCGTCATGAGTTGGCCGCCTTGCGCGAGGCCGGTGATCAGCACGGGCTTCAGGTTGGCGCGCGCGGCATAGACGGCGGCGGTGTAGCCGGCCGGGCCGGAACCAAGGATCAGCAAGGGGCAGTGGCGAGCAGTCATGTCGTCGACTCCAATGGGGAATGCATGGTCAAGCGGATTATAGACGGTGGCTTGCGCGGCCGTTCCCAATCGTCCATCAGAGCGTGAAAGAGCCTGCTGATCGTGGTTATTGCCAGCCCGGCCGACGGCAGAATCGATATGTTTCCCGACAAACGTCCTGACCATGGCCATTGCCTTGGCGCAGCGAAATCCCGCCGTGCCGCTTCCTGAACGTCTCGTCGCACTTCTCAACGAAGTGCGCTGGCTGGTGCTCGGCGCTGTGGGTGTTTATCTCGCGCTGATTTTCGGGGGTTTCGACCCCGCCGACCCTGGCTGGTCGCATGCCGTTGCCGCCGAGCGGATTGCCAATCCCGGCGGTCGGTTCGGTGCCTGGCTGGCCGACCTGCTGCTGTATTTGTTCGGCCTGTCGGCGTGGTGGTGGGTCGGCCTGGTGTTCTTTCTGGTGGCCTGGGGCTATCGGCGGCTGAACGTGATATTCGGCGGCGACCGGCGACCGTTGACCATCGCCTTGGCCGGCTTCGGCATGCTGCTGCTGGCCAGCAGCAGCATTGAGGCCATGCGTTTCTGGAGCCTGAAGGCGACACTGCCGCTGGCCCCGGGCGGCATGCTCGGCCTGGAAATCGGCCAGTGGGCGACCCGCTTTCTCGGCTTCACCGGCGGCACCCTGGTGATGCTGACGCTTTCTCTGGCCGGACTTACCCTGTTCCTCGGCGTGTCCTGGATCGACGCCGCCGAACGCACCGGCGCCTTGCTCGAGGCCGGCTGGCATGGGGTCGTCGGGCTTTGGCAGCGCTGGCAGGATCGTCGCTACGGTCGGGGGATCGCCGAGCAGCGCGAAGCCAAGGTCGAGGATGTCCGGCGCAAGATCGAAGAAGCACCGCCCGTCAGAATCCAGCCGCAGGAGGTCGAGATTCCGCGCGCGCCGAAGGTCGAAGCGCGTATCGAAAAGGAGCGGCAGGCACCGCTGTTTTTCGATGCGCCGGGCGGGGCCTTGCCGCCGCTGCACCTGCTCGACCAACCGACGCACCGACCGGAAGACCTGCCGGCCGCCGAAACACTGGAGTTCACCTCGCGTCTGATCGAACGCAAGCTCGGCGACTTCGGCGTCGAGGTGAAAGTCATTTCCGCGCATCCGGGGCCGGTGGTGACCCGCTACGAAATCGAGCCGGCCACTGGCGTCAAGGGCTCGATGGTGGTCAATCTGGCCAAGGATCTGGCGCGGGCGCTGAGTCTGGTCAGCATCCGCGTCGTCGAAACCGTGCCGGGGAAGTCGTGCATGGCGCTGGAACTGCCGAATCCGCGCCGGCAGACGGTGCGGCTCGCCGAAATTGTCGGTTCGAAGGCCTACCACGACTTGCATTCGCCGCTGGCCATCTGCCTGGGCAAGGATATCGCCGGCGGCCCGGTGGTCGCCGACCTGGCCAAGATGCCGCATTTGCTGGTGGCCGGCACCACGGGCTCGGGCAAGTCGGTCGGCATCAACGCCATGATCCTGTCCCTGGTCTACAAGTCCGAGCCGCGCGACGTGCGCATGATCATGGTCGACCCGAAGATGCTGGAGCTCTCGATCTACGAGGGCATTCCGCACCTGCTGGCGCCGGTGGTCACCGACATGAACAAGGCTGCCAACGCGCTGCACTGGTGCGTCGGCGAAATGGAGCGCCGCTACAAGGTGATGAGTGCGCTGGGCGTGCGCAACCTGTCGGGCTTCAACGGCAAGATCCGCGAGGCGGAGAAGTCCGGCGAGCACATTCCGAATCCCTTCCCGCTGGTGCCCGAGTCGCCGGATCCGCTGATCACGATGCCCCACATCGTCGTCGTCATTGACGAACTGGCCGACCTGATGATGGTGGTCGGCAAGAAGGTCGAGGAACTCATCGCCCGCCTGGCGCAGAAAGCGCGGGCCGCCGGCATCCATCTGATCCTGGCCACGCAGCGGCCCAGCGTCGACGTCATTACCGGCCTCATCAAGGCCAACATCCCGACGCGTATCGCCTTCCAGGTCAGCAGCAAGATCGATTCGCGCACCATTCTCGATCAGATGGGTGCCGAGGCGCTGCTCGGTCAGGGCGACATGCTCTACCTCGCGCCCGGTACCGGGCTGCCGACGCGGGTGCATGGCGCCTTCGTCGCCGACGACGAAGTGCATCGCATCGTCGATCATCTGCGCAAGGTCGCCGCGCCCGAGTACATCGAGGAGATCGTCGCCGCCCCGGCAGGGGAAAACGCCGAAGTCAGCGATGGTGGCACGGCGAACGATGCCGAATCGGACCCGATGTACGACCAGGCCGTCCAGGTGGTCATGCAGACGCGCCGGCCGTCGATTTCGCTGGTGCAGCGCCATCTGCGCATCGGTTACAACCGCGCCGCGCGCTTGATCGAGGCCATGGAGCGCGCCGGCCTCGTCTCGGCGATGAACGCCGCTGGCAACCGCGAAGTCCTGGCGCCGGATACCCGGGATTAGGCGGGTCAGACATCCCGGGAAGAGTTGCTGGCAACAATCCAGTAGCCGATTGCCGACGCTTGCCATTGACCGCGCGGACTCCGCTCGGAGATACTCTTAGCGGTACCCTCGACACAGCAGAGTTCTGACATGACTGTAGATATTGCCAGCATCACCGAGGACGTGCGCAGGGAAAGCGCGTTCGTCCAGCAGATCACCGCGGCCATCGAGACGGTCATCGTCGGTCAGAAGTATCTGCTGGAGCGCATCCTGGTCGCCCTGCTGACCAATGGTCATATCCTGATCGAGGGCGTGCCCGGCCTGGCCAAGACGAAGATCGTCAAGAGCCTGGCCAGCCTGATCGATGCGCGCTTTCAGCGAATCCAGTTCACGCCCGACCTGCTGCCCGCCGACCTGATCGGCACGCTCATCTACAACCCGCGCGAGGGAGCCTTTGCCACACGGAAGGGGCCGATCTTCGCCAATATCGTGCTGGCCGACGAGATCAACCGGGCGCCGGCCAAGGTGCATAGCGCGCTGCTGGAGGCCATGGAAGAGCGGCAGGTCACCATCGGCGACACGTCTCACCCGCTGGAACAACTCTTCCTCGTGCTGGCCACCCAGAATCCCATTGAACAGGAAGGTACGTATCCGCTGCCCGAAGCGCAGATGGATCGCTTCATGCTGAAGATTGTCATTACTTACCCAGCCCGCGAAGAGGAGCAGCAGATCATGAGGCGCGCCGCCACTGCTGACTTTGCGGCATTGCCAGCGGCGCGGGTTCATCCCGACGACATCCTGCGCATGCGCGGTGTGGTGACCTCGATCCATCTCGATGAGAAGATCGAAAAGTACATTCTCGATCTGGTGCTTGCCACTCGTGAGCCGACTCGTTACGGCTTTGCGGACTTGGCTCGCCATATCGCCTATGGCGCTTCGCCACGCGCCAGCATCAATTTGATGCTGGCTTCCAGAGGCATGGCTTTCTTGCGGGGGCGGGCGTACGTGGTTCCGCAGGACGTGAAGGATATTGCCCCGGATGTGCTCAGGCACAGGATCATCCAGAGCTATGAGGCGGATGTGGAGGGGGTGACCACCGATGCCATTGTTCAGCGCCTCCTGACGGATACCGAGGTGCCTTGATTGATATTTCCCGAGTACCGTCAGGAAGAACAGATTCCCGCTCGGCAGCGGGATGCGACCCGCTTGAGGATACGCACTTCGCGGTGGGTTGATAGCATCTTCGCTGGCGAATATCGAAGTGCGTTTCGGGGGCGCGGCATCGAATTCGAGGAAGTGCGGGAATACCAGCCGGGTGACGATGTTCGCGCGATCGACTGGAATGTAACCGCACGAACCGGCCGCCCGTTCGTCAAGCGATACATCGAGGAACGGGAGATGACGGTAATGCTTCTGGTCGACCGATCCGCATCGCTTGCCGCATCGCGTGCGCAAGGAACCGCGGCGCGGGTAGCCCTCGACATCGCCAGGTTGCTGACACTTGCGGCAAGCCGTAGCAATGACCGTGTCGGACTTGTCGCATTCGCCAACCGTGTCGAGAGCTTCGTTCCTCCTGGCAAGGGACTTCGGCATGCCCGGAGAGTTTTTGCCGAGTTGGTTCGTACCCCCGAGGGCTGTGGCACCGACCTCGCGGCTGCCCTGGAGTTCTTTGGGCGGGTGCAGCGGCGGCCGTGCATCGCCATCATCATTTCGGATTTTCTGGCATCCGATTTCGCGCTTCCCCTGGCGTCGGCTTCCCGACATCACGACCTCGTCGCGATCGTCGTAACGGACCCTCTCGATGGGCAGTTGCCTCGCGTTGGGCTGGTCGAGGCGATCGATCCAGAATCTGGCCTGAGGCGAACAATTGATCTGGATGCCGCCACAACACACGCCATGCATGAGGTTCAGGTTCTGCGGCGACGTGCCGAACGCCAGCGAAACTTCAAGATCGCCGGCGTCGACTTCCTCGAGATCGGACTGAATGATTCGCCAATGAAGGCATTGGCGAGCTTTTTCCTGCGCCGGGCCTCGCGCAGGTATCGCTGACATGAAAAGCCGATTGGTGTTCGCGGCGATCGCGCTGCACTTCGCCATGGCTGCCGCGTTGGCATCGTCCGTGACGACATCAGATAATGGCGAGGGCGGCCTTCGCGACGTGAGGGGCATCGCTCTCGAGGAAAGGCTTCCGCCGTTTGTCCTGACGGGAGGGCTGTTGATCCTGGCGATTACCGTCCTTGCGCTATCGCGAAGACATGCCCGACGCCGCCTGGGCACACCGACGGTTTGTTTGCCGGCGAGAAGCTCCGGTCCTGACGAAATCGAACTACTGCGCAAGGCGATCGGTGACCGGCAGCGTTCGCGTCGATCCCTTGTCATTGAACTGGATCGCATCGTCAGAGCCAGACTTTCCGTCGCCACGAACATCCACGCCGGGCAGTGCTCGTCGACGGAGCTGGCTCGTGGCTTGGCGCCGTACCTCGACGAGCAAATGCGAAACGACGTTCGCGGTTTTCTCGAGTTTCTTGATCGCGTGAAATTCGCTGGTCATGAACCTGACCCGATTGAAGCCGGCATGGCGTTCGATATCTCGGAACGGCTCGTCAACACAATCTCGGCAAAGTCCTGACATGAGGTTTCAAGCCCCGGTGTTTCTGGTGCTGCTCGTTTTCCTGCCTTGGTTTTGGGCCAACCCGGGCCGCGGGAAAGCCGCCGAAGCCATCGCTTGGCCGTGGGGTGCCGGGCTCTCTTCGCTGCCCGAGACCCTGCGAACCCGGCTGGCCCGCAAGCTGCCATGGCTTTCCTTGCTTTCATTCGCGCTCGCCATCCTGGCCCTGGCTCGTCCGCAACTCGTGGAGCGGGAGATCAGGACTCGCACCGAGGGAGTCGAATTGGTCGTGGCCATCGATCTGTCAACCAGCATGTTGGCCGAGCCACGGAATATGCCTCTTCCGAGGAAGAACCGGCTTGCGATCGCCAAAGAGGTGCTGTCCGGGTTTCTTGAACATCGCCCTGGCGATCATATCGGTTTGGTCGCCTTTGCAGGACGCCCCTATGCGGCATCCCCCTTGACATCGGATCACGCGTGGCTTCGTGACGTTGTGTCGGGCCTGCGAGCGGGTATTGTCGAGGATGGAACGGCGCTCGGCGATGCCATTGTTTCCGCCCTGCGCCGCCTGCGTGGGCGTAACGCGTCGAGTCAGGCCATTATCTTGATCACCGATGGACGCAACAATGCCGGAGAGATCGATCCCGTCGTCGCGGCGGCTGCCGCGAAGGCATTGGGTGTGCGCGTGCACGCGATTGGTGTCGGTGGCCGTGGGCCGGCTGTCGTTCCGGTCGAGAATCCGCTGGGGGGCGTTCTGTTCCGCGACGTCGAACTCGACCTCGACGAAGCGGAGTTGCGCGATATCGCGAGTGTTACGGGAGGACGCTACTTTCGTGCCGAGGATCGAGAGGTGCTTGCGGACGTGTTTCGGACCATCGACCGGATCGAGCGGCGATCATTCGAGGATACTGTCCATTTAAGCCATCGCGAACTGTATCCGGTGTTGCTGCAGCTAGCTCTGGTTCTCGCCATCGTGGAGTTGGTCTTGCGCACTACCTGTTTGCGGCGGGTACCTTGACATGACCTGGGCCGAGCCTGCCAACGCCTGGTTGTTCCTGCTGGTGTTGCCGGCCATCGGTCTGGTTTGGCGCTCCACACGGATCAGGCGGCAATATCTGGTGCTCTTGACGGGCCGTGGCAGCCAGGCGACAAGTGCCGACAAGGTTGCGTTGGTCGTGTTGACATTGGTTTTCATCTTGGTTGTTCTGGCGCTATGCAGGCCACAATGGGGCCATGTGGATATTCCTCGTGAGAGCCGTGGCCTGGATATTCTTGTCGCTCTCGATGTGTCGCGCAGCATGCTCGCGGACGATCTGTCGCCCAATCGTCTCGAGGCCGCCAAGCATTCGCTCAACGGAATGGTTTCGCGGCTCGACGGCGATCGTATCGGTTTGGTGGCATTTGCGGGGAGTGCATTTCTCGTTTGTCCGTTTACTCAAGACTATGCTGCGTTTTCCTCGATGGTCGAAGAAGTTTCCACGCAAACCGTGCCCAAGGGTGGCACGTCGCTGGAGAGCGCCGTCGACGAGTCACTTCGGGCATTTGGTGTTTCCACGACGCCGGCCAAGGCACTCATTGTGATCAGCGACGGAGAAGACCACACCGGTGATCTTGAGACGGCCGCGACCCGATTGAGCAAGGCCGGGATTACTGTATTCGCCATTGCCGCGGGAACTGCCCAGGGCGCCATCATCCCTCTCGGGAACGGCGATTTCGTGCGGGATGCGAAAGGCACGCCGGTCGTCAGCCGCCTGCGGAGCGGCGGGCTGGATGCTCTCGTGTCACGGACCGGTGGATATCGCGTGATGCTTGGCGCGGAAGCGTGGGGAGCGGAGAGAATCTACGCTGACGTTTCAGCGAGCCTGGAGAAGACGGTCTTTCGGGGCGCGAGGCAACAACCCGTGGAGCGATTCCAGTGGCCGCTGGGTCTGGCGATCCTGTTGCTGTTGTTCGAATGCTGGGCAAGGCGCCGGCGATGATTCCTCGTCCAAGCGTTGTCGTTTCGCTGTTGGTATTTCTTGCGGGGCTCGGCATGGCCTTTCGCCACGACATGGGAAATCTCGCCTGGCGCCAAGTCAGACAGTCCCTGATCGCGGGGGATCCGGCTGAAGCGGAACGGGTTCAACGCGGCGCGATGCTCATGGATGGCGACCGCGCACGGCTTGCCATCGCAATAGGCGTGGGTTGGTATCGCCAGCAACGATTTGACGAAGCAGAACGGCAATTCGCGGTTAGCACCACCTCGGCCCGGCCGGAACTCGTGTCGGCGGCGCACTTCAACCGGGGCGACAGTTATTTTCGGCGCGCCGAACAGGTGGCGGAAACCGATGCGGGCGCGGCCCGCCTTCTCCTGCGTGCCGCCACGGCTGACTTTGAGAAGGTACTGTCGCTCGAGCCAAATGCAGGCGATGCCATCTCCAATCTGAGACTCAGTCAGGAACGGCTGGCAAGGCTGGAAACTGCTGCGACTCCTCCGGCGTCTCGATCAATGGATCATTCATACCAGAATTCATCACGGGCTGCCTCCGGTAGTTCACGAACTCAAGAGGGCCTGGGCAGGCAACGCGGCAGGGGAGACCCCAATTCCGCGGCTAGGACAAACGCTTCCTCGAAGGACAACACCGAGGCTCATGAAGCGCTAGGCAGATCACATCGCGACCTGACACGCGATGAGGCAGAGCGGCTGCTTGACGAGTCGCGCGGTCGTGAGGGAATATCCGGCTCCATCGTCGGCGATCGACGCCGAACCGGCCGCGAAGCACCGGAAAAGGATTGGTGAGCGTGAACCGATTCCTGCTGATGATCCTGCCGGGAATCTTCACCGCTGCTGTCGCTGCTCCCGACGCCGCCGAGCAGCAGGTGTCGCCGCGACTTGCCGATATTCCCAGGCTGGAAATTCACCCGGTCAAGACCCGGATGTACGTCGGAGAGCCCGTGGTTCTTGCGGTCACTCTTGTGGTTGAACCCTCGGCGGTTCGGAACATTCAGTATCCTCGGTTGACCGATGCCTCATTCCGCATGGACGCTTTTTCTGCGCCGCAGCAGAAAGTTGCCTCAGCCGACGATGGTGAGAGCGTTGTCTTCGAGTTCAATACCTTGCTTGTTCCACTCAAGGCCGGTGAGTACCGCCTTGGCCCGGCGGAAATTGGTTTCGATGCCCGTGCCGCCGCCTCCGGTGCTTCAGCCTTTTTTGGCGGTGGGGACTTCAAGGCCACCCGGCTTCACTCGGCGCCGGTGCCGCTGACCGTGCTTGACCCGCCTGTGCGAGGACGACCGGTTGGTTTTGGCGGCACCGTCGGGGAATTCAGCATTATGCGACGGGTAGATCACGGAACGTCGCAAGTCGGCAATCCCGTTACAGTGGCCACAAGAATATCGGGTGTCGGAAAATTTGACACCATCGAATGCCCCGTGGTGACGTTGCCTGGTGTGCGTGCTTATCCTCCTGTGCGCCGATCGAGCGAGAAATGGGTTTCATGCACGCAGGTCATTGTGCCTGCCGTTCCCGGGCGCCTGCGTATTCCCCCGGTCGGCATCGCTTTTTTCGATCCCAACCGCGAGCACTATCGAACGGCACTGACCGCCGAGGCCACGCTTGAGATTTCCCCCCCCATGGATCTGCCTCCCGCCGTGCAAGAACCCGCAATCGGCGTTTCGGCAGACCATCGACTCGTGCCAACCCCAGCGGGTTTCAAGTGGTGGAAAGTGGCGCTGCCGGCGGTGATCACCTTGGCGCTCATTACGCTGGCAAGCTTGGTCTACAGGCGTCGTCGGGTCACCGATGGGCAAACGGATGAATTGCCCGCGAATGCCGACCCGGCGGCGAACCACGTTTCGGCATGGCTTGCGACTGCCGAGAATGCCCTTGCCAGAAATGATCTGGAGAATGCATGTACAGCGGCGTTTCGTGTCCTTCAGCATCATATTGCAGCGCGTTATGGCGGACATGCATTGTCCATGACGGGCAATGTCGCTAGCATCGCGATGCGCCAAGTCGGCGTCGAGCAAGCGGAAATATCCATGTTGACGAGCTATTTTGATTATCTCGATTCAGTGCGTTTTGGACGGACACCGCCATCGGCCGACACCTTGGGCAAGATTCTGGATCAATTGCGGGCTGGCGCCGCAGTGCTCAGACAACCTCGGTCGGCGAGGAATGTGTAAGGAATTCTTTACACATTGTGCGCAAGATCGTAGCGGCAGCTATTGATAATCTATGGTATTCATATGGTTACAAGGTTTGGCGCGACTATTGCATGGTTCCACACGCTTGCATTCCGGTTGGGATGCCACTTGTGTACTGAAAAGGAGGAATCATGCTTGCGCGCAAGGCTTGGATTCAGTCTCCGCTGGTTGGGGCCGTTGCTTTTGCGATGTGCGGTGCAGCATCCGCCGCCGTCGATAAAGTCATATGCGTACCCTGGCAGGGGGACACTAATAAGCAACACACCGTCATCAGCGGGCAGGCCGCCCAGTTGAAGTGTGTGGTCAAGACGACCGACACCAGCACGGTCTATTACAAATGGGTGTTCGGTGACGGCACCGAATCCGCACCCGCCGCGTTGAGCGGTTCGACCAAGTACAACGTCGAGACCACCAAGACCTACGTCGGGGTGTCCGGTACGCCGATCACCTCCAAGTTGCAAGTGTCCAACACGACTCCTTTCGTGATGGTGAAGGAAGATCCATACCTGATGAAAGTCGAAACCGACGACATCAACGCCAGGATCAACATCAGTATCGACAAGGGGCTGTGGTGGCTGTACAAGAATGGCGGCACCAGCGGCGTTGGTAGCTACAACGGTTCGCCGATACTGGCTTGGTATCAAAGTAGTTACGTAAGTACATATGTATCCCCTACCGCATCGGCGGTTCACGCTTTTGCCATCAACAATCACAAGTTTGGTGGCAATGCGGATGAGGATCCTTATGTCGATGCGGTGCGCGGCGGTCTCAACTATCTGGTGAATGGCTATACCAGCAGCAGTTCATATCCGGCGCTGCGATCGGTCGCCATTGCCACCGTCAATCACGGTGCGGATGGTATCCATAATCCCGATGGCAACACTAACGGCTATGGCATCGAGGCTTATG
>OEIV010000817.1_pt1 | contig 15744 bp, 15 predicted proteins | sample 1539231 | NCBI WGS metagenome assembly OEIV01 (sample SAMN03794762, study PRJEB22550) | activated sludge metagenome | feature: wastewater treatment plant; material: activated sludge; isolation source: Wastewater treatment plant of a petroleum refinery complex | place: Argentina: Buenos Aires ...
CCGCGGCGCCCCCCGTGGGGGGGTGGGGGAATGCGGCGCAGGGGCGCTACCGCCACCTCTCGCTCCCGGCGCGCTTCGGCGTCGCGGTGATGCCGGCGATCGCGCTCGTCGACCTGCGCCGTCAGCGCCCGCCCTCGGGGCGCTTCCTCAGCCCGCCGCTGGAGGAGGCGATCGAGACGGCGCTGTCGCGCGGCGAGCAGTCGCTGCTCTTCCTCAACCGGCGCGGCTATGCGCCGCTCAACATCTGCCAGGCCTGCGGCCACCGCATCGAGTGTCCGAACTGCTCGTCCTGGCTGGTCGAGCACCGCTTCCGCATGAAGCTCGCCTGCCATCATTGCGGCTACGAGCGGGCGAAGCCGCATGCCTGCCCGCAATGCGGCGCGGAGAATTCGATCGCCTCGTCCGGCCCCGGCGTCGAGCGCATCGCCGAGGAGGTGGCGCATCTGTGGCCCGAGGCGCGCACCGCCATCGCCTCGTCCGACGTGCTGCACGGGCCGCGCCAGACGCAGGACGCGCTGGAGCGCATGGCGGCCGGCCAGATCGACATCCTCATCGGCACGCAGATCGTCGCCAAGGGCCACAATTTCCCGAACCTCACGCTGGTCGGCGTAGTCGATGCCGATCTCGGCCTCTCGGGCGGCGACCCGCGGGCCCGCGAGCGGACCTTCCAGTTGCTGCACCAGGTGGCGGGCCGCGCCGGGCGGGCCGACAAGCCGGGCCGCGCCCTGCTGCAGACCCACCAGCCCGACGACCGTCTGATGCAGGCGATCGCGGCGGGCGACCGCGACCGCTTCCTCGCCGCCGAGATGGAGGATCGCGAGCGCCTCGGCTTCCCGCCCTTCGGCCGCTTCGCCGCGCTCATCCTCTCCAGCGCGGACGAGGGACTGGTCGATGCCTATGCGCGCGATCTCGCCGCCGCCGCGCCGCAGGCCGATGGGGCCAGCGTCTGGGGCCCGGCGCCGGCGCTGATGGCGCGGCTGAGAGGCCGCACGCGGCTGCGCTTTCTCGTCAAGACGGTGCGCAATTTCCGCATCCAGGACTTCGTCCGCTCCTGGCTTGCCGCCTGCCCGCCGCCGGGCAAGGTGCGCCTCTCGGTCGACATCGACCCGCAGAGCTTCCTCTAGCGTCCTCCGGCCGCCTTGCGGCTCCCAGATCGGTCCTGCTCGATTCAAATGCCGAAGGCTGAATTCAGCCGCCGTTCAGGCGCGCCCGTCGATCATGGCCGCGTTGAATGAGGAGGCTGCCATGACACTGCTCGTTGCCGGTGCCGTCGCCATTGCGGCGCTGACCTATGCCCTGTCAGCCCTCGCGGACGATGACCCTGCCGAACGCGCGCCCGCCCGCCGCGCCGCCCGGCGCCGCGACGCCTGAGGCGGTCATCCGCCGCCCGGCCGGGAATCCCTCCCGCGGCGCGTGCGGGATCGGCGGCTTCCCACCCGCTCGCCGTCAAAAATACTCTTATACCTCAGCCGCTTAGGCGGTTGTTGCGCCCGCGAAACTCGCGTGCTAGAGGCTCGCGCGCGCTGCGGGGGCGGGTGCGACGATTTTTCCTCCCTGTGCGCGCCGGACGCAGCCTTCAGCCGCCGATCCCGTCAGTACCCGGCCGCGCCGCCCCGGCGCGCCGCGCCAGAAACCCGCGCAAAAGCGCGCATTGAGGAGAGTTCAGCTTGGCCGCTTCAGCCGCCTCAAGCCTCGCCGCGGACCGCTACGCGCAGGCCCTGTTCGAGCTGGCGAACGAAGAGAACGGCCTCGATGCCGTCGCTGCGGATCTCGCCGAACTGTCCGGGATGATCGCCGCCAATGCCGATCTCGCCCGCCTCGTCGCTTCGCCCACCTTCTCGCGCGCCCAGCAGGGCGCCGCGATGGCCGAAATCCTCTCCGTCGCCGGCGCCGCGCCGCTGACCCAGAAGTTCATCGGCCTCGTCGCCGAAAACCGCCGCCTGTTCATGCTGCCGCAGATCGGCCGCGCCTTCGCCAGGCTGCTCGCCGCGCATCGCGGCGAGATCGCGGCCGACGTGAAGTCCGCCCACGCGCTCAGCGATGCCCAGCTCGCCGACCTCAAGGCGACGCTGAAGGCCGCCTACGGCAAGGAGCCGCAGTTGTCGGTGACGGTCGATCCGTCGCTGATCGCCGGCCTCGTCGTCCAGGTCGGCTCCAAGATGATCGACTCGTCGCTCAAGACGAAACTCGCCAACCTCAAGACCGTTCTGACCGAGGCCTGAGACCCATGAAAATCCAAGCGGCTGAAATCTCGGCCATCCTGAAGAAGCAGATCAAGGATTTCGGCGCCGAGGCCGAAGTCACCGAGGTCGGCCAGGTCCTGTCGGTGGGCGACGGTATCGCGCGCATCTACGGCCTCGACAGCGTCCAGGCGGGCGAGATGGTCGAGTTCCCCGGCGGCATCAAGGGCATGGCGCTGAACCTGGAAACCGACAATGTCGGCGTCGTGATCTTCGGCACCGACCGCGACATCAAGGAAGGCGACACCGTCAAGCGCACCGGCGCGATCGTGGACGTCCCCGTCGGCAAGGGCCTGCTCGGCCGCGTCGTCGATCCGCTGGGCAACCCGCTCGACGGCAAGGGCCCCATCGCGGCGACCGAGCGCCGCCGAGTCGATGTGAAGGCCCCCGGCATCATTCCGCGCAAGTCGGTGCACGAGCCGATGCAGACCGGCCTGAAGGCCGTCGACGCGCTGATCCCGATCGGCCGCGGCCAGCGCGAGCTGATCATCGGCGACCGCCAGACCGGCAAGACCGCCATCGCGATCGACACCATCCTCAACCAGAAGGCGATCAACGCCTCGGGCGACGAGTCGAAGAAGCTCTACTGCATCTACGTCGTGATCGGGCAGAAGCGTTCGACGGTGGCCCAGATCGTCAAGACGCTGGAGGACCTCGGCGCGCTCGAATACACCATCGTCGTCGCCGCGACCGCCTCGGACCCGGCGCCGCTGCAGTACCTGGCGCCTTTCGCCGGCTGCACCTTTGGCGAGTATTTCCGCGACAACGGCATGCATGCCGTCATCATCTACGACGATCTGTCCAAGCAGGCCGTCGCCTATCGCCAGATGTCGCTGCTGCTGCGCCGCCCGCCGGGCCGCGAGGCCTATCCGGGCGACGTGTTCTATCTGCATTCGCGCCTGCTCGAGCGCGCCGCGAAGATGGGCGACGACGCCGGCAAGGGCTCGCTCACCGCGCTGCCCGTCATCGAGACCCAGGCGGGCGACGTCTCGGCCTACATCCCGACCAACGTGATCTCGATCACCGACGGCCAGATCTTCCTCGAGACCGAGCTCTTCTATCAGGGCATCCGTCCGGCGCTGAACGTCGGCATCTCCGTCAGCCGCGTCGGCTCGGCGGCACAGATCAAGGCGATGAAGTCGGTCGCCGGCTCGATCAAGCTGGAGCTGGCGCAGTATCGCGAGCTCGCCGCCTTCGCGCAGTTCGGCTCCGACCTCGACGCCGCCACGCAGAAGACCCTGGCCCGCGGTGCGCGCCTGACCGAACTGCTGAAGCAGCCGCAATACGCGCCGCTGCCGGTGGAAGAGCAGGTCGTCGCGATCTTCGCGGGCACCAAGGGCTATCTCGACGGCCTCAAGGTCGCCGATGTCGGCCGCTTCGAGGCGGAACTGCTGCGCTCGGTGCGCGGCAGCCACCCGGACATCCTCGAGGCGATCCGCACCTCGGGCGCTCTCAGCGACGAGACCCAGGGCAAGCTGAAGTCGGTGCTCGACAATCTCGTCAAGACCTTCGCCTGAACCGTTAGGGAAGAGGGCTGATCGGCCATGCCGAGCTTGAAATCCTTCCGGGTGCGCATCGCTTCGGTGAAGTCCACCCGCAAGATCACCAAGGCCATGCAGATGGTCGCGGCGGCGAAGCTGCGCCGCGCCCAGGCCGCCGCCGAGGCGGCCAGGCCCTATGCCCAGCGCATGGAACTGGTCTTGTCCAATCTCGGCGCCTCGATGAAGGACAATCCCGGCGCGCCGAAGCTGCTGGCCGGCACCGGGCGCGACGATGTCCACCTCGTGATCGTGGCGACCGGCGACCGCGGCCTCGCGGGCGGCTTCAATTCGAACATCGTCAAGCTGGCGCGCCAGCACATCGGCAAGCTTGTGGCCGCCGGCAAGCAGGTCAAGATCCTCGCCGTCGGCCGCAAGGGCCGCGACCAGCTGCGCCGCGACTATGCGCGGCTGATCGTCGACACGATCGAACTGGGCGGCGTGAAGCAGGTCGGCTTCGGCCTCGCGCAGTCGATCGCCTCGCGCGTGCTCGACATGTACGAGGCGGGCGAGTTCGACGTCGCGACGCTCTTCTACTCGCACTTCAAATCGGTGATCTCGCAGGTGCCGACCGAGCAGCGGCTGATCCCGGCCGAAGTCGCGGCGAGCGCAGCGGCGCCCAAGGTCGATCTCGGCGGAGCGATCTACGCCTACGAACCCGACGAAAGCGAAATTCTGGCCGACCTCCTGCCCCGCAACGTCGCGGTGCAGGTCTTCCGCGCACTGCTCGAGAACGCCGCTTCGTTCTTCGGCGCGCAGATGTCGGCGATGGACAACGCCACGCGCAATGCGGGCGAGGTGATCGACAAGCTGACGATCCAGTACAACCGCTCGCGTCAGGCGATGATCACCAAGGAACTGATCGAGATTATCTCGGGCGCGGAAGCGCTCTAGGGAACTGAGGACGACATAATGAGCACCAACGTCACCGGACGTATTTCGCAGGTCATCGGCGCCGTCGTGGACGTGCAGTTCGACGGCCACCTGCCGGCCATTCTCAACGCGCTGGAGACCAGCAACGGCGGCAACCGCCTGGTACTGGAAGTCGCCCAGCATCTGGGCGAATCGACCGTGCGCACGATCGCGATGGACTCCACCGAGGGCCTCGTGCGCGGTCAGGAAGTCTCCGACACCGGCAACGCCATCGCGGCGCCGGTCGGTCCCGGAACGCTGGGACGCATCATGTCGGTCATCGGCGAGCCGATCGACGAGGCCGGCCCGATCCAGGGCGTCGAGCGCCGCCCCATTCACGCCGAGGCGCCCAAGTTCACCGAGCAGTCGACCGAAGCCCAGATCCTCGTCACTGGCATCAAGGTCATCGACCTGCTCGCGCCGTACGCGAAGGGCGGCAAGATCGGCCTGTTCGGCGGCGCCGGCGTCGGCAAGACCGTGCTGATCCAGGAACTGATCAACAACATCGCCAAGGCGCATGGCGGCTACTCGGTGTTCGCCGGCGTCGGCGAGCGCACGCGCGAGGGCAACGACCTCTATCACGAGATGATCGAGTCGGGCGTGAACAAGCACGGCGGCGGCGAGGGCTCGAAGTGCGCCTTCGTGTTCGGCCAGATGAACGAGCCGCCGGGTGCGCGCGCCCGCGTCGCGCTCACCGGCCTGACCGTCGCCGAGTATTTCCGCGACCAGGGCCAGGACGTGCTGTTCTTCGTCGACAACATCTTCCGCTTCACCCAGGCGGGGTCCGAGCTGTCGGCGCTGCTCGGCCGCATCCCCTCGGCGGTGGGCTACCAGCCGACGCTCGCCACCGACATGGGCGCGCTGCAGGAGCGCATCACGACGACCTCGAAGGGCTCGATCACCTCGGTGCAGGCGATCTACGTGCCGGCCGACGACCTGACCGACCCGGCGCCCGCCACCTCGTTCGCCCACCTCGACGCGACCACGACGCTGAACCGCGACATCGCGGCGCTCGGCATCTTCCCGGCCGTCGATCCGCTCGACTCCAATTCGCGCATGCTCGACCCCCGCATCGTCGGGCCCGAGCACTACCGCGTCGCCCGCGAGGTGCAGGTGATCCTCCAGCGCTACAAGTCGCTGCAGGACATCATCGCCATTCTGGGCATGGACGAGCTGTCGGAAGAGGACAAGCTGATCGTCGCCCGTGCCCGCAAGATCCAGCGCTTCCTGTCGCAACCCTTCCACGTCGCCGAGGTCTTCACCGGCTTCCCCGGCGTGCTCGTCGACATCGCCGACACGGTCAAGAGCTTCGACGGCCTGTGCAAGGGCGACTACGATCACCTGCCCGAGCAGGCGTTCTACATGGTCGGCACGATCGAGGACGCCGTGAAGAAGGCCGAGAAGCTGGCCGCCGAAGCGGCCTGAGGATTCCCAGATGGCCGAAAAACTGCACTTCGATCTCGTCAGCCCCGAGAAGCTGCTCTACTCCGCCACCGCCGACATGGTGGTGGTGCCGGGGTCGGAGGGCGATTTCGGCGTGCTGGCCGGCCACGCGCCGCTGATCTCGATCGTCCGCACGGGCGTCATCGACGTGAAGGGCAGCGAGGACGGCGCCGATCTGAAGATCTTCGTGCGCGGCGGCCTCGCCGAGGTGACGCCGGCCGGCCTCACCGTGCTCGCCGACGAGGCGATGCCGTTCGAGGACCTCAAGGCGGCCGACCTCGACGCCCGCATCAAGGATCTGGAAGAGGACGTCGCCGACGCGACCGACGAGCGCGCCCGGCGCAAGGCCGGCGAGGCGCTGGACCAGCTCCGCCAAGTGCGGGCGCTGCTCAACTAGGATCGGCCGAACGGCGGATTTCCGGGGCTCCGCAGCGCTGCGGAGCCCTTTTTCGCAGGCTTGACGCCAGCTCCCGCGTTAACCTCTAAGCCCTTCCCTCTAAAGGGGAATTGCGGTGCATGTTAACGATTGGGCGCTTCAAAAGCGGCTTGCGGTGTGTCATGGTTCTGCCCAAGGGGAAGCCGCCAACGCGCGGCGCAAGGGTTTGAACCATGACGAAGCCGGGCTGGACGCTCGACGATATCGCGTGGGAGCGATTCGATCCGAGCAAGGTTGACCAGGACCTCCTGATGGCGGTGAAGGCCGCCTCGGTGGTCGAGTACAACGCCTCCGACTATGTCGGCTATCTGAAGGCGGTGTTCCCTGAGGACGCGGCGCTGCACGCGACGTTCGAGCAGTGGGGCCGCGAGGAGGCCCAGCACGGCATGGCGCTCGGCCGCTGGGTCAAGCTGGCCGATCCCGATTTCGACTTCGACGCCACGTTCGAGGCCTTCCGCGAGGGTTATACCCCGCCGCATTTCGAGGAGGCCGACGGCTCGGTGCGCGGCTCCCGGCGCGGCGAGCTGATCGCCCGCTGCGTCGTGGAGTCGGGCACGACCTCCTATTACTCGGCGATGCGCGACGCGACCGACGAGCCGGTTCTGAAGCAGATCGCCGCCCACATCGCCGGCGACGAAATGCGCCACTGGCGGCTGTTCTACGATCTGCAGCAGGCGCAGGCCGAGCCCGAGCTGAAATTCTGGAAGAAGCTGCGCATTGCGGTCGGCCGTCTCAGCGAAGCCGAGGACGACGAGCTCGCCTACGCCTATTATTGCGCCAATACGCCGCCCGGCCGCATCGGCATCGAGCCCTACGACCGCAAGGCCTGCGTGAAGGCCTACGAGACGCGGGTACTGCGGCTGTGGCGGCCCAAGCATCTCGACCGGGCGGTCGGCATGATTGCGGCGGCGGTCGGCATGCGGCCGCGCGGCCTCGTCGCCCGCAGCGCCTCGCGGCTCATCTGGGCGGCGGTGCGCTTCAAGAACCGCGGCGCGCTGAAGGCCGAGGCGCGCGATCTGCGCCTCGCCCGCGCCGCCTGACGCGGCGCGGGGCGCCGGCGATGTCCGATCTGGTGCTGCGCGCCGATGCGAACGGCGTCGCGACGCTGACGCTCAACCGGCCGGACAAGCTGAACGCCCTCACCGTCGATCTGTTCAAGGCGCTGGACGCGCATGTGCGCGCCCTCGCGGCGCGGCTCGAAGGCATCGCCGCCGTCGTCCTGCGCGGGGCAGGGCGCTGCTTCTCGGCCGGACACGACCTTGGCGACATCGCGGCCGGCGAAAAGCTTCCCGAGCCGCACTTCCAGTCGAACGTCATCGAGCGCCTGGCCGATCTGTCGCTGCCCGTCATCAGCGCCGTGCACGGCCATTGCTACACCGGGGCGCTCGAGCTGGCGCTCGCCGGCGACATCATCCTCGCCTCGGCCAGTGCGAAATTCGCCGACACCCACGCCCGCTGGGCCCTGACCCCGGTCTGGGGGCTGAGCCAGCGCCTGCCGCGCCGGATCGGCACCTACAAGGCGCGCGAGATGATGTTCACCTGCCGGACCTATTCGGGGACCGAGGCGGCGGCGATGGGGCTCGCCAATGCCTGCGTCGCGGACGAGGATTTCGAGGCCGCGCTGGCGGCGCTGACGGCCGAGATCGCGGCGAACTCGCCGTTCAGCCACGCCGCCAACAAGCGCCTGCTGCGCGAAACCGACGGCCTGGCGCTTCCCGCGGGCCTCGCCCACGAGGTCTATCGCGGCGAGGGCCGTGGCCCCGACATGGAGGCCCGCATCGCCGCCTTCGCCAGCCGGCCGCGGCGCTAGCCGCGCACCTCCCCCGGCGATCTTCACGCCGAGTTGACTGTCGCGCCGCGCATGGCTGCGCGACGCTGCGCGCGAACGATCCGGAGGGTTTGGCGATGATGCGTCTCCTTCTTCTCGTCGCGGCGCTGGCCCTGCTCCCGGCCGCGGCGGCCGAGCCGCCGGAGGCCGGGTCCGCCGAGGCGCTCGCCGAACGGATGCTCGAAGCGCTCGGCGGCCGCGCCGCCTGGGCCGGGGCGAGCGGCACGATCAACGACTCGCAGCAGAACCGCACCGGCGAGCCCGCCGAGCTCCGCTCGGTGATCACGATGGACTTCACGCGCCCGCGCTTCCGCATCGAGAACCGCGCGCCGGGCTTCTTCTCCGAACGCGTCGTCGATGGCGAACGCAGCTGGCGGCGGACCTCGGCCGGGTTGATCGAGGACCTGCCGGCGGATTTCTATGCCGAGGAGATGCGCTGGTACGGCGCCCATCTCTATCGCTCGCTGCACCGCATCGCGGCGCGCGATCCGGCGCTGGCCTACCGGCTCGGCGCGGATGGCCGGCTCGAGGTGCTGGAGGACGGCGTCCGGCTGATCTGGCTGCGTCTCGATGCGCGCGGCGAGCCCTACGCGTTCGGCCAGTGGGACGACGAAACCGGTTCGATCTGCGGCCCCTGGACCTTCGAAGCCGGCGGCCTCCGGCATCCGGCCTGGGTTTCCAGCCCGGACGGCACCTGGCGCGCCGCGATCAAGGCGCTCAGCGTCAGTCCGGCGCTCCCCGACGCGCTGTTCGCGCGCCCGGCGGATTAGGGTGTCAGCCGCCGGTGCGGACCTGCCGCGCCACGTCGGCGAACAGGCGGACGAGTTCGGTGTAGATGCCGCGCTTGAAGGGCACGATGAGGCCGGGCAGGTCCTCGACGGGGGCCCATTTCCAGGCGTCGAATTCCGGCTCGTGGGCATCGAGGCGGATGTCGGCGTCGGTTCCGGTGAAGCGGGCGGCGAACCATTTCTGGCGCTGCCCGCGATACTTCCCCTTCAGCGCGACGCCGATCAGGTGGCCCGGCAGGTCGTAGGTCAGCCAGTCGCCGGCCTCGGCCAGGATCTCGGCCGCCTCGACGCCGGTTTCCTCGTGTAGTTCGCGCAAGGCGGCCGTCGCCAGGTCCTCGCCCGGATCGACGCCGCCCTGCGGCATCTGCCAGGCCTCGCCGCCCTCGCGATCGCTGTCGCGGTCGATGCGGCGGCCGACAAAGGCCTCGCCCCTCGGGTTCAGCAGCATGACCCCGACACAGGGACGATAGGGCAGGTCTTCGGCGCGCGCTGTCATGCGCCGCGATCTATCAGGAGGCGGGCGAAACCGAAAGCGCGGAGGCCGGGACGAGCTGCAGGCCGCGCGCTTCCAGCTCGGCGCTCCACGCCGCCAGGCGCTCGATCGTGACGGGATAGGCGCCCGCGAGGCCGAGCGCCGACCCGTTGCGCCGGGCCAGCGCCTCCAGCCGTTCCAGCGCCGCATCGACGTCGCGCGGGGTCGCGGCGGCGTCGATCACCAGATCGACCGTTGCGCGCGGCACGGCGGCGCCGTCGAGCCCGCGCACCTTGGGCGCCGCCCAGACCAGGCCGGAAAAGCGCCGGTCGGCGAGCAGCGGTCCGATCGCCGCCTTGTCCTCGAGCGCCGGGCTGCCGGGCGCGAAGACGAGTCCGGGAAAGCCGTTGGCGCGGCCAAGGCTCCAGGCCAGGCGCTCGGCGTTTTCCGCCGCCTCCAGCGACGCGACGATGGCCTTGGGACCGGCATCGTTGGAGGGATAGCCGGGCGGTTCGACCGGCATGTCGAGGAAGACTTCGTGGCCGCTCGCCCGCGCGGTATCGACCGTCTTCTGCGGTGTGCGGCCATAGGGGCTGATGCCGAGCGAGATGTCGGGCGGCAGCCGGGCGATCGCCGCAGCAGTCAGGGCGTCCGACAGGCCGAGGCCGCGGACGATGATCGCGATGCGCGGACGGCCGTCGGCGAGCGGTGCGGCGCGGCGGTACTGGGCCGGATCGGCGATCTCCGATGTCGCGGGTTCGCCGGCCGCGAGCGGCGCGACCGGAGCCGGTCCGGAACTGGCGACGATCGCATGCGCGCCTGACCCTGTGCCGGTCAGGAACGGCGCCGCCGTGCCGGCCGCCGCAGCCAGCGCGATCGCCCAGGCGACCACGGCGAGACGGCCGGGTGGGCGGACGCTCGGCAGGAGCGTCCGGCGCAGCGGCGTCCAGAGGTCGGGAATCGAAAGCGCGGCCATCGTCTGACGATGGCCGCGCGAGGGTTAAGAGGAGCTTTACGGAGATTAACGCCGGCGGTCGGCGTTACTGCGGCGTGGCCGGGGCCGGGATCGGCCCGGCGTCCTCCGCGGCGGACGAAACCGCCACCTTCTTCTGCTCGATGCCCAGCGGCTTCATGCCGTTGCGGATGAACTTCAGCGCGTAGTCGAGCTGGAAGTCCTCCGTCTTGTCGCCGGCCGCGGGATAGACGACGCCCTTGGTCTTCGGCTCGGCCGGGCCATCGTCGTCGTCCTCGCCGTTGAGATGGCCGGGCAGGGCCGCTTCCGAGCGGCGCCGGCTCTCCAGTTCCTTCTCCTCGTCGGAGTCCTTCGGCTTGGCGTGGACCTCCCAGTCCGGCTCGATGCCGTGCGCCTGGATCGAGCGGCCCGACGGCGTGTAGTAGCGCGCCGTCGTCAGGCGCAGCGCGCCCTCGCCCGAGCCCAGCGGAATGATGGTCTGGACCGAACCCTTGCCGAAGCTCAGCGTGCCGATGACCACGGCGCGGCCCTGGTCCTGCAGCGCGCCGGCGACGATCTCGCTGGCCGAGGCCGAGCCTCCGTTGACCAGCACGACGACCGGCTTGCCGCTCGTCTCGTCGCCCGAGCGGGCGGTATAGCGCTGGATGTCCTGGGGATCGCGGCCGCGCGTCGAGACGATCTCGCCGCGCTCCAGGAAGGCGTCCGAGACCGAGATCGACTGGTCGAGCAGGCCGCCGGGATTGTTGCGCAGGTCGAGCACGTAGCCCTTCAGGTTGGCGCCGCCCTGCTTCTCGAGCGCCGCGAAGGCCGCGGCCACGCCCGCCTCGGTCTGCTCGTTGAACGAGGAGATGCGGATATAGCCGATATCGGCTTCCATCCGGTACTTCACGCTGTCGACCCGGACCAGCGCGCGGTTGAGCGTGTAGTCCTTGGGCTTGTCGAGGCCGGGGCGCACGACGGTGATGGTGACCGGCGTGCCGATCGGGCCGCGCATCTTCTCCACCGCCTCGGTGAGCGGCAGGCCGCGGATCTGGACGCCGTCGATATGGGTGATGAAGTCGCCCGCCTGGATACCGGCGCGCGAGGCCGGGGTGTCGTCGATCGGCGAGATCACCTTGACGTAGTCGTTCTCCAGCGTGACCTCGAGGCCGAGCCCGCCGAACTCGCCGCGGGTCTGCACCTGCATGTCGGTGAAGTCCTTGGCGTCCATGTAGCTGGAGTGCGGGTCGAGCGAGGTCAGCATGCCGTTGATGGCGAACTTGACCAGGTGGGCGTCGTCGACCTCGCGGACGTAGTTGGCGCGGACCCGCTCGAACACGTCGCCGAACAGGTTGAGCTGGCGATAGGTTTCCGAGCTGGCTTCGACATGACCGAAATTCACGAGCAGCGCGGTCGCCGCGACGCCCGCGGTCAGGCCGGCCAATCCGGCAAGAAAGGTCTGCTTCATCTGGTTCGCGCCTCGTCCTTACTCGATCGGCCTGTCGGGGCCACTGCTCGTCTGCTCCGGCCTTCAACGCAGGCCATCGGTATCGGATCCCTCATCCGCTCGCCTCGTCCGGGGCCAGCCACGGCAGAGGGTCGATCGGCGCGCCGTCGCGGCGCAACTCAAGATACATCAAGGCCTCGCCGGCGGCGCCCGTTCCGGCCATCGTTCCAAGCGGCTCGCCGGCCAGCACATGCTGGCCTTCGACCGCATCGAGCCGGCCGAAGCCGCCGATCAGAATAAAGTAGCCCTCGCCGGGAGAGAGGATCAATAGGCGGCCATAGCCCTCGAACGGACCGGCAAACACGATTTCGCCATCGGCAGGCGCGGGGACCTGCGCTTCGGCGCGGGTCCGGATGGGGAGGCCGAGCGCCGCCCCGCCACCCGGTCCGGGCTCGCCGAAGCGGCCCGCGACGATCCCGGCAGCCGGCCACAGGACCTCGCCCTTGCGTGCCGCGAACGAGGTCTTGGCGCCCCGGCGGGCAACGATGACGGGCTTGCGCGCCGCTTCCGCGGCGGGCGCCGGGGTCGCGGCGCCGTCCTCTTCCAGCCAGGCCATCAGTTCGGTCATGTCGGCGGCGCGGGCCCGGAGCGCCGCAATGTCCGCTTCCGCCCCGGCGACGCCCTCGTTCAGTTGCGCCACGGCGGCCTGGCGGCGCGCGATCAGGGCAGCGAGCTCGACGCGGCGGTCGGCGATCTCGACGGCGCGGGCCCTGGCCGTGTCGCGTTCGGCGACCAGCGCCGCCCGGTTGCGGCCGAGCGCCTCCAGATCGGCGGCCAGCGCGCGCGCCTCGCCCTCCAGCCGCGCGGCGATGGAGGCGATCAGCATCGCGCCGCGGGCCGCGCCGATGGCGTCGTCCGGCGATACGGCGAGGGCCGGCGGCGGGTCGCGGCGCAGGCGCTGCAGGGCGCCCAGCAGCGGCCCGATGCGGTCCCGGCGCTGCTCAAGCGCGCCGCTCAGTTCGGCATCGCGCCCGGCAAGGTCCCCGATGCGGGCTTCGGCCCGCGACAGGGCGCGTTCCAGTTTCTGCACTTCGGCGGCGCTGGCGGCTGCCTCGGCCTGGAGGCTCTCCAGATCGGCCGTCAGGCTGGCGCGCTCGGCCTCGTCGGCGGCGCGCTGTGCCTCGGTGCGCGCGATCTCCTCGTTCAGCCGCTCCAGCTCTTCGGGGGTGCGGGCCGGCGCGGGCGACGGTTCCGCCGCACGCGCAAGGCCGGCGAGCGCCAGCGCGAGGAGAAGGGCCGCGCTAGGCCGCGCCACGCCGCACCTCTTTCTGCGCCGCATCCTCGGTCAGCAGCGCAACCCCTGTCATCTCGGCCGGCACCGGAAGCCCGGCGATCTCCAGGATGGTCGGCGCGAGGTCGGCGAGCTTGCCGTCCTTCAGCGCGACGGGGCGCCCCAGCACTGCGCCGTTGACGAGGATCAGCGGCACGTCCAGCACGGTGTGCGCGGTGTGCGGCGCCCCGGTCACCGGGTCGACCATCATCTCGGCATTGCCGTGATCGGCGGTCACCAGCATCACGCCGCCGGCCCGCTCGACCGCCGCCTGGACGCGGGCGAGGCAGGCATCGACCGCCTCGACGGCGGCGATCGCCGCGCCGAGGTCGCCGGTATGGCCCACCTGGTCGGCATTGGCGTAGTTGACGACGATGACGTCGAACGTGCCGGCGTCGATCGCCGCGACCAGCGCATCGGTCACTTCGAGCGCCGACATCTCGGGCTTCAGGTCGTAGGTGCGCACCTTGGGCGAGGGGATGAGGATGCGCTCCTCGCCGTCGAACACGAGCTCCCGCCCGCCGTTGAAGAAGAAGGTGACGTGCGCGTATTTCTCGGTTTCGGCGATGCGCAGCTGCTTCAGACCGGCCTTGGCCAGCACCTCGCCCAGCGCATTCGGCACGTCCTGGGCCGGGAACAGCGAGGGCATCAGCGCGGCGATCTGCTTGGAATACTCCGACATCCCGGCGGCGGCGGCGAAGCGCACGACGCGGCTGCGGGCGAATCCGGCAAAGGCCGGGTCGAGAAGGGCGAGCATGATCTCGCGCGCCCGGTCGGCGCGGAAATTCGCCATGATCACGCCGTCGCCGTCGCGCATGCCCGGGTAGGCGCCGACGACCGCCGGCTCGACGAACTCGTCGGTGACGTCCCTGGCATAGGCGTCCTCGACCGCCGCCGCGGCGCTCTCGACCCGCGGCCCGGCCGCCGCGACCATCGCCTCGTAGGCGGGGGCGACGCGCTCCCAGCGCTGGTCGCGGTCCATGGCGTAGAAGCGTCCGCCCGCCGTGCCGATATCGATGCCGGGGACGCCGGCGGTCAGCGCCTGGAAGTCGCCGAGATAGCCCAGCGCGCTCTTGGGCGGCACGTCGCGGCCGTCGAAGAAGGGATGGACATAAACCGTAAGCCCTTGCCCGGCCGCGATCTTCGCCAGCGCCGCGATGTGCTCCTGATGGCTGTGGACGCCGCCGGGCGAGAGCAGCCCCAGAATGTGCAGCGTCCCACCGGCCGCCTTGGTCTTTGTGATGACGTTCGTCAGCACCGGATTGGTGGCGAGCGAGCCGTCGGCGATGGCGTTGCCGACCCGGTCGAGATCCTGGATCAGAACGCGGCCGCCGCCGATGTTCATGTGCCCGACCTCGGAATTGCCCATCTGCCCCTCGGGCAGGCCGACCGCGGGACCGGAGGTCTTGAGGAAGCTGACCGGGCCGTGCGCCATCATCGCCCGCCAGACCGGCAGGCGGGCCTGGGCGATGGCGTTCGCCTCGCTCTCCTTGCGGTAGCCCCAGCCGTCGAGAATGCAGAGCACGATGGGGCGCGGGCGGGCGGCAGTCATATCGGGTCCGTTCACGATGGCACTGACGGGAACATAGGAATGGGGCGGCACCATGTCATCGTCCCGCTGCCGCCATCCGGGCGGTCAGGCCCGGTGATACGGATGGTCGGTGAGGAGTGTGACCGCGCGGTAAACCTGCTCGGCCGCCATCACCCGCACCAGCATGTGCGGCCAGGTCGCCCGGCCGAAGGCGATGGTGTGGCGGGCCGCCTGGCGCCCCGAAGGGGGCAGGCCGTCGGCCGCGCCGATGGCCCAGCAGAAGGCGGAAACGCCGCCTTCCAGGTGACGGCGCAGCAGGGCGGCGAGTTCCGGGCTCGACAGATTGTCGCCGCGCTCGTCCAGCGCCAGCAGGACACCGCCCTTGGGCACGGCCTCCAGCCAGTTGGCCTTGCGTTCGTCGATTTCGACCAGTTCGGCGGCCTTCAGGCCGATCCGCCGTCCGGCGGCGGCGGCGCGCTTGAGATAGGCCTCGGCCTCGCGGGTTTCCGGCGCGGCGGCGGCACGGCCGCCGGCCAGAAGCAGCAGCTTCACGAATTGGCGGCGCGCACGCCTTCGGCGGCCGACCACATCGATTCGAGATCGTAGAACTCGCGCACCTCGGGGCGGAACAGATGGACCACCACGTCGCCGCAATCGACGATCGCCCAGTCGCCGGTCTTCTCGCCTTCCACAACCGCGCGGCCGAAGCCGTCGGCCTTGACCCGCGCGGCCAGGTGATCGGCGCACGAGGCGACGTGGCGGGCCGAGCGGCCGCTGGCGATCACCATCACGTCCGCGAACGGGGGGCGGCCTTCCAGGTCGGTCGT
>OEIV010000818.1_pt1 | contig 15742 bp, 16 predicted proteins | sample 1539231 | NCBI WGS metagenome assembly OEIV01 (sample SAMN03794762, study PRJEB22550) | activated sludge metagenome | feature: wastewater treatment plant; material: activated sludge; isolation source: Wastewater treatment plant of a petroleum refinery complex | place: Argentina: Buenos Aires ...
ACCGGGAATGGTTGCTGCGATCTCTCCATTGCCTGTTATCGGAGTTCCTGTTAAATCTTCAAATTCTTTAGATGGATGGGATTCGATACTTTCAATTTTGCAAATGCCCGGTGGAGTTCCGGTTGCAACTGTTGCATTAAATAATGCAAAGAATGCCGGACTTCTCGCTGTTCAAATTCTTTCTGTTGCCGATGAAAAACTAAAAGAAAAAATGATCTCTTATAAAGACAAGCTTTGTTCTGATGTGATGAAAAAGATTGATAATATTGAAAGAAGTAGTTTCTAATCTTTTTACGTTTTCATTTTTAATACCATACACTACAATTTTAAGTTAATGCCTATTCCAATTCCCCCGACAAGCAAACTTTCCAGATGTGGATACAAATTTAAGGCTGCATTACTTTGATGAATAAAATAAAGAGCAACATCAAAGGCTAATAAAAATCCGCCTTGCAATAACAAACTGTTTCCATATCCTCTCAATCGTTCAGAACTTGAGGAATTTTTCGATCGCTCTTTTAAATAAAATCCGGTAGCAATGTAAGCAACATCAAGACCAGCATTTAGCAAAAGAAAGCTTTGAAGAGAACTGTATTCATGAAGAATTTCTAATTTTGTCATTGATGAGGGCTCATAATTTACGGCATTTAGGTATCCCAAGGCGGCGATACCAAGATTAACAACATTCCACATTGCATTAAACTGTTGAAAATATTTTGCTTCACCGCTTGCTTTGAAGTTTCCATAAGTGCCTGCCAAAATATTTCCTGCTGCCCAGCTGCCAAGAACAAGCATGGCGGTTTCATTTATGTTCATTCTGTTCTGGTGAAAAGAGTAGAAAACTGAATCGTTTTGTGCATATGCAGAGAGCGTAAATAAAAATGTGAAAAAGAATAGATAAAAATTAAAAGGTTTTCTTGATATCATAATATTATATAACAAACCAGGATTTCGTTAAGTTCCTTTTTATTCTATTAGCATAAGTTTATCATTCATTCTTACCAACTCATCTTCCCAAAACACAGGTTCATCTTCTTATTTTTTCTAACGCTATGTATGCTTCTTAAGTTTGGAACAGAAACTTAAACACATTTATTCACAAACTTAAAAGGATACAAAAATGAAAAAATTACTCTTTACTATCGTTGCTTTAGCGCTTCTTACAGTATTCAATCAATCTCGAGCTCAGGATAAGTGGAGTTTGGAACTGAGACCTGGGGTCAATTACGCCACTCAAGACATTGCAGATGCTAATCTTGAGCTCGGTTTTGGTACCGAGTTAACAATCGCATATCGTTTTATGCCTCATCTTGCTGCCTATGCAGGATGGAGTTATAACAATTTTGCAGTTGATCAATCTTTCGCGGGAACTGATGCAAGCTTTGAAGAAACCGGATACACTTTGGGATTACAATTTATTCACCCAATAGGAGAATCAAATGTAAAATACCTGGTTAGAGCCGGAGGAACTTACAATCACATCGAAATAGAAAATAATAGTGGTGATATTATAATTGATTCAGGTCACGGAATGGGCTGGCAGGCAGAAGCCGGCTTGGTAATTCCTTTGAGTGAAAAATTTTCTCTCTTGCCAAGTTTAAGATATCGTTCGCTCAATCGGCCTATAAAAATAAACAATCTAAATACGACTGTTGATTTGAATTACTTATCAGTTGGAGTTGGTTTATCCTGGTCTTTTTAAGAATGCTGCCATGTCATTCTGAACGGAACGAAGTGGCGTGAAGAATCTCAAGGAATAAATTCAGGAGATTCTTCGCTTTGCTCAGAATGACATCAAAAAACATAAGCATCTTAAAATCTTTTTAACGAATTTTGAAGTGTGAAAATGAAACTAAATAAAAATACGATTCTTGCAATTTTACTACTTGCATTTTTTGTACAACTCATAATTATTACCTACAACTATGCTACTGGTTTTATTGAAGTATCAGGCGTTATAAATTTTTTAACAAGACTTACCATTGGAATATCATTCAGTTTTGTTTTTGCTTTGTTGCTTGTTTTTTTAGATCTTCAAATTATAAACATATTAGATAAGCTCTTTCCATTACCTAAAAAGTTTATTCCAAGAATTCCCTCAGAACTTTTTCTTTCTGTAATTGTTGGAGCAATTATCGGTTCACTTGTAACTATAATTGCCGGAACACTTATGCCGTACGTTGATGGACTACTTAAGAATATTATCAACAACTCACTTATCACTTCTGTTATTAACATTATAATGATAAGTGTTATTGAAGCTATCCTCTGGTTTAGGCGTGGCCAGGAATCTCTGATCAAATCAGAAAAACTTGAAAGAGAAAATTCGCAGATTAGATTTGAAACGTTGAAGAGTCAGCTTAATCCGCATTTTCTTTTTAATAGTTTGAATGTTCTTTCCTCATTAATAAAACACGATGCTGATAAAGCTCAAAATTTTGTGGATGAGTTTTCGTCTGTCTACAGATATACTTTAGATGTAATTGAAAAACCCGTTGTTGAATTAAGAGAAGAAATTGATTTTGCAAAATCGTTTTTGTATTTGCAGAAAATAAGATTTAATAACGCTGTTGATATGGAAATAAATGTTGATGTATCAAGGTTGAATTATTTGGTTCCGCCGCTTGCTGTTCAGACATTACTTGAAAATGCTTTTAAGCACAACAAAGCAACGGCTGACAGTCCGTTAAAAATGAAAATCTATAATGAAAACGATTCGTTAGTCGTCGTTAATAATCTTCAGCCAAAGATTAAAGGAGCAGATTCAAAAGGAATCGGACTAAATAATCTTAGAAAAAGATATGATTTGCTGGGAGTAAAGCTTCCGCAATTTTCAGTTACTGAAAAAGAATACATTGCAAAAATTCCATTGATAAACCCGGAGTAAAGTAGTCATTGCGAATCCCGATTGTATTGGCATGAAGCAATCTGTAGAATTAATTCAGATTGCTTCGTTTTGCAGAACCATCCTCGCAAAGACAGATAGAAAGTAAATTTATGAAAACAATAATTATAGAAGACGAAACACTTGCGGCAGAAAGATTAGAAGAACTAATTCACGAGATTGATTCTTCAATAGAAGTTATTTCAAAATTAACTTCGGTTGAGCAGTCAGTAAAATATTTAAAACAAAACAAGCCGGATTTAATATTTCTCGACATTCAACTTGAAGATGGATTAAGCTTTTCTATCTTCGAGACAGTTGAAGTTGATGTCCCAATTATCTTCACAACGGCTTATGATCAATATGCAATAAAAGCGTTTAAGCTGAACAGCATTGATTATCTCCTTAAACCCATTAAGAAAGATGAACTGCGTGAAAGCCTGAATAAATACAAGAATATAAAATCTTCATACTTAATGGATTTTGAAGATATCATACGAAGCATTCAGAGCAAGGAAATTAGCTACAAGAAAAGATTTTTGATCCAATACGGACAAAAAATTAAAAAAGTTGAGATTGATGAAGTAGCTTATTTCTATGCAATGGAGAAAAATGTATTTCTAACCACATCATCCGGCAACACTTATCCTATTGATTTTACTCTCGATAAACTTCAGGAAGTTATTGATCCGGAAAAGTTCTTTCGCATTAACAGAAAAATGATTGTGGGGTTTGATGCAATCAAAAATATGATCCCGTTTTCCCGCTCAAGAATAAAAATAGAATTACTTCCAACTGAACCTAAAGATGTTGAAGCACTTGTAAGTGTGGAAAGATCATCTGCATTTAAAGAGTGGATGGACAAATAAAGTAAAATTCTAATAAGAAAAATGAAGAAAGCTATGTTATACATTTTAGGAATAATTGGTTTATTAGTTGTCGGTCTGATTATTACGCTATTCTTTATGAGTCCTGGAAATCCAAAGCAGTTTTTAGATAAAAATGGAAATAAACTTAAGAAAAGCATTTCAGAAAAAGTATTCCTTAATATAAATGGATCTAAGCAAGGAATGTTTATTAAAAGTAAAAACGTGGACAACCCTGTTATTTTATACTTACATGGAGGAATGCCGGTTTATTTTCTAACAGAAAAATATCCAACGCATCTTGAAGATAATTTTACAATTGTTTGGTGGGAACAAAGAAATTGTGGAATATCATACAGTTCAAGTTCTTCACAGAATAGAGCTACAATAGAACAGCTTGTTGATGATACCATAATACTAACAAAGTATTTATTAGAGCGATTTAATAAGCAGAAAATTTATCTAATGGGGCATTCGGGCGGAACATTTCTCGGTGCTTATGTTATTGATAAGATGCCGGAATTATACGAAGCATATATTGGAATAGCTCAAATATCGGATCAGCTTTTATCAGAAAAGATTGCTTATGAATATATTTTAAATCATTATATAGAAACGAAAAATCAGAAAATGGTCGATTACTTTCAGAGTATTGATTTAAATGATCAAAAGAAACTTCCTGAAGAATATTTGAAGATTAGAGATACTGCGATGCACGAGCTTGGTATAGGAACAATGAAACACATGAGGAATATAGTAACCGATCTCTTTCTGACATCATTATACTTTAGCGAATACACACTATCGGATAAATATCATTTGTGGGCTGGTAAGTCTAAATTTGGTATAAGTCAAAATTGGGAGAAAATGACACGAACAAACCTTATAGAAACTAAGAATGATTTTAAGATACCGGTTTATTTTTTTCATGGACTGTATGATTATACCTGTTCATACGAATTGGCAAAAAAATATTTTGATAAAATTAAAGCGCCAATAAAAGGTTTTTATACATTTGATAAATCTGCTCATAGCCCTTTATTTGAAGAGCCAGAAAAAATAAATAGAATCTTAATCAATGATATTAAGAATTTAAGAACCGATCTAGCTGACAAATAATAGAATTAAAATTCTAGAAAGGTCAGCATCATTCACAGCGTGGATGGATAAAAAAATAAACCTGAAACAGTTTTTCTTCTTTTGTTTTTCATTTCTTCCATTTATAATCCGGTATGGATTTGTAACGACCCCAGAATCTATAATAGGTTAATGATGTTAATGCTATTAAATTACCAACAAATTTCTTTCTAAGTAAAAAGTGCTGCAGATGATAAAATCCAAATAAAAGGACAACCAACAACAAATTAACAATAGTAAATTTTACTAACCCATTGAAACTGCCCAAAGACATAATTGGAGTAATAACCATTGATGATAAAATTGAAATTATAAATATTATTAAGGCAAAAAGTCCGTGTGCTGTTTCGATTGCTCTTTTGGGACAAGAGTTGATGCATTTCATACAGCTTTCACAATTGAAATTCCAATATGGATGGTTACTAATTTTCTCAATGGCATTTACAGGACATTGTTTTATACATATATCGCAATTATCACATTTATAAGACGCATAAAAGGTTTTTGCAAACGCATATCTTCCAACTAAATAGTAACCTAATGAAACGGGTGCAATTAGTATGTCTTGTATTAAATCTCTAAACGCTAAAAAATCATTCTTGCCCGAAAATATTTTCTCAGCATGTTTTTCAGCACGATAGTAATTTTTTTGATGAATAAACTTAACTGCATTTTCTCTAAGAGCGGGATGTATTGAAATCCAGTTGGATGGCATATCAAAAGGAATTTGTCCAACTATTTTATAACCTTTTCTTTTTAATAAAAGCGAAGATACAATAAACGCTATTCCGGTTAGCCCCGGTGTAATAAATGAACCAATTTTCATTCCGGCTCTTGTATTCATTAAGACAATTTTATTTTTCCTTGAAGGAAAGCGTCTGATAAAGTCTAAAGTTATTTTAGGGTAATTAAATCCGTGAACTGGAGATATAATCATTATCAATGCATTTGAATCTAATGGTTCTAACTGTGAAATATCTGTTCTTGATATATCTAATACTCGACACTCAATACTTCTTGCTGCAGCAAATTCTGAAATCCATCTGGCAACTTGTTTAGAATTACCAGTCCCAGAGAAATAAAATATTAATATTTGGTGGAATGCGTTCATAAGTCTAATTAGAAATATTGTATTGAATACTTTTTAATTTGAATTTCCCGTATACGAATTCTCCATCCGGATAGTGCCAGATTGCTTCACCTCCGGACGCTACATTAATTCCATTAATATTTTCATAACCAGCAACAGGAGTTGAGAATCGGTATTGTTTCATATCGGATATTGCAGTTCTATCATCCGAAGTAAAATTAATTAACTGTCCAGCCTCATTAAAGTAAAGCATTGCGGAAATAGAAATTCTCCTATTGGTGAAAACAGCTTTGGTTGTTAAACTATCAATCGGTTCCCACTGAATTCGCTTGTCTATCAGTGTTGCCGGAACCATAAGACACATATCGTTAAACAAAGTAACTGTTTCTGTTTTATTCATAACGCCTCCCGATTGTTTTACTATCGGGAATAAACCAAACAAACGAATATCCATTGTTGCATTTGCTTCAACATATCTGTGATAACCCGGGACTGTCATACCAAACATCTTTGCTTTCATAAAAAAAAGACGAGTTGGTTCATCATAAAAATTGTACTGAATAGATGTTGCTTTAAACCAGTCTTTTCCCTTCTCCCGCATTTCAACGTCAAAAACTATTCTTGCATTATTAACTATTTCTTTATTGATTACTCCAGCGTATCTAAGATATTTTTGTACCGGTAGAGGAAGGTGCTCAATATCTTTTTCAGTAAGAAAATTCTTTTCAATCTTTGAACTTGTTTCAAGACTGACAGTTAAATCACTTTTAAAAATGTTTTCAAAGCTCCAGAATCCATATCCTGCTATTAATGCTAACAGAATTATAATGTTAGCTATCGTTCCAAACTTAGCATCCTGCCAGAATAAGATTATAAGAACTTCTGATAAGATTACTGCAGCCAGAGCGGTAATCCACCACAAATCGTGATTACTTATTAACTGAAGTGCAGTTACAAGGAAAAGCATTAACGCTAATAACCAAAGCATTCCCATTGGCTTAGAAATGTTTTGTGTAAGCTGGTTGATTTCCGCAAGTTGAAGTGCTTTAAGAAAACCCAAAATATGAATCATCCCGTGGATGAAGAGTATAATCAGAAAAAATATTTTTAACATTTTAATAACTCCTATGTAAATTTAATTATCTTTTAGTCAAACTGTTGTCTTGTTTCCTACAAACCAATTTAATAATCCTATCAGTTTTAATTTGTTAAAAATGCCAACCAACTTTAATTGATACTTCGGGTGTAAATACGTTTGGTTTAAACGTGCTGCTTCCAACTCGCACTTCTTTATCGCCAGCAATGATGTAATGAAAAGCTACCCACGGATTCAGATAGAAATTATCATAGAACTTCCAAACATATCCTCCACCCAGCGTAAAAACGGTGTTGTTGTATGATGCTGTTTGATTTTCGGCGTCATACGTAATATGCGAATCCCAATATTCAAGTCCGGTACCAATCCAGAATCCCTCAAAATTTTTCTTAAAAAAGTAGTCCGTAATAAATGCGTAGACATCCATTTTATTTTCTGTATAGCCATCAGCCAAGACAAATTCAGGTACTGTGGTTTTAGTTAAGATTGCCCTGAATCTGAACTGATTAACACCGTACCATGCTGATAGATAATATCCACGGCTTACATATGGAAGTAAATCAAGTTCGGTACCTAAGGTTTGTCTTGTTATTAATGAATCGGTATCTATTTGCTGTCCCCATATGGTTGATGTTAGAATTACGATAATAATTAAAATTGAATTATTCATGATATAATTTTCCTTTATTAATAATTGTGATATAATTTTTTAATTAACGTTTTATTCGGCTTATTGAATTATTTCTTTAACAGATCTGCGAACACTATTTGCCGGTGGATACTCATCCACATAACCAACTCGTGCTATAAATTGAATAACTCCAGACTGTGATAAGCGTTCATTTGCTTTCTCTTCGAAGTTCTCTTCTTCAATCATTTGATTCATTGGATGGAAACCAATCATCATATCTCTGCACGATAGGTTTAGCCTCTGATACAGTTTTCCTGTTTTTATCCAGCTTTCGGGACTGTTTTCATTCTGTATAATCACTAGCCATCCACCGCAATTTTCTATCTGTTCTTTCGTTTTTTCAATGCCGGTTTTAATAAAAGAATCTTTCATCGAATCTTCCGGTTTATAAAAGTTTCTTACAAAGAATCCGCCAAAACCTGTTATGCCCATTCCGGAAGTTGTAAGTCCATCGCGATGTTTTTCAACATCGCTGTTTGAAAAACGCATCCAGTTTGCAAGCTCTTGTTTAGCCTGATCATCCTGCGCCTGCTGGGTATAAGCTGCAAGTGTTTGCTCTGCAATATATTTTCCTTCTTCTGAAGAAGATGAGAAATAAAATATTTCAGAGCTACTATTATCAATAAGATTGTTCAAATACTCCTTTGATATTTCGGTACTATGAAATGGAGTGCGAAGTGTTCTGCGGTTTTCTATTTGACTTAAATCATATCCGCTTTTCTTGGTTTTGCTGAGATGAATTGTGGCAGCAATGGAATCATTTTTATGTTTTGCTTTTATTTCGACTTCTGCTTCATAACCAAAACTGCCGGCAGCAAGCTCTAAGTTTTCAATAAAAGCACCCAGAGAAATAAATAATCCCCGCGCATCAGGGTCAATTATATGAAGCTTTCTAGAAAAGTCAGCTTTTATAGTCAACATAGAATCATTTTCTACATCAACAATCCACGGTTGGGTGTTGTGAGAGTTACCTGCTAATGAAGCATAATAAATAAGTTGTTCTATCGGGCCAGAAATATCCTCTTTAAAATTTTCCCGGGAAACTGATCCGCATCCGGAAAAAATTGATACTAATGTGGCAAGAGTTATAAAGCTTTTTGTTTTCATTTTATCCTCTATAATTTTTAAGTGACTAAATACAGTCCAAAACTACTCTGTAACTGAGGATAAAATTCTTGACTTAAGTTAAGAAATTATTTTGTGAAGCGATTTCTTATACGGCTGAGTGATTCGGCGGTTATTCCAAGGTAAGATGCCAGGTAGTGCAGAGGAATATTTTTAACATATTCAGGATATTCTTTCATCAACCACAAGTATCGGTCCTCTGGTGAGTCATTTAGAAAACTTAAAAGATGTTTTTCAGAAGTTATAAAAACCTGTTCGGCAAGCAGTCTCCCTAATCTTTCAACTTTATGTTCTTTATCATACAGAGAAATTAAATCTTTGTACTTGATAAACAAGACATCCATTTTAACCATTGCCTGAATATTTACGATAGATGGTTTTTGCTCGATTAAGCTTGTAAATGATGTAATGAAGCCGGGTGCAAAATAAAAATCGCTTGTTACTTCGGTTCCATCTTTTTTCGTATGAAAGAAGCGCACGAATCCTTCGTGTAAAAAGAAAATTTTGTTAGCTGTTTTACCTGCATCCAGCAGAAGTTCTTTTCTAGCCACCTTCTTGTACTCAAAGTTGCTGATTAAAGTATCAAAAAGTTTATCGTCTGTTGGAATAAACTTATTAACAAATGCACGGAAGGATTTTAATCTGTTCTCAGATATTTGATCATTCATTGATAATAAAGCTCTATTGATAAATGATTATTGATTACTACTTTAAAGTTAACAAAAGCGTCTGGCAGTTTTACCAAAATCGCTCTTTAATTTTAATTATTGCTTTTGAAACTACACCAATGGCAATTCAGTAAGGCATTGCCTTAAGGTTACTTTGATGTTTTGTTAAAAATAAAAAGCCCGCAAATTTCTTTGCAGGCTTTAGTGGAGGAGAGATGATCGTTTACAAATTATTTTCGTTTTATCTTTATCGTACCATCAATAATCTTATCAAAATTTTTCTTGTATAGTTCCAAATATTTTTTGTGGTGTTCTTGTTTAACAACTCGGTCATTTACTTTAGTTATAGCAGAATTCATCTCAAGATCAAATTCCTCGCTGTTTGTAATTAGATAACCGTCTTCAACGAGTTCAGATTTAAGTTCATCCAAAAATGAATTAAGTTTTTTCATTTCACCTTTCATATCATGCATTTCAATTTTAAGACCTCTCATATTATTTTTGAGTTCTTTCATACTTCCATTCAATTCTCTCATATCAAACTCAGCGCTATCAAACTTAAAATCAAAATGTTTAAATGATTCCTTAAAATTTTTCATTCCATCTTTAAATTGATCCATATCAATATAAACATCTATATCAACATCTGGTGGATTAGGAGGAATTGATAAGTCTTTTAATTTTTCTTCAAGCTCTTTCATGTTTTCGTTAAACTCTTCGGAATCAAAATAAAGTTCAATCTTTTTATCCTTTAAGCCCTTTAAGCTTTCTTCAAGTTTTTCCATGTTCTTTTCAAACTCATCTTCATCAAACTCAAACTTAAAATGCATGAACTTATCATTATCAAAATCATGCTTAAATTTTTCCATATCCTCACTGAACTTGTCCATATCAAAATGAAATTTGTGGACATTGCCATCAAACTCTTTAAAGTCTGATTTTAATCTGTTTAGTTTATCATAAATCATTTCTTTGTGTTGTTCCATTTCACTCTCCGTAACTCGATTCCCATCCTTGTACAGAGCGGATATTTCGTCATCTTCAAAATCCACTCGCCAATCTGATCCTTTATCTTTAAATGAAAAGGATTTGTCCCCGCTAAAACTTGTTTGATTTGAATTATTATTTTGCTCAATTCCGGAAGAGCATCCGGAGAATGAGATCAAGGCTGAAAACACTATCAGGGCAAATACTATCCCAAACAAATTTGCTCTAAACTCTGTGCTTGTAAAATCAATTTTCATAATTAACCTCTTCGTTTTTGTTCTTTCTAATGGTTAAGACCGAGTTGACCCTGAAAATGTTTCGCAGTTTATTCGCTTTAGTTAAGAAAGGAAGAAATGGTTGATGAAAGGGTGAATAAAGATTTAAGTGACTCTATTTTAGAAATCCATATTTTTTAATATGCTTGTATGCAAGATATCCAACAGCTCCTGCCTGAACCATTCCGAGTGCATATCTTACAGGATCAAATTTGGAATTTTCTAAATATTGTTTTTCAAGCGGAGATAAAAAATGCGGAGAAAAATTCTTACCCGTATTTTCTGTATTTGAAAGAGCAAGTGAAGTTCTCAACCAAACTGTCTGCGGATCGCCATCAATCTGAACATTCATTTTCATATTAATAAATTCACGATGCAGCTTAAATTCATCAAACTTAATTTGTATTTCAGTTAATGGGTCAATATCTAACTGTACTTTTAAAGAATCGTCTGCAGAAATTGTTTGGGTGTTGTCGGTATGTTGAGCGAAAGAAATGAAAGTACAGATAAAAAAAAGAGACAATATTTTTTTAATACTTTTCACACATTCAAAATAGTGATTAGTAAAAATATTGTCCAACCATTAATCGGAAACATTTGCGGTTTGTTTTTTTAACTTTTTAAAATCTATTGAATGTGTAAAAAGATCAACAACTGTTTTAAGACCTATAAACAATACTATAATTGCCAGATTTGTGTTTGTAGAAAAAATCGATCCTGCAGCACCTATAAAACCACCAAATATAATTGTTAAGTGCATTGGGATTATTCTGGCATATGGGGCAAACATTATTAATCCAATATTGGGCAGTTCTTCGGCTTGTTCTTTCCGCGAATTAAAAAATTCAATAAAATAACTGATAAAAAACATTCCCGCCGAAATTAATAAATATTTTGCTCCACTGCTGCTTCCATTAGAATGAGAAAATTCTGAAAAAGCTCCAAGAAAAACAGCATAGATTAAATGAAAGAAGCCATAGTGAAAAAGAAAAAATACAGCACTTGAAATTGCAGTTGCTCTTGTGGGAAGCATTTGTTTTTTCCCTTGCTTAAAACCTTCGGTTGAAAAGTCTTTTAGTGTAATCATCTTAATGAAGTTAAAAATTCCTATGATTACACTTTGAGACCAGTAAATCCATAAAACTTCATTCGCGGAAATACCATCCACAATTGCAAAAAATATTACCAGCAAGTTGGAAAAAATTAATGACAGTGTTGATGTTTTTGAAAAATCAACCTGACTCCAAAGCTCGGATAATTTTATTCTGGGCTTATCGCTTTTCATCTAATCTATTTATTGGTTGCCCAGTTTCTTAAAAGATTTTTTTCATCGGGTGTAAGCTTTGATTCACCATGAGATACTCGATACATCCATGGCGGCATTTGTTCTTCACGCACTTCCTCCCAGATTTCTTCTTTAATCTGTTCGGTTTTACTAGTGTAGTTTCCCCACTCAGAAAAATTTAAATGTTTTCTTCCATCTTCAACATCTTTAACTGAAATTAACGACATAGGAGCTATTTTAGTATACCAGGCCCAATTTGTTTCGTTGGAATGGCAATCATAACACGCTTTTCGTAAAATATCTTTAATATTAGATGGTGCATCTATGTCTGATACAACGGGTGGATTGGTTCTTTCAACCGGTATAAATTGAATACCGATAATTACCACGACTATAAAGGCTATGAATTTTTTCATTTAGTTCCTCTTCAATTATTAAAGATGATTTACTATTGTTTCTTTTTATCCTTATTGAATTTCTTTTCCCCTTCTTTCTTTCCAAATTTATCACGATAAGTATTTGCAATTTTACAATCTTTGCAAAATCCTCCACAGCATTCTCGCCATTCCTTTTCTGTAAAATCTTTTCTTAGCTTACTCATAATTCGTTATTAAGTTTTGCTCAAAACTCTTTTAGCAGCTACAATAACATTCTCAACAGTAAAACCGTACTTTTCATATAAAATATTATCCGGAGCAGAAGCACCAAATATTTCAATGCTCATCACCTCACCGGAATCGCCAATATATTTTTGCCATCCCATACCAATACCCATTTCAACTGAAACTCTTGTTTTAATTTCTGTCGGCAGGATTTGATTTTTGTATTCATCAGATTGTTGTTCAAATATTTCCCAACTTGGAAAACTTATAACTCTAACATTTTTTCCTTCTGCCTCAAGTTGTTCCGCTGCTTTTAAAGATAGGGAAACCTCTGAGCCAGTGGCAATTAAAAGTAAATCTGGTTTTGCAACTGAGTTTTTTACTATGTAAGCTCCATATTGCAATCCCTTTGCAGAACCATACTTATTCTGATCGAGAATTGGAAGTTTTTGTCTTGTTAGTATAAGTGCAACTGGTCCGCCTGTATGATTGATAGCATATTTCCATGCCTCCACCGTTTCGTTTGCATCCGCCGGACGAATTACAACTAAATTGGGAATAGCACGAAGCGATGCTATTTGTTCTATCGGCTGATGTGTGGGTCCATCTTCTCCAAGTCCGATACTATCATGTGTAAAAACATAAATGACCTTCTGTCTCATCAAAGCAGCTAAACGAATTGCTGGACGCATATAATCAGAAAAGATTAAGAAGGTTGCACCAAATGGAACTAAACCACCATAGATTGCCATTCCATTTAAAACAGAGCCCATTGCGTGTTCACGAATTCCAAAATGTATATTCTTCCCTTTTCTTTCTTCAGCAGAAAAAGAAGTTGAAGATTTAATATGTGTCATGTTAGATTCATTAAGATCAGCAGAACCACCAACGAGAGTTGGAATATCTATTGCTGCAGCATTTAAAACTTTACCAGATGCTACGCGTGTTGCAATTTTCTCAGAATAATCTTCAAACTTAGGTAAATGATTTAACCATTCTTTATCAAACTCATAATTCATTACTGATTCAAACAAAGCATAATCTTTTGGATATTTTCTCTTGTATTCATCAACTTTTTCATTCCACATATCCTCGGCTTCCTGCCCGCACTCAGCGATTCCTTTAAAGTGAGAGTAAACCTCCATTGGAACAAAAAATGTTTTGTCTTCAGCCATTCCAAGGTTTCGTTTTGTTAGTTTTACCTCCTCTTCACCAAGCGGTGCACCGTGGGAGGAAGATTTATCCTGTTTATTCGGGCTTCCATATCCAATATGTGTTTTAGTTATTATAAGTGTTGGTTTATCACAACTTGATCTGCAAAGTTTTATTGCTCTATCAACCTGATCAGAATCATTTACATCCAAAATTGTTAAGACCAGCCATCCGTAAGATTCGAATCTTTTTTGCACATCATCGGAATAACTTATATCCGTTTTACCGTCAATTGTTATTTTATTATCATCGTAAAAGAAGACAAGTTTGCCAAGTTTTAAATGTCCTGCAAGTGAAGCTGCTTCGTGCGAAACACCTTCCATTAAATCACCATCACTGCAAATTCCAAAAATCACGTGATCAATAATCTTTATATCATCTTTATTAAAAAGTGCAGCCAGGTAATCACGTGCAATTGCCATTCCAATCGCGGTAGCAAATCCTTGCCCAAGCGGACCCGTTGTAGTTTCAACTCCAGCTGTATGACCAAGTTCTGGATGGCCGGGTGTAATGCTGTTCCATTGTCGAAAGTTTTTAAGATCATCCAATGAAACCTTATATCCACTTAAGTGAAGTATTGAGTAAAGTAGCATACTTCCGTGTCCTGCAGATAAAACAAATCTGTCTCTGTTTAACCAGTTAGGATTTGCAGGATTATGCTTCATTGTTTTGTAATAAAGTGCATAAGCAATCGGCGCCATTCCAAGCGGCATCCCAGGATGACCCGAGTTTGCTTTCTGTACAGCATCAATAGCAAGAGTTCTAATTGTGTTTATGGATAATTGTTCAATATCAATTCTAGAATCAGGCATAAAACTTCCGATTAAATTAAAAATTTGGTGGACTAAGATAAAAAAAAATTTATTATCTGAAGCCCATATTCTTCGTTTGCATAAACATTTAATTTGCAATAGTCTTTCCATCCTCCAATTTTTGAGTTAAGATTATTAAGTTATTTCTAAAACTCGCTTCGGAGAATTTATGTTCATACTTTCCCAAAAAATTTCTTTAATTGTTTTGATCGGAATTCTTTCAATTTCACTACAACTTCTTACAAATGCTCAGGATAAACAACTTACCTTTAACCAGGTTTATATGTTTGGTGAACCAAGAATTTTAAAAGCACTTCCGCGTTTGCAAGGCTGGTATGATGATGATTATTATCTGATGCAAAAACGCGATGCAACAACAAGTGCAGTTGTAAAAGTTAATGCCAAAACCGGAGAAGAAACTATTTTGTTGGATTTCAATTCAATCAATCCAAATCTTGATGAGGCAGAATTAGCTGCGGAAGAAAACATTGGCATAACAAAAGATTATGCTGGTTTACTTTTTTATGATGATAATGATTTGTTTTTCTATTCAGTCTCGCAAAATAAAGTTACTCGTTTAACAAACAATAAAGATGAAGAAGTTAATCCTATGCTTTCACCCGATGGAAAAAAAGTTGCTTACACAAAAAATAAAGATCTTTATGTTGTTAATGTTGAATCAGCAAAAGAAACCCGCTTAACAAATGATGCAAGCGATGTTGTTTATAACGGTTATGCTTCCTGGGTGTATATGGAAGAAATAATCGGACGATCACTTAACTACCGCGCTTTCTGGTGGGCGCCAAATAGCGAGATGATAGCTTTTTTAAGATTTGATGATTCACCAGTTCCGCAATTTCCTCTTTACAAAGCGGATGGCATTCATGGTAAACTTGAGTGGGAACATTATCCAAAACCCGGAGATTCAAATCCAATTGTTAAGATGGGTATTGCACAAATCAGTGCAAACAAGGTAGTTTGGATCGATGAAGATGAAAATGCGGATCAATAC
>OEIV010000819.1_pt1 | contig 15740 bp, 17 predicted proteins | sample 1539231 | NCBI WGS metagenome assembly OEIV01 (sample SAMN03794762, study PRJEB22550) | activated sludge metagenome | feature: wastewater treatment plant; material: activated sludge; isolation source: Wastewater treatment plant of a petroleum refinery complex | place: Argentina: Buenos Aires ...
TTGACGTTGTCGTTGTAGCACCAGCCCTCGTTGCCGGTGTTGTAGGGCGGGTCGATGAACACCAGATCGACCTTGCCGGCGTAACGCGGCAAGAGCGCCTTCAGCGCGTGCAGGTTGTCGCCATGAATGACCAGATTGCCGCCCAGATCGGCCGGGCCGATGCCCTTGTCCTGGCGCACCTCCAGCGGCCGGTAGGGCACGGTGAGGTGATGGTTATAGACGTACTCTTTGCCTTTGAAGACGATTTCGGGCATGGCGGTCTCGTGGCGGGCGAATCTTGGAGTCTACCCCGTCACGCCCTGGGCCCGGCGGGCCCCCCGGCGCGCGCGGGGGCGGCCGGGCTGCCCCCGTGACGAAACGCGGGTCCAGCTTGGGCGACTTGGGACGCGCCGCCACCAGCGTCTTGAGCACGCGCGGCCGTTGCTTGGCGGCGGCGGCCAGCGCCACGGTGGCGTCGGCGCGGCGGTCCAGCAGCACCAGCGCCAGCACGCGGCCATACAGGGTGCCGGTCAGCCCGTCGCCGGGGTAGCGGTCGCACACGGCCAGCGCCTCGGCCGGGCGGCCATGGGCGCAATGGACGTGGATCAACCGCTCGCGGACGCCCTGGTTGTCGTTGGGATTGAGCGCCAGCAGCCACTCCAGCAGCGGCACTTCCTCGTCGGTGCCGGACTCGGTTTCGGTTTTGCGCTCGAGCAATCGCAACGCGGGGCGGTTTTCGATCCAGCCCCATTCGAGCTTGAGCCCCTCGGCGCCATTTTCCGCGATGACCAGCCGCAGCAAGGCCACGGCATGATCGAGCAGGGCGTCCTCGATGTCGTCGAGCAAGCCGCCTTGGTCGTCATCCTCGAATTCGTACTCGTCGATGGCACTCGTCAGGTCGTCGAGAATGGCGAAGCTCTGCCAGGCCAGCGGCCTGTCGCTCAGCCATTCGATCCAGCCGGTGTCGCCCCAGGGATCCCAATCGTCGCCGGTGAGGTCTTGCCATTGGCGTTCGATCGTCGCCAGCGCGGCCGTCGGCTTAAGCGGGCCGGCGCTACCCTCCATTGTCTTCAGTTCGTGACGGCATTCCGGCGCGGGCAGTTCGCCGATCTGTGACGCAAGCACCGCCAGTTCGGCGAGACTGGTCGGCGCCGAACGGTTCATCGCCCCGACGAAGCCTTCCGGGCTGCGGACGATGTCGTCGATGAGCGAGAGAAAATCCTCGCCTTCGTGGCCGAGCTTGCGCAACCGCACCGCCCAGAAGCGCGCCCGCGCGCCCAGTTCATCGACCCTATTCTCGCTCGCCAGCATGACGAGTTCGAGGTTGGCCAGCGACGGGCTGTCCGGGTCCAGGCGCTGGGCTTCGCGGAACAGGCGCCAGGCGGCTTCGTGCTCGCCCGCGTCGGCGTGGATGGTGCAGCGGCGCTGCATGGCGGCGACCCCGATGACCTTGTCGGGCGCGCCCATCGCGCCCTCGACCAGCGCCAGGCGCAGGTCGTCGCGGTCGATGTCCATGTAGAGATCGCACAGGGCGTCGAAGGCCGGCTCGTGACGCTCGTCGAGCCGGGCGATATCCGCCAGCAGCGGTTCGAGCCGGTCTTCATTGCACACCAGGCGCACGGCCTCGGGCTGGTTCAGTTCGGGCGCGAGCAGCCGATGGGCGACGAACTTGGGAATCACGTCGGCGATGCCGACGCGGAAGGTGACGAAGTGTTCTTCGCCGGCCCCCCTCTTCCCGCCACTGGTCGGCGACGTGGGCGAGTTCCTCGGGCGACATCTGTTTGAAAGGCAGGTTCGGGTAATCCGCCACGGGGATGCGTTCGAGCGCGTAAGCGAGCACCGACAGCCCTTCGCCAATAAGCGGAACGGTATCGAACTGGGCACAGCACTGCTTGTGCTTGCGCCCCGAGCCGCAGGGACAGGGCCCGTTGCGTTCGATCTTGGGCAGCGGCAGGGGGCGCCAGCCTCGCTCGGGGCGCGGCAACGCGCGCCAGACTTCCCGAAACAGACTCAGGACGAAGGCCCGTCGCATGCCCTCGTCCGGCATTTGGCCAATCAGGCCGGGAACCAAGCCAGGCAGACGCTCCCACAGGCAGGCCAGCGCGGCGCCGAAGTCCTCGTCGGCCAGGGCGCAGTCGACGGCACCACGCAAGAGTTGGTCGATTTCCTGACGATTTTCGTGCTCGGGAGCCATGGCATTCGGGGGTAGCGGACGGGAGGCGGCAATATATACTTCCTCGATCCCCGATTCATGCCGCGCGCCGCGATTTGGCCTACCATATCCACCATCGCCGCTCCGTTTTTCGCTGCCTACCCACGCCCGCCATGCCCACCATGCCTACCCATGCCGCCGTCGTTGCCGTCCCCGGCTTCAGCCTCGGCATCCGTTGCAACGACGACGAGATCACCGGCATCGACTTCCTGGCGCCGCGCGCCGAGACACCGGCGAAATCGCTCCTGGCGAAAGAGGCGGTGCGCCAGCTGCGCGCCTATCTGAAGAACGCGCGCTTCGAGTTTTCCCTGCCGCTGGCGCCGGCGGGCACGCCTTACCAGCGCCGCGTCTGGGCCGGCATCGCGGCGATCCCGTCTGGCGGCACGCGCACCTACGGCGAACTGGCGGCGAGCATCGCCAGCGGAGCGCGCGCGGTGGGCAATGCCTGCGGCGCCAACCCGTATCCCGTCGTGGTGCCCTGCCATCGCGTCGTCGCCGCCAACCGGGGGCTGGGTGGATTTGCCCGCAATCGCGGCGGCTTTCTGCTCGACGTCAAGCGCTGGCTGCTTGAGCATGAGCGTGCCCGATAGCGCGCTGATCGATGAATTCGTAGACGCCCTCTGGCTCGCCGACGGTCTGGCGAAGAACACGCTTTCCGCCTACCGCGCCGACCTGAGCTTGTTCGCCGGCTGGCTGGCGCGACACCGGCAAGACCTGTTGGGCGCCGACGAGGCGGCCGTCAACCGCTACCTCGCGCATCTGCACACGCGGCCCGGCGGCTTCAAGCCGGCTTCGCAGCGCCGGCTGCATTCGACGCTGCGCCGCTTCTACCGCTGGCTGCTCGACCAGGGCAGGATTGCCGTCGATCCGTTGCTCAACGTCGAGCGGCCGATGCGCGCGGAGCGTTTCCCGAAGACGCTTTCGGAGAAGAACGTCGAGGACCTGCTGACGGCGCCGGAGGTCGCGACGCCGCGCGGCCTGCGCGACCGCGCGCTGCTGGAAGTGCTCTACGCCACGGGCCTGCGCGTATCGGAGCTGATCGGCCTGAAGATGTTCGAGCTGTCGCTCACCGACGGCCTGGTGCGCGTGTTCGGCAAGGGGTCGAAGGAGCGGCTGGTGCCGCTCGGCGAAGTGGCGATGGACTGGCTGCGCCGCTATCTCGCCGAAGGCCGGCCGGCGCTGCTCAAGGGCACGTCCTCCGACTTCGTGTTCGTCACGGCGCGAAAGTCAGCCGCGATGACACGCCAGATGGCGTGGACGCTGATCAAGAAGCACGCGCTGGTGGCCGGAATTGCGCGGGAGCGCATTTCGCCGCACGTGCTGCGCCATGCCTTCGCCACGCACCTGCTCAACCACGGCGCCGACCTGCGCGTGGTGCAGATGCTGCTCGGCCACGCCGACATCTCGACGACGCAGGTCTATACTCATGTGGCGCGCGAACGTCTCAAGCAGTTGCATCAAACCCATCATCCGCGCGGCTGAATTTCGAGAACCGGACCATGAAAATCGACACCCAGGCGCCGGAAACGCCGGCGACCAAGTTCCTCCACAAGCATCGCATCGCCCATTCCAACCATCTCTATGAGTACGAGGAGCACGGCGGCACCAAGGTGTCGTCGCGCGAGATCAACGTCGCCGAGCATGCCGTCGTCAAGACGCTGGTGATGGAAGACGAGGAGAAGAAGCCGCTGATCGTGCTGATGCACGGCGACCGCAAGGTTTCGACCAAGGAACTGGCGCGACAGGTCGGCGTCAAGAAGATCGGGCCCTGCACGCCCGACGATGCCCACCGGCACACCGGCTACATGGTCGGCGGCTGCTCGCCCTTCGGCACCAGGAAACCGCTGCCGGTCTTCATGGAGAAGAGCATCCTCGACCTGCCGCTGGTGTACATCAACGGCGGCCGGCGCGGCTATCTGGTCGGCGTGCATCCGCACGACATCCTGCGGGCGCTGGCGCCGAAGATCGTCGAGGTCGGCAGGGCGGACTGACATGGGGACCGCATCGATGGCGTCGCGCCGCGCCCCTTTCCTGCTCCTGTCGCTGGTGCTGGTCGGCGTGCTGCTCGCCGAGTTGATGCGGCTGGCCGCCTGCCCGCTGTGCATCATCCAGCGCACGCTGTACCTGGCGCTGGGCCTCGTCGCCGCCCTCGGGCTGGCCGTCGCGGCCCATCCGGTCGGCTCGCGCCTGGCGGCGCTGCCGATGACGCTGATCGCCGCCACCGGCGTTTTCGTCGCCGGCTACCAGGTATGGATCCAGCGCTTCGCGCCCTCGACCAGTTGCTCGCCGTACCCGACCTGGTGGGAGGACCTGGTCGACCGCGCCGGCGAGATGCTGCCCGTGCTGTTCAAGGCCAGCGGCCTGTGTTCCGACCCGGCCTGGAAATTCCTCGGCCTGTCGATCGCCGAATGGTCGCTCGGCTGGTTTACGCTGTTCCTGCTGGTGGCGCTGCGCGCGCTGACCAGGCGGCGCTGAGGCACGACACCGACAAGCGCCCATCCCTCTTCCCCTGACCGCGGAGCCACCATGGAAGCCGTTCCCGTCCGCCACCCGCCCAGCGACGCGAAGTATTGGGACGCCGCGCTCGAAACCCAGCCGCGCACACAGTGGGATGCCCTGAAGCTCCGCTTGCTCCAGGAACATCTGCATCACGCCTACGGCCACTCGCCCTACTACCGCCGAAGTTTCGATGCCGCCGGCGTCCATCCCGCGCAGGTCAAGTGCCTGGACGACCTCCGGCGCTTCCCGTTCATCGACAAGCAGATCCTGCGCGAGCGGCAGCAGGCGGCGGAACCTTTCGGCGACATCGTCGCCGTTGCCGAGCGCGAGATCGTCTACGTTTCCGCCTCGAGCGGCTCGACCGGCGTACCCACCGCGTCGCCATTCACCGCGCAAGACTTCGACGACTGGATCGACTACGAGGCGCGCCAGTTCTGGTCCTCGGGCCTGCGGCCGGAAGATCGCTATTGCCACTCGCTGAACTTCTCGCTGTTCGTCGGCGGCCCCTGCGTACTCGGCGCCCAGAAGCTCGGCGCCCTGTGCATCCATGCCGGCACCGTGCCGTCGGAACGCCTGCTGGCGATCGCGCGGCAGTTCCAGGTCACCGCGATCTGGACCACGCCTTCCTATGCCTGGTATCTCGGCGAAACAGCGATCAAGGAAGGCATCGACCTCAAGCGCGACCTCGCCATCAAGCGCATTTTCGTCGCCGGCGAGCCGGGCGGCTCCATCCCCGAAACACGCCGACGCATCGAGGATCTGTGGGGCGCATCGGTCTACGATTACTACGGCCTCTCCGACATTTTCGGCGCCTGCGCGGGCATGTGCGAGGCCAAGGACGGACTGCACTGGGCCGAAGACCACATCCTGGTCGAAGTGCTCGACCTCGACACCGGCGAGCCGGTGCCCGAAGGCGGCCGGGGCGAAATGGTGCTGACCACGCTGAAGAAAGCCGCCCGGCCGATGATCCGCTTCCGCACCGGCGACATCGTCTCCTTCACTTCGGCGCCCTGCGCCTGCGGCCGCACCTCGATCCGCCTGCAAGGCGTCCACGGCCGGCTCGACGACATGCTCATCATCAAGGGCGTCAACCTGTTCCCGAGCGATATCGAGGCCATCGCCCGCAAGGATCACGACTTCAGCGGCGAGTACAAGCTGATTGTCGAGCGTGAAAACCATCTCGACCATCTGACCGTCGAGGTCGAGCGGGCGGCGAGCTACATCGGCAACGACGAGGAGCTTGCCACCCGCTTCAACCGTCACCTGAAATCGGTGACCGGCATCACCGCCACCGTGCGCATCCTGCCGCCCGACACCCTGCCCCGCGCCACCCACAAAGCCAAGCGCGTCGAGGATCGCCGGACGGGGGTATGGGGGTAATCGGCAGGGTGGGTGACCAGCGGACCACGAACTCGTTCGCCATTCCAAGTTCGTTGCAGATCCGATTTCAACTGTCGCCATCTTTTACACACCCGGCACCAACTTATGAGACGAGCCGTTAGAAAACAATCTAACCTATTGATACTTAAATAACTCTATTTTCTAGAATACTTCTTGCTTGACCATCCTTCGCTAACAGCAAGTACGGCCCGTTCTGTTAGCTAAAGCGCATCGCCGAGTGGCGGGGCAGTATATTTCTGTCTCCGTAGAGACATAACGATGGAGGGGAGTTCAATGGCAAGAATTTCTAGAGTGCTGGCGGTTTGCACATTTCTCTTGGTGAGTTCCTCGAATGCTGCTGCGGTGGGGTTGATCGTTGCTTCGGGTGATTCCACCCCAATGGCCACTGCGGGAACTCCAGACAACAACGTGTTTTTCTCGAACGTATTGGGCGTAGGTACATCTGTTGTTGTTCATGAAGCGCCCAACGACTTCCTCGGGACATCGCTCAGCAATTTCTACGGCGGCCTCACTGGTGTAAGTTCAGCCTATGTGAATATCGGGGAGATTACTGCTTCCATGTTGAGTGGCGTCGACCTGTTCGTCTCAAGCTTGTTTGGGGGGGCGCTCTCGGCAGGTGAAGTTTCGCTCCTCAACACATTCGTCGATGGGGGGGGGAGTCTGATGTTCATGGGTGAGTACACCAACACATTTGCTGGCATCAATTCAGCCCTTGCAGAACTCGGAAGTGCTATGCGATTGATCGGCCAACCAGACGAGCCAGCCGGTAGCTACTCGGCCATAGTGTTATCCGATCCGCTAACCTCTGGTGTCTCAAGCTTTACCTATGGCTACGGCTATGGCGTTTCGGGTGGAACCTCAATATTCAAGGAGTCGATTTCTAATCGCGTCTTCATGGCCTACGAGAATGTGAATGGAGTCTCCGAGCCCGGTGCGTTTGCCCTTCTCGGACTTGGCCTTGCTGCTCTAGCAGCCGCGCGCAGGCGCAAGCAGTAATCGGCAACATCTTAGACAAGCCCGGTCATGTGCCGGGCTTTTTGCTTGGCGTAGCGGATCGCATGACACGACCCGAGATTCGCGTCGCATGCTTGTCAGACGGGCTATTTCAAGAGAATCTGACGACGGCGGCGACCGTCCACAGCTAGCCGAACCAAGTCCTCCTGAAAGTCAGCCGTCGCGGCACGCCGCGCTCAGGGGATGAAATCGATGAGGCTGTCGAGCACGGCATCCGGCGCTTCGGCCATCAGGGCGTGGCCGCTGCCGGCAATGACGGTCAGGCGGGCGCCCGGTATCGCGGCGGCAATGGCCTTGGACGCTTTCGGGGGGGTCATGCGATCCTGGCCGCCGGCGACGACCAGCACCGGCACGGCGATGGTGGCAAGGCTGTCGAGGCTGCGCGCGTAGGCGTTGCAGGCAGCCATGTCGGTACCGAACACGCCGGGCCGCTGCCGCTCCATGAGGCGCTGGTTGACGCCGAGCAGCCAAAGGCCCGGCGCGGTGTTGCGGCCGAACTGGCCGCTGGCCGAATAGGAGAAATTATTGATCATCGCCACGGCCTTCGGTTCGTCGTGCCAGGCGGCATCGAGCAGCGGCTCGGCGACCGGCATGGGCAGGGCGGAACCGATCAGTACGATTTTCGCCACGCGTTGGGGATGACGCGCGGCGGCCTCGAGCGCCACCAGCGAACCCATGCTGTGGCCGACCAGGCTGGCCCGGGTGACACCGACGGCGTCGAGCAGCGCGACGATCCAGTCGGCCATGGCCTCGATGCTGGCCAGCGGTGCGCCGCCGCCGCGGCCGTGGCCCGGCAGGTCGGGCACCAACACCGAGAAACCGTGATGGGCGAACCAGCGGCTTTGCTGGGTCCAGCACGAATGATCCTGCTGGGCGCCGTGGATGAACACCATCACGGGCTGCGCGGCGATCCGGTCGACGGCCGGCGACTTGCCCCCGGTATAGACATATGCGGACTGGTCGGCAACACGGATGTCCATGCTCACCCCTTGGCCGCGGCGGCGAGGCCGCGATTGATGTCGTCGATCAGGTCCCGAGGGTCTTCGAGGCCGATGGACAGGCGAATGGTGCCCGGATGGATGCCCGCCGCCGCCAGCGCCTCGTCCGACATGCGGAAGTGCGTGGTCGACGCCGGATGGATGACCAGCGACTTGGCGTCGCCGACATTGGCCAGATGCGAAAAGACACGCAGCGCCTCGATGAACTTGCGGCCGGCGACGCGGCCGCCGCGCAGGTCGAAGGTGAACACCGAACTACTGCCGCGCGGCAATAGCTTTCTAGCCAAGGCATGATCGGGGTGATCGGGCAGGTCGGGATGCACGACGCGCCCGATGGGGCCATCGGCGCCGGCCCGGCCCGCCAGATGGGCGACGACCTGGCGGGTGTTGTCGATATGGCGCGCCATGCGCAGCGGCAGAGTTTCCAACCCCTGGAGAATCTGGAAAGCGGACATCGGACTCAGGCAGGCACCAAAGTCGCGCAGGCCCTCGCGGCGGGCGCGCAGCAGGAACGCCGCCACCGTCGACTCCTCGGCGAAGTTCATGCCGTGAAAGCCCGCGTAAGGTTCGCTCAGGGTGGGGAATTTGCCGCTCGCTGCCCAGTCGAACCTGCCAGAATCGACGACGATGCCGCCGATGACGATGCCGTGGCCGCCGAGGAACTTGGTGGCGGAATGAAAAACGAGGTCGGCGCCGAGGTCGAACGGCCGCGAAAGGTAAGGGGTGGTGAATGTGGCATCGACCAGCAGCGGCAAGCCATTGGCGTGGGCGATGGCGGACACTTGCGGAATATCGAGCACGTCGAGACCCGGGTTGCCCAGCGTCTCGCCGAACAGCAGGCGCGTTTCGGGGCGGATCGCGGCGCGCCAGGCATCCAAGTCGCGCGGATCGACGAAGGTGGTGGCGATACCGAAGCGCGGCAGCGTGTATTCGAGCAAATTGTGCGAACCGCCATAGAGCGAACGGCTGGCGACGACGTGGCCGCCCGCGCCCATCAGCGTGGCGATCGTCAGATGCAGCGCCGCTTGGCCCGAGGCGACGGCGATCGCGCCGACACCCCCCTCGAGCGCGGCCATGCGTTCTTCCAGCACCGCCGTGGTCGGATTCGAGATGCGCGAATAGACGTGCCCGCCCCGCTCCATGTTGAACAGGGAGGCCGCCTGGTCGGCATCCTTGAAGACGAACGAGGTGGTCAGGTAGATCGGCTGGGCGCGGGCGCCGTACTGGCTATCGGGCACCTGCCCGGCATGTAGGGTCAGCGTGTCGAACCGGTAGCTCATGGCTTCATCCTCCTGGCAAGCGCCGCCCCAAGGCTTCAGCGCGAACGTTCGATCTGCACGCCGACGCGGTGCACGCCGCGGGCGACGCCGAGCTTGGCGATGGAAATCTTCACCCAGGGCGCGCGAAACTCGTCGAGCATCAACCCGATCACGTACTCGCCGAGGGTTTCCAACAGATTGAAATGCCGTTCGGCGAGTTCGGCGCGGATGCGCGCGATCACCACCGCGTAATCGATGGTCTTGGCGATGTCGTCGTCGCGCGCCGCTTCGTCGGGAACGCCGAAGGTAAGGTTGATTTCCAGCGTCTGCGGCGCCGCCTTCTCGCGCTCATAGATGCCGACATGGGCATCGACGCGCATTCCCTCGATGAAGATGAAATCCATCCCTGGCTCTCCGCTAGAATCGCGGTGATTCTAGGCGAACACGGATGAACACGTTGCAGCAAGCCCTGCTTTTCGGTCTGGTCGGATACCTGCTCGGCTCGATTCCCTTCGCCGTCGTCGTGTCGAAGGCCTTCGGCCTCGCCGATCCGCGCAGCCACGGTTCCGGCAACCCCGGCGCCACCAATGTGCTGCGCACCGGCAACAAGACCGCCGCCATCCTGACCTTGCTGGGCGATGCGCTCAAGGGCTGGTTTGCTGTCTGGCTGGCCGCGCGGCTCGGCGCGGGTGCGCTGGCCATTGCCGCGGCGGGCACCGGCGCCTTTCTCGGCCACCTGTTGCCCTTGTTCCTGCGCTTCAAGGGTGGCAAGGGCGTCGCCACGGCGCTGGGGGTGCTGGCGGGATATTCCGGTGCCCTGGCGCTGGTCGCGGCGGGCGCCTGGCTGCTCACCGCCCTGCTGACCCGTTATTCGTCGCTCTCGGCGCTAGTCGCCGCCATCGCCGCGCCCATCGCCAGCGGCTTCCTGATCGAGCGGATCGAGATCGTCACCGCCGTGGCGCTGATGTCGGCCTTGCTGATCTGGCGCCATCGGCCCAACATCCAGCGCCTGTTTGCCGGCTCTGAACCGCGGATCGGCGGGCGTGCACGGGAGCGCGCATGAACAAAGCGTTGTGGGTGGCAGCCGTCCTGGCGCTCACCGAGTCGACTTCGCCGGCCGCCGCCGACCGCCAGGCCGCCAGCATCATCGAGGGGCGTTGCGCCTTGTGCCACGGCCCGGAGGGCGAAAGCGCCAGCGCCATCTACCCCCGGTTGGCGGCCCAGAACGCGGAATACATCGGCAAGCAGTTGAAGGACTTCCGCGATGGCCGGCGCAAGAGCGACGCCATGGCCGAGATGGCCGCCGACCTGACCGATGGCGAGATCGCTGCCCTGGCGGAGTTCTTCGCCGGCAAGCCGCCCAAGTCGCGCCGGCCCGGCGACACGGACCTGGCCGGGGTCGGCCGATACATCTACGTCAAGGGCAACCCGTACTCCGGGGTGCCCGCCTGCGCCACCTGCCACGGACCGGCGGCCCATGGCACGACGCAACTGCCGCGCCTGGCGGGACAGCATCCCGCCTACCTGCAAACACAGCTGAAGGAATTCAACAAGCGCGCCCGCACCAACGACAACGCGGTGATGCACACGGTGGCCGCCAAGCTCGCGGAGCTGGAGCTCGTCGCGGTAACCGTCTATCTCGGCGGCCTGGAATAGTCAGACCGGGCGAACGGTGTCCAGCGGCCAGCGGGGCTTGACAAGAAAGGAGCCGAACACGCCATCACGCGGCGCGAGCTCGCCGGCCAGCAGACGCTGGGCGCCGCAATAGGCGATCATGGCGCCGTTGTCGGTGCATAGCGCCACCTCGGGGTAATACACGCGGATGCCCTGATTCGCCGCGTCGGCATCCAGGCGTTGCCGCAGGCGCCGGTTGGCGCCGACGCCACCGGCGACGACCAGCCGGTCCAGCTGGCAATGGCGTACCGCCATGACTGACTTTACCGCCAGCACTTCGGTGACGGCTTCCTGAAATTCCCAGGCAAGATCGGCACGCTCGCGCGCCGAGAGCGTCCGCCCGCGCACCTGGGTCAGCACGGCGGTCTTAAGGCCGGAGAAGCTGAACTGGAAATCGCCGCTCTTCAGCATCGGCCGCGGCAGTTTCAGACCACTTGGCCCGCCCTGTTCCGCCAGCGCCGAAAGCTGCGGCCCACCCGGATAGCCCAGGCCGAGCAGCTTGGCGGACTTGTCGAAGGCCTCGCCGGCGGCGTCGTCGACCGATTCGCCGAGTAATTCGTAATCCCCGATGCCAGTCACCCGCATGAGCTGGGTATGACCACCCGATACCAGCAGCGCCACGAAAGGGAAGGCCGGCGGGTCGGCCACCAGCAGCGGCGACAGCAGGTGGCCTTCGAGGTGGTGCACGGGCAGCGCCGGCACACCCAGCGCCACCGACAGCGCGACGGCAAAGCTGGCGCCGACCAGCAGGGCGCCGGCCAGCCCCGGGCCGGCCGTGTAGGCGACGCCATCGATGTCCTCCTTGCGCGCGCCCGACTGCTCCAGCACACCGCGCAACAACGGCACGAGCCGCCGGATATGGTCGCGCGAAGCCAGTTCCGGCACCACGCCGCCATAGGCCTCGTGCATGGCCACCTGAGTGTGCACGGCATGGCCAAGCAGCCCGCGACCGGTGTCGTAGAGGGCGACGCCGGTTTCGTCGCAGGAGGATTCGATGCCGAGAACGAGCATGGGCCGGGAATTTTACTTTGACAAGCACGGAAAAATGGCTAAAATCCGCGCCTCTTCAAGCCCATCCATCAGGATCAACGCAATGCCCGGTATCCGCCTCAAGGAAAACGAGCCGTTCGAAGTCGCCATCCGCCGCTTCAAGCGCACCATCGAGAAAGCCGGCACGCTCACCGAACTGCGCTCGCGCGAGTTCTACGAGAAGCCCACCTCGGAGCGCAAGCGCAAGCTGGCTGCCGCCGTGAAGCGCCATCACAAGCGCATCCGCAGCCAGACACTGCCGCCCAAGCTCTACTAAGAGCTTCCCCGATCACCAGCAAGAACCGCCCCAGCCGAAAGGGGGGCGGTTTTTGTGTTTGTGGAGGTTTGCCGCCATGAGCCTGAAAACGCGCATTTCCGACGACATGAAGACCGCCATGAAGGCCGGGGAGAAACCGCGCCTCGCCGCCATCCGCCTGCTCATGGCCGCCATGAAGCAAAAGGAAGTCGACGAGCGTATCGAGCTCGACGACGCCGGCATCGTCGCCGTGATCGAGAAGATGCTGAAGCAGCGCAAGGACTCCATCACCCAGTACGAAGCGGCGAAGCGCCAGGATCTCGCCGACGCCGAGAAGTTTGAGGTCGCGGTGCTGATGGCCTACATGCCGGCCGGGCTATCGGCCGAGGAAATCGCCGCCATCGTCGCCGCCGCAGTCGCGGAATCGGGTGCCAAGGGCCCCGCCGACATGGGCAAGGTCATCGCGCTGGTCAAGCCCAAGGTCGCCGGCCGCGCCGACATGGGCGAAGTCTCGAAGCTCGTGAAAGCGAAACTCAGCGGCAACTGAGCGGCGCATAATCGCGCCGTGATTCCGGAGTCATTCATTCAGGAACTGCTCGCCCGCGTCGACATCGTCGACGTGATCGAGCGCTACGTTCCGCTCAAGAAGGGCGGCGCCAACTACCAGGCCTGCTGTCCCTTCCACTCCGAAAAAACCCCCTCATTCACCGTCAGTCCCTCGAAGCAGTTCTACCACTGCTTCGGCTGCGGCGCCCATGGCAGCGCACTGGGCTTCCTGATGCAGTATTCCGGCCTCGGCTTTATCGAGGCGGTCGAGGATCTCGCCCATTCGGTCGGCATGCAGGTGCCGAAGGTGTCCGAGCGCATGCAGAGCGACCGCGCCAAAAAGGCGCCGCTGACCGAACTGATGCTGCGCGCGGCGCGCTTCTACAAGGAGCAGTTGAAAGCCTCGCCCAAGGCCATCGACTACCTGAAGGGGCGCGGCCTGACCGGCGAGATCGCCGCCCGTTTCGGCCTCGGCTACGCCCCCGACGACTGGCAAGGCTTGCAGCAAATCTTCCCCGACTACAACGACCCGGCGCTGGTCGAATGCGGGCTGGTGATCGTGAACGACCAGGGCCGGCGCTACGACAGATTTCGCGACCGCGTGATGTTTCCCATCCTCGACCAGCGCGGCAATGTGATCGGCTTCGGCGGCCGGGTGCTCGGTGCCGGCGAACCCAAGTACCTCAACTCGCCGGAAACGCCGCTGTTCGAGAAGGGCCGCGAGCTTTACGGCCTGGTGCAGGCCAGGCAGGCGATTCGCGACGAGGACACCGTGATCGTCGTCGAGGGCTACCTGGATGTGGTCGCGCTGGCGCAGCACGGTATCGGCAACGCCGTTGCCACGCTGGGCACGGCGACGACGCCCAACCACGTGCACAAGCTGCTGCGCCAGGCAGCGAAAATCGTCTTCTGCTTCGACGGCGATTCGGCGGGCCGCAAGGCGGCCTGGCGGGCATTGGAAGCCAGTCTCGACCAGCTCGCCGACGACAAGGCGGTCGGTTTCCTGTTCCTGCCCTCGGAGCACGACCCCGACAGCTTCGTGCGCACCGAAGGCGCGGAGGCCTATCGCGCGCTGGTGCGCCACCCGACGACACTGACCGAATTCCTGCTGCGCGAACTGAAGACAAGCGTCGACCTATCGACGGCCGAGGGTCGCGCCCGCTTGGTGCATGAGGCCAAACCGCACCTATTGAAACTCTCCGCCCCCATTCTGCGCGTGCAACTGACCAAGGCGGTGGCCGAAGCCGCCGCCCTGGCGCAGGGCGAAGTCGAGGCGCAATGCGGCATCAAGCCGCCGGCCAAGGGCTATGGCAGCCGACCGGCGCCACCGCCGCGCCGTCGGTCGATCGAGATTTCGCTGGCCAAGACGCTGCTGGAGGCGGTGCTACGCCGACCCGGGCGCGCCGCCCGCCTGCCTCTGGATCTGGTCAGCGGCGACAAGCAGGAAGAGGTGGCGCTGCACGCCATCGCCAACGCCATCGACCACGGCGAGCTGCCGGCCGGCAATCTGGGCCTGCTGATCGAGCATTTCCGGGGAACGGCCTTCGAGACAACGCTCGCCGAAGCGGCGGGACGCATCGCCGCCGAGGATATCGACGAAGGCGAGGAGGACGCGGTGTTTCAGGACGCCGTCGAGCGTCTGCGCGCCGCGGCCCTCAAGGCGGACATCGAGGAACTGACGGCGAAGCGGACACTGACCGCCGAGCAGCAGGTGGAACTTGCGCGCCTGCTGACAGCCAAGGCCAGGAACGACGCCCGGCCGAAAAATTGAACTCTGCTACAATGATTCGTTTCCCCATATGTTTGGCGCGACCCTGACTCCAGGAAGGCGCTCTGGACCAGATTCCTAGGAATTTCAAGATCATGCCCAAGGAAACCGCAAAGTCAGCCAAGGCCAAAATCACCGCCAAGGCCGCCACGAAAGCGCCCGCCAAGAAGCCCGCCGCCAAGCCTCAGGCCACCAAGGCCGCCGCCAGGAGCAGCGCGCCGGCCAAGGCCAAACCCGCGGTCGCGGCGAAAGGCAAGCCGGCGGCCCATCCCGTCGCCACGAAGGAAACCGCAAAAGCGGTCAAGGCGAAAGCCGCGCCAGTAGCGCTCGATCCGCCGCCCGCACCAGCGGCCCTGGTGGCAAAGCCCGCGGCAAAACAAGCCGCGAAGGGACGCAAAGGCCGCGCCCTGCCGCCAGAGCTCGCCCTGCCGCAGGCGCCCGTCGATATCGAAACCAAGCGCACCCGACTCAAGACCCTCATCGCCCTGGGCAAGGAGCGCGGCTTCCTCACGTACGCTGAAATCAACGACCACCTCCCTGACGACCTCGTCGACGCCGAGCAGATCGAGTCGATCATCTCGACGTTCAACGACATGGGCATCCAGGTCTTCGACGAGGCGCCGGCCGCCGACGACATGCTGCTGGCCGAGGCGGCGCCCGCCCAGGTCGACGAGCAGGAGGTGGAGGAGGAAGCCGAGCAGGCGCTGTCGAGCGTCGATTCGGAATTCGGCCGCACCACCGACCCGGTGCGCATGTACATGCGCGAGATGGGCTCGGTGGAACTGCTGACGCGGGAAGGTGAAATCGAGATCGCCAAACGCATCGAGGACGGCCTCAAGCACATGGTCATGGCGATTTCCGCCTGCCCGACCACCATCGCCGAAATGCTCGACATGGCCGGCAAGGTGGCGCGCGACGAAATGCGCATCGACGAACTGGTCGACGGCCTGATCGACCCGAACGCCCAGGACGAGGACATCGAGGCGCTGGCCGAGGACGAGGAAGCGGCCATCGAGGCGGACGAGGCCGAAGATGAGGACGAGGAAGGCGGCGCCATTTCCGCCTCCATGTTGCAGTTGAAGCAGGATGCGCTCGAGCGCTTCTC
>OEIV010000820.1_pt1 | contig 15734 bp, 13 predicted proteins | sample 1539231 | NCBI WGS metagenome assembly OEIV01 (sample SAMN03794762, study PRJEB22550) | activated sludge metagenome | feature: wastewater treatment plant; material: activated sludge; isolation source: Wastewater treatment plant of a petroleum refinery complex | place: Argentina: Buenos Aires ...
CATACGATATAAGGCCACGTGACTGGAGTTCAGACGTGTGCTCTTCCGATCTTCCGTCTCCGAGATCGTGTAGCTCAGCGTCAGCCCCGGCTGCAAGATCAGCCCGCAATCCTCCTGTACGAATCCGCGGAAGTAATACCCCGTTGTGTAGTCGAGCGTCAGTGACACTCCGAACGGGCTCTCGCTCTCCGACGCCTCCTCTACGTTCGTTGACCCCTGCTCTGTCGCGGCCGCCGCCACCTCTCCAGTGGTCGCGCTTGCGGCCGGCTCCTTGGCCTCTTGCCCAAGCGCCACGCCGCCCATCGACATCCCCGCCGCCAACCCCGCCGTCATCGCCAGCCCATAAACCTTCTTCATGGATCGCTCCAGCGTGTGCCGCCCGCTCCGGGCGCTCTCCGTGTTATCGACCGATTTTCGCACGTCCTTGGAGAGAATCCGCCCCTCGGCGGCATTCTGTTCGCAATTCAACCCGATCCCCGCCGCCGACGAGCCACACCACGCAACACCAAGCGGTTGCGTGTCAACCGCCCAACCCTCTCGGCCGCGCAATTACCACCTGAGCCAAAGAGCCCAATCTGCCGCTGGATCTCGCACTTTGAGCCAAACGACTCACGGCCACGCCACCGCGGCCCAAGTACCCTCCCGCGCCTGAAGAGAGCGAGCCGCCGCGGGCACGCCGCACCCGGCCGGAGTCGAGCGCGACAGCATCGGGCTCGCCCGTCGCGCGACTCGCAGGGAGAGGACACATGAACCGCTCGCGCGAAATGTCTGGCCCGCCATTGGCGCACGGCCTCGACATCAATCGCACTGCGATATCCATCGCGGTGATGGCGATGGGATCGTTATGTACCATTGCAGATGCGCAGGACGTCGACTGGTGGCCGATGCTGCCGAACGTAAACCCCGTGCTCGACGGCCGGGCCGCGCCGCCCGTGGGCGAATGGGACCGCGCCGACTACGTGCTCAACCGACAAGGCGACGGAACCTTCCGCGCCCAGTGGCAGCGCAACTGGACGGCAACCTCTTCATCGCTCAACCAGGTTCAGTACCCCGGGGTCACGCTCTTCGACATGCACGATCTCTGGGGGTACTTGACCTCAGACACCGCCGATTACAACACATTTGAGTACACGCTTGGCGCAACCAGCGTGAGAGGATGGGTTTTCGCGAACGACGACGAGCCCGATGACTCGTCGTGGATCGGCAACTCTGAACTCGGCTACGCCTCGGTCGACGATCGCGGCTTCATCGTCCGACTCAACGGCAACTCGGCGACCGATTTCCACTGGCTCCCGGGAATGCCCGAACCGGGCGACCCCCTCTGGAACTGGGACAACAGCTACGGCTTCTTCGGCCGGGCCGGATTCAACAACTCAACCTTCATGGAGGGGCTCCCGCTCAACGGCGGTGGACCAGCCGGTGAGGTCTACGAAGTCGCCCTTTACGGCGGAACTCAGGTCTGGATCGACGCGGCCGGCGGCGGAGGCGGAGGAGGCGACGGCGCATTCGTACCGTGTGAAACCACCCTTAAAGTGAAGATCAAGGACCCTCACTACGGCGATCCAGCCAAAGAGCTTGAAATCAAGATCCTCGGCCCAGGACACGTCAATCTCATTCCTGCTCCGAGCGCCCTTGCACTTTTCGGCCTCGCAATCGCGCTGCGCCGCCGCCGCTAGCCCACGTCTGCTCGTCTGAGACAACCGAGCCGCGTCGGACACGCCGCTCCCGGTCGAAACCGAGCGCGACAGCATCGGGCTCGCCCATCGCGCGGCTCGCAAGAAAAGAGATAGGAGAAGACCATGATACACCGCAACCTCACCATCGCCGCCGTGTTCTGCGCCTGCGGCTCCGCGCTCGCGGACGTTCATGTGACCAGCGTCAACGTCAGCGCGAATGTGAACGGCTCGCCGTTCACGATCACCGGCAACGCTTCGTACTCGCAGTCCGTGCCCAGCGACGTCACAAACGAGTTCACGTACTCGTCGATTCCCGACGGGTACCACGCCTTCGTAATCATCACCATCTTCAACACATGGAAATGCAGTGCGATGGATGGGGCGGTCAACCTGGCCGACGCCACCGGGGGCGGCTTCACCCTCGCCCGAAACGTGTCCATTTTCGATGGTTCGACGAGCGTGGGCTCGTTCTTGATCTCGGGGACGGTATATGAAACGGGCCCGCTCACAGGCGTGGCTGACCTGACGCTGACCGGCGACTATTCAGGCCCGCTCGATCTTGTGGGAGCGTCGGGTTACCACCAACTGCTGCAGCAAGCCGGACCGAACGAGATTCACGGGGCATTCACGCAATTCCTCAATCGTTCCGGCGGGAGCCCGCTCAGCGCGGAGGTGCAGAACACCTGGACATACACCGCGGGGCCCGGCCTGCCCGGTGATGAGTACTCCATCCTCGAGATCGATTCGCTGACCTTCGACGAGGCCTCCGGCTTGCTGAACCTGACTGGGTCCGGGTGGTACGAGATCCCGGCACCCGCTTCATCCGGTCTGCTGGGGCTCGCCGGCCTTCTCATGTCCCGCCGTCGCCGCTGATCCCTTCGTCACGCGCCAGAGAACAATCGCGTGGGAATGCACGTTTCCTTCCACTCCGGGCGGCCGCCCACGCGACCGCCCGCTTTCATGCTCCGCGCCAGCGCATCCCCCGCGCCCTTCACACCCGCCCGAACCACGAGAACACCGACAACACCCCGAAGCACACGCACGCCGACGTCACCACGCCCAGCGCAGCGCCCACCGCGTAGTAATCCCAGCTGTCCCGCCCGCGCCACGCCCGCCTCACCAGCGGCACCCACATCATCCCGATCAGCGGCATCAGCCCCAGCACCACCGCCACCAGCCATGCTCGCTTCGGAAGTCCAAAGCCGCCGTGGTCGATCGCATTGATCGCCACCTGCCCAAAGAGCGCGAGCAGCCCGATCGCGTACAGCACGCCATCGCTCGCGCCGGAGCTGATCACCTTGCTTGTCTCACGCTCGCACATCCGCGGCTCTCCGCGCCGCCACGCCTCACCACGACGACACTCGCCACTCATGCCCGCGCACTTCTTCAGCAGCCCGACCGACGACGAGAGGTCTTCTCATCGTGACTTCGTGACTTCCGCCTCGCCGCTACGCCTCATAGATCGGGCGCACCTTGCCCTCAAGGTGCCGCAGCAAGGGGTCCGACGACAGCGGCCTGCCCGTCACCAGCTCGCACAACTCGCCCGCGCGATACCGCTTCCCGTGCTGGTGGATCTTCTTCCGCAGCCACGCAAGCAGCGGCGCAAAGTCGCCCTTGCTGATCCGCGTCGGCAGGTCCTTGATGTCCTTGTTGATCTTCTCCCAGAACTGGGCCGCGTACAGATTGCCCAGCGTGTAGGTCGCAAAGTAGCCGACCAATCCGAACGACCAGTGCACATCCTGCAGGCAGCCGCGCCGATCGTCCGGCACCTTGAGCCCGAACGACTCCTCGAAGCGCCGGTTCCACTCGCCCGGCAGGTCCTTGATCTTGAGGTCGCCCGCGATCATCTCGCGCTCCAGCCCGTAGCGCAGCATGATGTGCAGGTTGTACGTCGATTCGTCCGCCTCCACCCGAATAAAGCTCGGCTGCGCCGTGTTCACCGCGACGTACATCGTCTTCACGTCCACGCCCGACAGCGCCTTGCCGAACGCCTTCTTGGCCTTGGGCAGCGCCCACACCCAGAACTCGCGCGACCGCCCGACAAAGTTCTCCCACATCCTCGACTGGCTCTCGTGGATGCCAAGGCTGATCGCGTCCGCGATCGGCTGCCCGAAGAACTTCTCCTTCGGCAGGCCCTGCTCATACATCCCGTGCCCCGCCTCGTGCATCGTGCCGTAGAGCGCATCGGTGAACTTCTCGTCGCGATACCGCGTCGTAAGCCGCACGTCGCCCGGGCCAAACCCGGAGCAGAACGGGTGCGTCGTCACGTCCAACCGCCCGCCCTCCAGATCAAACCCGATCGCGCGCAGGACGACATGCCCGAATTCGTTCTGCACCCGCGCGTCGACCTTCCCCGTCAGGCACTTCGTGCTGATCTTCTTCTTCGACTTCGACACGTCCGCGATCAGCCCCGACAGCCGCTCCCGAAGCGGCTCAAAGATCGCGTCCACCTGCGCACACCGCATCCCCGGCTCATACTCATCCAGCAGCGCGTCATACAACTCGCCGCCCGACGGCGTGCCGTAGCACTCCGCCTTGCGCCGCGTCAGGTTCATCATCTTCTCGAGCCACGGCCTGAACATCGCAAAGTCGCTCTTGGCCCGGGCTTCCTTCCACGCCTCCTGCGACTGGCTCCCCACCTTCGCCAACTCCGCCACCAGATCGCCCGGCAGCTTCGTCGCCATGTCAAAGTCGCGCCGCATCTCGCGCAGGTTCGCCGCCCGCACCGGGTCGCCCGTGACCTCCGCGTCCTGCTCGCACGCGGCGATCAGATCGCCCACCCGCGCCGACGTCCGCTTGGCGTGCACCATCTCCGCGATCATCGCGTTCTGGTCGGCGCGGTTCCCCGCGCCCGCCGGCGGCATATACGTCTCCTGATCCCAATTCAGCAACGCCCCCACCGCGTTCAGCGTGGCGGTGTCGTACAGCAGCTTGCAAAGCTCGGCATAGTTCGGCGGAAGAGTCTTCGACATGGCAAACCTCCATGATTTCGGCGATCGATCAACCGCCCCAGCATACGCCCCCCGATCCGCCCCCGCCGCCTCGCCCGCCGGACCGCTCCGCCCCCCCCCGTAACCCCCCTCCACCGCGCGCTTTCATCCACACCCTTCACGCCGCCAGCCTCCGGTACACTCTCGACATGAAACACTCGATCACCCGCCGAACCTTCGCCGCGATCGCCATCGCCCTGTCGCTCGCCGCCTGCGACAAGAAACCGAACGAGCCCGCATCCCAACCGCCCGCTCCCACCGCCAAGCTCACAGTCCTCGCCGCCGCCTCGCTCTCCGACGCCTTCCGAGAAATCGGCGCCGCCTTCGAATCCACCAATCCCGGCACGAAAGTTGAGTTCAGCTTCGCCGGCTCCAATCAGCTCCGCACGCAGCTCGAAAACGGCTCGCCGGGCGATGTCTTCGCCTCCGCCGATCGCAAGCAGATGGACACCGCCATCGCCTCAAAGGTCGTCGACGCCGCGACCTCCCGCGTCTTTTCCCACAACCAGCTCGTCGTGATCGTTCCTCGGTCCAACCCAGCGAAGATCGAGTCGCTCGCGGACCTCGCCCGTCCATCGCTCAAGATCATCGTCGCCGACAAGGCCGTGCCCGTCGGAAACTACACGCGCCTCTTGCTCGACAACGCCGCGAAGGACACGGCCCTGGGCGAGAGGTTTGTAGCCGCCTTCGACGCAAGCACCGTCTCGCGCGAGCAAAGCGTCGCCGCCGTCGTCGCCAAGATCGCGCTCGCCGAAGCCGACGCCGCCATCGCCTACGCCAGCGACGCCAAGGGCGCCAGCGCCGACAAGCTCATCGCCATCCCCATCGCAACTTCGCTCGCACCCCGCGCCTACTACCTCATCGCCGCCACCTCTCGCGCCACCGATCCCAAGCTCGCGGCCAAGTTCATCGAGTTCATCCTCTCCCCCCAGGGCCGCGACGTACTCAGCAACCGCGGCTTCACGCCTCCCGAACCCGCCTCAAACTAGCCCACGCCGCTTGAGCAATCCGCCCACCAACTCGCCCTCATCTCCCCGCCCCGCGCGACGCATGTCCGTCGTGCCCGCGATCCTCTCACTCCCGCTCTTTCTTCTCCTTCTCGTCCCAGTCGCGCTGCTCGTGACGCGCTCATCGCCCAATTCCTTCCTCTCCGAGCTGGCCGCGCCCGAAACTCGCAGCGCGATCCTTCTCAGCCTGCTCTCCAGCACCGCCGCCCTGCTCGTCACCATCCTGCTCGGCACGCCCCTGGCCTACTGGCTCGCGCACACACGCTCTCGCGCCGCCACGCTCGCTGAGGCGATCGTCGACCTGCCCACCGTTCTCCCGCCCTCGGTCGCGGGTGTCGCGCTGCTCCTGGCGTTCGGGCGCAACGGCACCATCGGCGCGTGGCTGCATTCGCTCGGCCTCGATCTTGCCTTCACACCCCTCGCCGTTGTCATCGCGCAGGTCTTCGTCGCCTCGCCCTACTTCGTCCGCGCCGCCCGCGCCGGGTTCGCCTCCGTCGGCGCCGACCTGCGCGAAGCAGCCACCATCGACGGCGCGACCGGTTGGGGCCTGGTGCGGCGCGTGCTCGCGCCGGCCGCCGCCCGCTCGCTCGGCGCGGGCGCCGCGATGTGCTGGAGCCGCGCCATCGGCGAATTCGGCGCCACCATCATCTTCGCCGGCAACCTCCCGGGGCGCACGCAGACCATGCCGCTCGCGGTCTACCTCGGATTTGAGCAAAGCCTCGATCGCGCGCTGGTGCTCTCGGCCATCCTCATCACGATCTCACTGGCCGTGCTGCTCGCGGTGCGCCTCCTGGCGCCGCGCGCAGGCGACACCGCGCTGTGACTACTTCTCCGTCGCCGCGCCCGGCGCACTCTGCTCCTTTTCGCACGTATGCACCGTAAGCGAGGTGAGATTGCGGACCCATCGAGAGTGCTTCCGCTCATCCGAAACGATGATCTTGAACGGGCCGTCTTTTTCGGTCAGCGGCTTGTCGTTGCACGTGTCCGCGACCAGCACGGCGCGATCACTAAACTCCGCCGACAGCTCCGGCAACGCGAACACCACCGCGTACCCATCGGAAGCCTCGGCGAGCAGATAGTCTCGCAAACGCGGCCCGAGCATCCCCTGCCCAAAGTCCAGCCCCGCCTTGGACAGCACGTGCTGAGCCAGCACGCCGTCGTACACCAATGGCTTGCCGTCCTTGTCTTTGACGGTCACCGTGCGACGCGGCATCGCCCTGAAATCCGACATTGACAGTTCGATCGCCTTCAGGCCGCGACCAGCAACGCGCAGCGTGCCTGGGGCCTTTGTGCTCTTGGCTTCCTGTGCCGGCTCGACCTGTCCCACACCGCGCGCCTTTCCGCCCAGGCCAGCGCCGACGACCAAAGACACGACCGCAATCGCCACCGAAAGAACTCGACGCATGGCCAACTCCACTCCCAAGCCGCAGGAAATATCGCCAACGCCGATGCAGCCTAGGGATTCTCTCCCAACAACGCGACCGCCGCCCCGCCCGCGAGCACGAAATCCTCCACATGCCCCGACAGTCGCCCGTCCTCAGTCACAAAGTGAACATGCACGTCGCTCGTGCCCGGCGTGAACCGGCGGCCCCGCGCGACTGATCCTCCCGTGTCACCCAGGCCTGCGGCGCGGCGTCGGTTCCGCTCCTGCGCCACGGACACGCCTTCGTGTCCGTGCGTCATTGCCGACACCGCATCCCAGCGCGGTACCCTTGGAACGTCAGCCCACGGCGCGACAGTTCACGCGAGAAGTCGTCGCCCCGCTCATGTACGGGGGATGGACTTCTCCCACTCGCGGCATCGGGCTTCTCGTTACGAGCCGACGACGAATCAGAAGGTCAATCGGTGCCGTCCCCGAGAACCTTGGGTCCGCCTGAGCGGAACCTCTCTTCTGTGCCTCCCCATCACCCATTCTCGATATCCCGCGGTTTCTCAACTTTGCGCGCGTTGCCCACCCTCCACACCACGCGAGCCCGGGGGTTGTGCGCTCGCACCAATTCGCGCGGACCTTGCGCGATAACCAGACCGGACCATGGCCCGTGTTGCCCGGCGCGAACGCGATTCTCGGAATCGTTCGTTTTTTTCAACGGCCGCCTGAAGTCGCCCCCGACGAGCGTCGATCGGATGATGCGATGCATCGCCCAGACGCACACCGGAACGACCGCGGGCGCACCAGCCCCGCCGGGAAGAAGAACCTCCCGCCCGACCCCACGCGCGCGGACCGCAGCGTGCAGGAGGTCGCGTTCCTCGCCCACGAGCTCTCCAACCTGCTCGACGGCACGCTGCGCTGGATGAGCCTCGCGGTCCGAACGCTCGACCAGGCGCGCGGCAAGGGCATCGACGAAAATCTTGACCAGGCCCAGCGGCAGATCAACAGCGCCGCCGCGGGGATGACCCGCATGAGCGAACTGGTCGACGCGGCCCTGCGCAGCGCGACCGTTTCCATCGGCTCGGCGCTGGCGGGGAAGGGGGTGTCGGTGGGCGGGGGGAACCGCCCCGCCGGGGGGGGCGGGGCGCCCGACGGGCGGGGCCCTGGGCTTTTCATCCGGGGGACCCCGCCCGCGGCTCTTGAGGACGCGCGGTGCGGCCCGCTCTACGCCGCCCTGCTCAATGCGCTGCGCAACAGCGTCGAATCGATCAACGACTATGCGATGAGCGTCGGCTCGGTGTTCCCCGCGGGGCGCATCGAGATCGAGGCGACCAGCGAGTTCGGGCCCGACGGCGGGCGCTGGATCGCGGTGTACGTGAAGGACAACGGGATCGGCCCGCCGCGCGGCTCGGACGCCGCCCGGGTCTTCGACTTCGGATTCACAACGAAGGCATCGGGGTCGGGCGTAGGCCTGTCGCTGGCGCAGAGCATCGCGCGCGAGCTCAAGGGCACGATCCAGCTCCTGCCGCGCTTCGACACGGGGGACCCCAAGCGGCCGGGCGCGGTGCTCCGCATCGCATTCCCGGAACAGACAGAAGAGAATCGCGAGTTCGGCGAACGGGAGTAACGCCGAGCTCTTCAGACCGGAATGGGCACGGAGAGAAAGAGAGAAGTGCGTATGGGTGAGTTTGCCTCGCGCATCCTGGTGGTGGACGACGATTCGATCGTCGCGGAGTCGATGGCGGAGTTTCTGCGCGCCGAGGGATACGAGGCCGCGACCGCGCTCAACGCGGGCGAGGCGCTCGAATCGCTGGCCGAGGCGGAGAAGACGCCCCCGGCGTCCGGGCAGCCGATCAGGCCGTTCTCGCTGGTCATCAGCGACGTTTCCATGCCCGGCACCGACGGCCTTGCGCTCCTCCGCGAGATCAAGCGTCGCCATCGCGGCGTGGTCGTGCTCATGGTGACGGGCTACGGCACGATCGAATCGGCGGTCGAGGCGGTGCGCCTCGGCGCCGTTGACTACCTCACCAAGCCGGTCGTCGACGACGAGCTTCGCATCGCGCTCGAGCGCGCGCTGAAGCAGCAGGCGCTCCTGGCGGAGAACCAGGTTCTGCGCCAGCGCCTCGACGGGCGTCTGTCGCTCGACAACATCGTGGGCACCGACCCGCGGATGCAGCGGATCTATGAGCTGGTCGAGGCCGTCGCGCCCAGCCGCACCACCGTGCTGATGACGGGCGAGTCCGGCACGGGCAAGAGCCTGATCGCGCACGCGATCCATCATCACTCGCCGCGCGCGGGCAAGCCCTACGTCGAGATTTCGTGCGGGTCGATCCCCGAGACACTGCTGGAGAGCGAGCTCTTCGGGCACGTCAAGGGCGCGTTCACCGGCGCGCACGCCGACAAGGTCGGTCGGTTCCTCGCCGCGAGCGGCGGGACGATCTTCCTCGACGAGATCAACAGCGCCTCGCCCGGCATGCAGCTCAAGCTCCTGCGCGTGCTTCAGGAGCGGAAGTTTGAGCCCGTGGGCTCGACGCAGACCATCGAGGTCGACGTGCGTGTCGTGCTCGCGAGCAACCAGCCGCTCGAGCAGCTGGTCGCGTCGGGCCAGTTCCGCCAGGACCTGTACTACCGCATCAACGTGGTCAAGATTGAGCTGCCCCCGCTGCGCGACCGCATCAGCGACATCCCGATCCTGGCCGAGCACTTCCTGGCGAAGTTCGCCAGGGACCTCGGCAAGCAGATCGCGGGCTTCTCACCCGAGGCGATGAACGCGCTGCAGCGCTACCAGTATCCCGGAAACGTGCGCGAGCTGCAGAACGTGATCGAGCGTGCGGCGGTGCTTTCACGCCGCCCGATCATCAGCGCCGAGGACCTTCCGCCGTCGGTGCTCGGTCAGGCGCCGGAGCTGACGCTCCGCCGCGCGACAAATGATGAGGGCGAGGACCTGCCCTGGGTTCCCATGCCGCTGGAGGAAGCGCTGCGCGAGCCGGAGAAGCGGATCCTGCTGCGGGCGCTGAAGGCCAACCACTGGAACCGGCAGAAGACGGCCGACCAGCTCGGCATCAACCGCACAACGCTTTACAAGAAGCTCAAGGCGCACGGGCTTGCGGGCCCGGACGATCGCATGGCGGGGTGAAGAAGAGCTGAAGTGGCGAACTGGCGAAGTACAAGAATCGCACCGTCTGCGCGATTTCCACGGCGATCTCGATTCCCCACCACTCCCCATTCCCGACTCCCGCTTGCTCTTCACGACTCACGGGCATTTCTTCATGACTCCGTGATTTCGTGACTTCACTTCGCCTGCTCATCCGTCGGCATCGTCATGATCGAGTGGCGGATCCCCCACTTGCTCATCTTCGCGCCGTCGTCAAAGTCACGCATCGGCGCTGTGTCGATCCCGAAGCCCTGGCCCGCCGTCTGCAGCTGGTTGTACGGCATGGTCGGGTCCCAGCGGTACGAGAACACCGCCCCCTGCGGCCCATTCGCAAACGCGATCGGCACGCGCGAGCTCGTCCACACGTCGTACAGCATGCACGTCAACCACCCCTCGTCGAGCGCGGTGTTGCCCACGCGCGACGTGCGATAGGCGATCATCTGCCCGTTCAAGCCCGGCCCGCCCTGGTGGAACAGGTACAGCTGTCCGGCGTTGTTGAAGGCGACGATCGGGCGCGTCACGGTGCCGTTGCCCGAGCCTTCGCCGCGCGTCCACTTGGTCACCTCTTCGTGGATGCGGTCGCCGTTGACGTTGCACCAGGTGACGCGCATGCACCAGCTCACGCCGCGCGAGTTGTTGTACGCCGTCGCGACGATCAGCTTGTTGGTGCCCGGCTCGACGCCAAGGCCCGCTGGGACCACGGACCTGATCTCGAGCTTCGTCGGCGGCGTGACCAACGGCTTGCTGAAGTCGTTGTCCTTGAACGTCATCCACCGCGCGTCGAGCGTGTCGTCCTGGTTCCGCGTCACCAGCAGCACGCGATCACCCACGCGGCACACCGATAGGTCGATCGGCGGCACGTCGGGGATCTTGACCGGCGCGCCGATCTCCGTCCCCGTGAATTTCGTCACATGCCAGCCATAGATGTGGTGGTGGATCATGAGCCCGTAGTCCTTGCCTCCCACCAGCAACGGCTCGCGTTCGGTCGCGGTGCCGGGGAAGTTCCGCGGCTCGTTCCAGGCGTTGTCGCCCTTGTACGCGCGAATCCAAACGTGATCTCGCGTCTGGTCGACCGATGCGAGATAGCACACGTCGCCGACGTAGGCCAGAGCGGGCCCGGTTCCGGTGATGTCCACATTCCCGCGCACGCCGCAGTTGGTCGACCCGCCGTAGTTGATGTCGGCCTCGACGGGCGTGTCGTCGAACTTGCCGTTGTGGTTCCAGTCGATCATGGTCGTGCCGTCGCCGTTGTCCTTGAGCGTGAAGCGGAAGGGGTGGTTGGCGAGGTACTTCAGGTCGGCGTACGGATACGCGAGTTTCTCGCTGAGATTTCGCTCGTCGAGAACCGTTTCGCGGAATTGACCGCGAGAGAAGTGGATCTTGTTGCCGTCACCGTCGAAGGAATAACTGAACGCGTACGACATCAGCGACGGATAGAGCGGGCACCAGGGCGCCGCGGAATCGCCCTCGTGCCCGAGCGACATCTGATGGCCGAACTCGTGCGCGAAGACCGCCCATCCGTTGCCGCACCCGCCCATGTCGCCGGTCTGGGCCGCCTGCCCGCCGCCCCACGGCGTGACCTGCATCCAGTGCATGAGGCCGCGCTCGTTCCTGGCGAAGTACTTGGCGCCGACGTCCCACCACGGGAGCGTCTGATCCTCCTTGGCGACCAGCGTGGGAAGCGGGCGGATGTGGACCCAGATGCCGTGCGAGCCATCGGGGTTCGGCGTGTTCAACTCGCGATAGAGACGCTGCACGTGCGGGATTTCATTGGCGAATTGCTTGGGATCCACGCCGTCGAAATACGACACGCTGCAAATGACGTCCTGGCGCATCGGGCTGAGCTGCTTGTCGCGTTCGGCCTCGGGGCGGTCCTTGGAATAGAGCGGGATGTCGGGCCCGAGGTCGACACCGCGCGGCAGGCCGTTGACCTCCCAGCCATCCAGGATCGAATCGTCGTCTGTGTCGCGGTCGAAAGGATCAGTGCCGAGCTCGCGTTCCTGCAGATCGGTCAGGCCGTCGGCGTCGGAGTCGAGATCACCCGACTTGTAGCCTGAGACGACACGAATCACATGGTGGTCGTGGGGAACGTGGCAGCCATAGACGAGCGCGAAGTCTTCCGTTTGTCCGTTCTGGCGCGGGCGAGAGAATGCAAAATCAAACTTGGCAACCACCTGGGCTCCGCCTTCGTAGGGTGGTGCCCACCGCGAATACCAATAGCTCTTCCACTCCCCGTCTCCAAAGGCAGCTGGCGCGAGTGCCAGGCTGCCCACGATCCTGACCACTTGGTCAATCACTCCCGGCGGCGGAAGCTGTTCATCCTGGCCCGACGGAACCAACGCTCGATCCCTAACCACATAGATGCGGCTGTTCGTGTCATACACGCGACTTTCGCCGTTCTTGTTGCGATACACACCCTTCAACGTCACACCATCCGGTGCTGCGAGCGTCACCACCTGATCGAACTTCCCGTCCTTCGGCCGGCCGACCACTCGCACCTCGTGCGGCCCGACGATCGCGATCTCTTCGCCGGGCAGGTCCGCGATCCAATCGCCTCCCTGGAGCGCCACCGCGTTCTCCGGGCCGTTCTCCAGGATCATCTGCCAGCCCGCGGGCTTCCAGCCGTGAACGTTTGGCGAATAGAACAACTGCCGTCCGGCGTTGAAAGTGAAGAGGTCGTCGAGCCCGTCGCCGTCAAAGTCCGCGCCGGCGTAGAGCGAGCAATCGGGGCCCGAGGTGTACCAGTCGTTGGCCTTGGGCTCGTCGTCGACAACGCCGCCCTCGGGGCGAGCCGGCCCCTCGCCGTGCGCAAGCCCGGCGCCGTGGGCCAGCCCCGCGAGCGATGGGATCGCCAAGAGGAGAGCGGCCGCGGCGTTGAGTTTCATCAAGCGTGACATCGCTTCGAGCATGATCGGTCTCCGTTGAAACAGACTTCTACTCTACCGGAACGCGGCGGGCGCCTGCGACGGCAACTCACGCATCGCCGCCCGCGAATCCGCCGGTTGTTGGTCACTCTCACGCCGAACAGGAGCCCATCATGGGGTTCATCCGACACATCCCGGGAACCAGGCCGATCGAGCCCGTGCGCCACCACGACAAGACGCTCGGCGTGGGCGTGCTTGGGCTGCACGAAGGGCGGACGCTCCTGCTCTCGCTGTCGACGCGCTGCAGCGACGCGCGCCCGGTCGCGGGCTGCGACCTCTCGCACGAAAAAATCGAGGCCTCGAAGAACGAGCTGCCGGACCTTTTCTACACGACCGATTACGACACGATGCTGAAGCGCCGCGACGTCGACATCGTCGCGATCTACACGCCCGACGCGCAGCACGGCGAGCACATCGTCAAGGCGTTCGAGGCGGGAAAGCACGTCATCTGCACCAAGCCGCTCGTCAACAGCTTCGACGACGCGCGCCTGATTCTCGATGCGGGGCGGCGCACGGGGTGCAAACTCCTGGTCGGGCAATCGACGCGGTTCTTCGAGCCGTTCCGTCGCCAGCGGGCGGCATACGAACGCGGCGACCTGGGCACGCTCGAACTGGTCGACGCGCACTACATCCACCGCATGGACTGGTACTACGACAAGAGCCCGTGGGTCGCCAAGGGCACCGACTGGGTCTTCCTCGGGCTGTCGCACCCGATCGATCTGCTCCGCTGGTATCTGGGGCCGATCGAGCGCGTGAGCGCGATGGCGAGCACCTCGGCGCTCGGGCGCGAGCGCGGCGTGGTCGGGCCCGACATCTACATCGTCAACGCGTTCTCTGCGTCGGGTGCGCTCGGCCGCGCCATGGGCCACTACGGCTGCCACGAACTCCCGCGCGCCCGCAACTGCATCGAGCTCATGCTCTACGGGACCGACTCCACCAGCCAGGCCCAGTACCACGACATGCGCTACACCCACCTGGCCAAGGACGGCTCCGAAATCGTCGAGGACTCTCTCTACGCCGGACGCCACTACTACTTCAACAGCGAGGTCCACGGCATGCACTACGGCGAGTTCGCCAACTACGCCGAGCACTTCGCGCGCTCGATCATCGACAACACCGACGCGTCGCCGTCGCTCGAAGAGGGAGTCGAGACGTTCTGCATCATGGAAGCGGTGCGGCGTTCGTCGCGCGAGGGCGTGGCGGTCGAGGTCAGGCCGCTCTTGAAGCAGGTCGGGTTGTAGCCGCCCCCCCTTCATCGCGTCGCCGCCGGACTTGCCTTCCCCCGCGCCGCCGCTGGCGCCCGGCTCGCTCGTGCTGTCCCCTCGCTTCCCCTACACTGCGCCGGCTATCGGGCAGGGCCCGGGGAGTGCGTATGGCGTCCATCGTCTTTTACTTTCAGGTCCACCAGCCGTACCGCCTGAAGCGGTACTCGGTGTTCCACTCCGACCCGTTCTATTTCGACGACGCGAAGAACCGCGAGGTGCTGCTCAAGGTCGCGGACAAGTGCTATCGCCCCGCGACCACGCTCATCCTCGACCTCGTCAAGCGGCACAAGGGCAACTTCAAGGTCAGCTACGCGATCACGGGCGTGGTGCTGGACCAGCTCGCGGCGTGGGCGCCGGACGTGCTCGACCTCTTCAAGAAACTCGCCGACACAGGGTGCTGCGAGTTCATCGGCGAGACCTATTACCACTCGCTGTCGTTCCTGTACTCCAAGGACGAGTTCGCGGCCCAGGTGGACATGCACTCGGCCAAGATCAAGGAGCACTTCGGGCAGACGCCGCGAGTGTTCCGGAACACGGAGCTGATCTACGCCAACGAGCTTTCGTACGCCCTGGCGGACATGCGGGATGCGCAGGGCAAGCCGCGCTGGCTGGGGGCGATCTGCGAGGGCACGGACCTGCTGCTCGGCTATCGCTCGCCGAACTACATGTACCGCCCACCCGACCTGTTCGGGAAGACGGTTGCAAGCGTGGACAACAAGGCGTTTGCGCTCCTGCTGAAGAACTACCGCCTGTCGGACGACGTGGCGTTCCGCTTCAGCAACCGCGGGTGGGCGGAGTGGCCGTTGACGGCGGAGAAGTTCGCGGGCTGGGTGAACCAGATCAACGGCGACGGGGACTTGGGCAACCTGTTCATGGACTACGACACGTTCGGCGAGCACCAGCGGGCCGACACGGGCATCTTCGAGTTCTTGAAGACGCTCCCGGAGAAGGTGTTCGACGTGAACCCCGGGCACAACCACTTCAACACGGTGTCGGAGGCGATCACGCAGTTCCCGCCGGTGGGCGTGTACGACGCGCACAACTGGACGTCGTGGGCCGACACCGAGCGCGACCTGACAGCGTGGCGCGGAAACGCGATGCAGAACAACGCGCTGGACGAGTGCTACCGCGTCGAGGGCCTGGTGAAGGACTTCGTGAAGAAGTCGGTGGGCGACAAGGCCAGGAGCGAGCAGGCGGCCCACGTGCTGGCGGACTGGCGGAAGCTGACGACGAGCGACCACTTCTACTACATGTGCACGAAGTTCTGGGCCGACGGCGACGTGCACAAGTACTTCAGCCCCTACGACTCGCCGTACGACGCGTACATCAACTACATGAACGAGATCGGA
>OEIV010000821.1_pt1 | contig 15708 bp, 12 predicted proteins | sample 1539231 | NCBI WGS metagenome assembly OEIV01 (sample SAMN03794762, study PRJEB22550) | activated sludge metagenome | feature: wastewater treatment plant; material: activated sludge; isolation source: Wastewater treatment plant of a petroleum refinery complex | place: Argentina: Buenos Aires ...
CATTATCTTTTCGTCGCATGTAAAGATTATTGATCAAGACCATCAGAAACTGTTCTGATGAGGCCATAATACAGCGGCGTATAAAAAATGTCAATACGCAGATTGAAAAATATGATACCGGTATGCGAAAATCTTAGGTTGCCAGGAAAATTGGAAAGCTAAGTGGTGGCCCGGCTCTCGCGCCAGGCGCGCAGAGCGACATAGCCGAAGCTCAGGATGCCCAACAGGGGTAGAAGGATTGCCCCAAAATTGTCTGTCGCCAGGGCCAGAGCGAGAACAACCGCCGAGTAGAGGGCGAAAGCCACCTCGACCCACACCATTCCCCCGGCGCGCAGACGGTAGCTGCGGTGCGTGCCCTTGGGCGTGCGGCTGAAGGTGAAGGTGCGGCCGAAGAAGCCGCGCAGCACGGCCCAGGTGTTGCTGGGCGCGGTGCCGACGGCCAGCAGCAGCAGGGCGGGCATGTGACGCGCGCGGCGGGGCCAGTCGCGATAGAGCACCTGTTGCGCCAGCAAGAAGAGCAGCGGCTGGCCCAGCCCCAGGATGCTGAACAGGATCAGCCAGGGCGGCAGCCGGTAGCCGCTGAGCAGCAGCGGCAGTTGCACCAGAAGGACGACCAGCAGCAGCAGGTGCGTGCTGTAGGCCGACATTGACAGCAGGGCGTAGAGGCGAGCCAGCAGCGAGTGCTCCGGCGCATGCCAGATGGGCGCGGCGTACTTGGTCAAGCACTGCGTTGCGCCCGTGGCCCAGCGGGCCTGCTGGTTCTTGTAGGCCAGAACCGTGGTCGGCAGCTCAGCCGGGGCGACCACATCATCGGCAAAGTGGAAGCGCCAGCCGCGCAAGACGGCGCGGGTGCTGAGGCATAGGTCTTCGCAGAGTGTGTCGGCCTGCCAGCCGCCAGCGTCTTCGATGCACGTCCGTCGCCAGACACCGGCCGAGCCGTTGAACTTGGGGAAACAGGCGGCGCGATGGCGCACGACCTGTTCGACAGCGAAGTGCTTGTCCAGAGCGATGGCCTGCGCCCCGGTCAGCGGCGAGTCGGTGGCGTTGAGATGCCCCCAACGGGCCTGAACCGCGCCTAGACCGGGGTCGGCCGCCAGATAGGGGATGGTCAGCAGCAGAAAAGACGGCTCCGGCACGAAGTCGGCGTCGAAGATGGCGATGAACTCGCCACGCGCGTCGGTCAGGGCGGCCGACAGCGCCCCCGCCTTGAACCCCTGTCGCCCGGATCGGTGGTGAAGGGTGACGTCCAGGCCGCGCGCGCGGTGGCGGGCGACGCACACCGTGGCCCGGGCCGTCGTGTCGTCGGTGGAGTCGTCCAGCAGTTGGATTTGCAGGCGATCGGGCGGATAGTCGAGGGCGGCTGTAGCATCAATCAGGCGTTCGACGACTTCACGTTCGTTGTAGACCGGCAGTTGCACGGTAACGAGCGGCCAGTCGCGCGGAGCAGGCGGCGGTTCGGTCCGGGCATGGCGATGGTGCAAGAACAGATAGAGGGTTACAAAGCCCAGCAAGCCGTAGAGGGCCAGTCCGGCGACACCGGCCACGTGCAGCGCAACCAGAAAGGCGATCATTCAGTCGGCTCGGGGGGCGGGGGCGATGATGGCCTTGAGTTGTTTGTTGAAATCGCCGCGCGGCAGCAGAATGCGGCGGCGACAGCCGCGACAGACAAGCCCGATGTCGGCTCCCAATCGGACAACTTCCCACTCGTCGCTGCCACAGGGGTGTTTCTTGCGCAGGCGAACCACGTCGCCCAGATGCAGTTCCACGTACATCGGCGGCATTATAGCACGAATGGCTTCGATATCTTGCATTGGCAAAACGTCCCCATATGCCCCATAATGGAACGTCATGACCGAATGGCTGTACGAAGATGAGTTGCACCTGGCCGAATTGAACGTGCCCCGCGCGGCGCTGCAATTCGCACGCGCCCTGGCCTACCCCGGTCTCGACGTGGCCGGCTACATGGCCGTCCTGCACGACCTGTCCGAGGCGGCCGCCGAGCGCGTCGATCTGTCGCAGCCCGTGACGGCTCAGGCGCAACAGTTGGCCGCCTACCTGTTCGGCGAGGCCGGCTTTCGCGGCGACGAGGCGGCCTATGCCGACCCGCGCAACAGCTACCTGAATGAGGTGCTCGACCGCCGCCTGGGGTTGCCCATCGCCCTGTCGGTTATCTACGTCGATGTCGCCCATCGGTTGGGCATCCCGGCCTATGGCATTGGTCTACCGGGGCACTTCATCGTCGGCGTCCACGGCCGCGACGCGGAGTTGTGGCTCGACCCGTTTCATGGGGGCCGGCGGCTCGACCTGGCCGACTGCGCGGCGCTCATTCGCCTCTCTATCGGTTACGACGGCCCGCTGGAAGCCGCCTGGTTCGCGCCCATGCCGCCGCGCGACATTCTGGCCCGGATGCTCAACAACCTGCGCGCCGGCTACGTCCAGGCCGGCGCGTGGAACGACGCCGCGGCCGTCATTCGCCTGCTGCGCCAGACCCAGCCCGAAGCCGCCGAGCACCTGCGCGACCTTGGTCTGGTCTACTATCAGCAACGCCGCCTGACCCAGGCGGCGCACTATCTGGACGCCTATCTCCAACGCGCCCCCGACGCCGCCGACGCGCAGGTCATTCGCGACGGCATGAAAGACCTGCTCGATGAGTGGGTCGCGCAGAACTAGGCAGAACTAGAACGAACGCCCATGACCGAATCGCTCAGTCAGACAATCAAACGCGCATATCGCGATATCCATTCCTCGCCCGGTCGCACGGCGCTGGCGGCGCTGGTGCTCATCGTTTTGCTGGCGCTGCTGGTGTTGGGCATCCAGTTCATTGTCCGGCAGCGCGGCTCGCTGGCGGTGCTCAACTGGTTGAACCTGCTGCTGATCCCGCTCTTGCTCGTGGCCGCGGCCGTCTGGCTGGCCGGCACATGGAAGCGCACCCAGTTGGAAATGGCCCGCCTGCGCGATGAGCGAGCCTTGGTCGAGTCCTACTACGACCGGCTAACCGATCTGTTATTGAGCCGCAACCTACGCGGGGCGGCGGCCGACGACGAGGTAGCCCGCGCCGCCCGCGCCCACACCCTCACCACGCTGCGACAACTGGACGGCGAAGGGCGCGGTCAGATCGTGCGCTTCCTATATGAGTCGTCGCTGCTGAGTGCCGAGCATCCGGCCGTCGATCTCCAGGCGGCCGATCTCAGCGGCGTTAACCTGGCCGGCGTCCATATGGCCGGCGTCGGCTTGCGCAACGTGAATCTGCGCGACGCGCGGCTGGTCGAGGCGGAGATGCCCGCCTCCGACCTGCGCCAATCCCAACTGGAGCGGGCCGACCTGAGCCGCGTGGAGCTGGCCGAGGCGTATCTGCGCGGCGCCAACCTGGACGAGGCGCTGTTGGTTGGCGCGCGGCTCCAGGGCGCGACGCTGACCAAAGCCTCGCTCGTCGGGGCCAATCTGCGCGACGCCGACCTGAGCGAGGCCAATCTCTCCGGCGCGGACCTGACCCGGGCTGATTTGACCGGGGCGACGCTGAAGGGGGCGCGGCTCAACGGCGCCGTGCTTAGCGACGCGACGCTGACTGGCGCCAACCTCAGTCTGGCCAACCTGAGCAAGGCTACGCTGACTGGCGTGCAGGCCACAGCGACGGACTTCAGCGGCGCCAATCTGGCCGGAGCGACCCTCGTCGGGGCGCGGCTCAACGACTCCGTCTTCGGCGGGGCCATTCTGAGCGAAGCGGATCTGAGCGACGCCGAGATGCGCGAGGTCAACCTCAATCTGGCCAACCTACGCGGCGCGGTGATGAATCAGGCGGTGTTGACCGGGGCCAATTTGCGCGATGCCATCATGGGCCGCGTCTCCCTAAGCGGCGCGGACCTGACCGGCAGCGACCTGAGCCGGGCCAATCTGAGTATTGCCAATTTGAACCGGGCGACGCTGAACCGCGCGAACCTGGAGGAGGCCGGCCTCAGCGGCGCCGATATGCGCGCCGCCCAACTGAAGGGGGCCATCTTGCGCGGGGCCATCTTGCGCGGGGCCATCCTGGGCGACGCCGATCTCAGCCGTGCCGACCTGAGTAAGGCTAATCTGCGCTGGGCCAACCTCAGCAATGCCAATCTGACCGGCGCTGACTTGACCGAGGTCGATCTGACCGATGCGGAGATATCGCCCCAGGTTCTGGCGAAGGCGCGCTCGGTTAGTAAGGTCGAACGGGCCGATAGCACCCCCTATGACGTCGTGCCCAGTGCCGTGGCGACGCGCGAAGGCCCTTTGCCCAGCGCGCAAGGGCCAACCTATCAGCGGCCGGGCGACAAGCCCGGCACCCCGCCGCGCTCCGGCGAACGGCCGGCCGCCCCCAACCCGCCGCCGGCCCGCCCCGAGGGCAAGTCCGGCCCGCTGCCCTAGCCGCTTAATTCCAGGCCAGGGCGGCGCGCTGCTGCCAGTAGCGTTCGGCCGGCTCGGCCAGCGCGCTCAAGCGCGGCAGCCACTCGGCCAACCACGCCCCGCGCTCGGCGGCGACGGCCACGGCGGCCGCGTTTGACGCCAGGTGCTCAACCTTCGCTGCGCCGCTGAGGACGACGCCGGCCCACGGCTGGGCCAGCACGGCGGCCAGGGCCAGCGTGTCGATGGCGATGTCGCCATCGTCGGCCGCCTGGCGCAACAGCCGTAGGCCGGCGGCGAACTCCGGCGCGTCGTTGCGGTCGGTCAGGCGGCCGTTGGCCAACGCCTCCTTGACGATGATTCCCATGCCGCGCGCGTGGGCGTCGGCCAGCGCCGCCCCCGCCTCCTGGGCCAACAGGTTCCACGTCGCCTGGACAGCGCGAAAGAGCGGTGCGCCGGCCACGTCGATGTCCAGTGCCCGGCGCAGTACGTCCCCCTGGTTCGGACCGCTCAGCGACAGGCCGATGACCAGCCCCTCGTCGCGCAGCCGGGCCAACTCGGCCAGCACGTCGCTGTTGTCCAGCACGCCGCTGTCGAAGGTCGCCGAGTGGATTTGATAGAGCTTGAGATGGCGGTCCAGGTTGGCGCGGCTCTCGGCTGTCTGGCGGCGCAGCACGGGCAGGCTGTGGTCTTTGACCTCGTGCTTGTCGGCCGTCACTTGCCAGTCGGCGGTGTAGGTATAGCCCCACTTCGAGCCGACAGTGACCGCTTCCGGGGGGATGTCGCGCGCGCGCAGCCAACTGCCCAGAAACGCTTCGGCGCGGCCGTAAGAACGGGCGGCGTCGAAGTAGCGAATGCCGGCGGCCCAGGCGGCATCGAGCACGGCGTGGGCGTGGGCGGCCATTGCGGCTATGTCGTAGTCGTGGCCCAGGTCGGCGCTGTGGGCCAGATTGATGTAGCCGGGGCGGCCCAGGGCGGCCAAGCCCAGGCCCATCGGTGTCACGGTCAGGTGGGTGTCACCCAGTGGTTTTAGCTTCACAATGCCCCCTTTGAATGGAGACAGTATACTGGGCCGAGTTGCCGGCGGGCAAATACACGGCCTTCGCCTAAGAATGGCACGCCGATGACGCAGATTTGGCCGATGGACGCGGATTCAGAAAGGCGGAATGTGGCCGCGCTAGTCGTGGTGGTTGGTTTGGAGAAATCGCCAGTATGGTAATCGTTACAATGGCCCGGAATCGTTACACGTTGATTCTGGGCTTTGCCTGTTTCATCGCTCTGGGGATGATGAACGGATTGCTGGGCGTGGCCTGGCCGTCCATCCGGCAGACGTTTGGTCTGTCGCTCGACGCGCTGGTGGCCCTGCTGGTCACGTCGACAATCGGCTTTGCCGTAGGCAGTGTGCTCGCGGCCAAGCTGCTGGCCTGGCTGGGGGCCGGTTGGTCGCTGCTGGTTGCCAATCTGTTGGGCGCGGCCGGGCTGGTCGGCTACGTCCTGGCCCCGGGCTGGTGGGTTTTGGTCGCGTTTGGTCTGCTGACAGGTTGGGCCAACGGGACGATTGACACGGCGCTCAACATCTACGTCGCCGCGACGCGCACGGTGCGGACGATGAACTGGATGCACGCTTGCTTCGGCGTCGGGGCCACCATCGGCCCGTTGCTGATGACTTTCATCGTCGGCGCGGGGCTGAGTTGGCGGTGGGGCTACGCTGTCGGGGTGGCGATTCATCTGGCGTTGGGCGTTCTCTATCTGACTGTTGTCCGGAGCATGACGTTCCGCGGCCTGAGCCATCACACAGGGAGTGACCTTTCCGCCCAACCCGCGTCGATGGGGGCCACGCTGCGCCTGCCGATGGTCTGGCTGGGCGTTCTGCTCTTCCTGCTCTACACCGGCGTGGAGAGCACCGCCGGGCAGTGGACGTACACCTGGTTCACCGAGTCACGCGCCGCTTCCGCCTATCTGGCCGGAACAATGACCAGCGTCTTCTGGGCCATGTTGACGGTCGGCCGCGTGGTTTTTGGCGCGGGCGCGGCGCGCATCGGCGTCGAGCGGCTGCTGCGGCTGAGCATGATCGGTGCGGTGGTCGCGGCGGCGCTACTGCTGGTGCGTTCGTTGCCCATCGGCTTCGCAGCCCTTGGCCTGATGGGGCTGTCGCTGGCGGCCATCTTCCCGACGCTGACGTCCGACGCCCCCAATCGGGTCGGCGCGCGCCACGCGGCCAACACCATCGGCATTCAGACCGGCGCGGCCAGCGTCGGCTTTGCCGTGCTGCCCGGTCTAGCCGGGGTGCTGGCCGAGCGGGCGGGGCTGGAGTCGCTGGGGCCGTTCCTGGTGGTTTCGACGCTGCTGATGTTGGGCGTCAACCAACTGGCCGTGGCGCTGTTGCGACGCGAGCGGGCGACGGCGGCGCTGGACGCGGCGGCCGGCCGACCTTCGTAAAGCGCGGCCGGCGATTGGCGTAAAAGTCTGGCGGAGCAGCTCATGGAGCGTTGCCCTCCATCCACGCCACTAGGCGCGCTTCCAGTTGGCCATAACCGGTGTGGCGCACTACCAGCGGCAGGCCAAGCGTGGCGGCGATCGTTTCAGCCTTGGCGAGTAGCTCGGGCTGCTCGTTTTGCGTCAGGTACACCAGCCGCCGGTAGTTGCCGAAGTAGTCGTTCAGCAGTTGGGGATAGCGGTCCAACCCCAGTCCGTGCCAGATGGTGCCCCTGAAACCGCGCACAAGGAAATCGGTAAGGAAGAACGTGCCCGGCTCCTCGTCCATGAGCCTGTCGAACAGCGGCCCGCCGTACATCTCGTAGCAGTGGGGGCCGTCGATGCGCTCCAGCCCCTCGTGGGCCAGAAAGGCGTCGAGCGCGCCACGCGAGCCGCAGTCGCCGAAGACGACCAGCACGCGGTCGTAGCCGTCACGGATGGTCTGGAACTTGCGCGCCACGTCGGGGGCGATGCGCTCCGGGTGCATATGGTCGCTGGCCGGGATGCCGTAGACATCCACCGCCCAGCCGCGGCGGGCCACAATGTCGATCACCTCGCGCGCCAGCGCGCCGCAAAGGATGAACGCCGTCTTCATCCATCACCCGGCGCGCCGGCATCTTGCCGGCGCTCTTGCCGCCATTTGTCCAGAATGGTCACCAACTGCGCGGTGTGCTCAATATCATGGGCGACAAGGTCTTGGACGAGGAAGCGGAGGGTAGTGCGGCCGTTGGTCTCATGAACGGCTGGGCGCTGCCAGTCGGCCGGTTGTATTTCGCGTAGCCAATCGAGACTCAACTGACGACTCTGCCGAAAGCGCTCAGTCAGCTCGCTTAACGACAATGCCGCACCGGCAAGGGTCTGATCAACTTCTGTCGTGGGGGGTAACGGCTCTTCTATAGACACGATGCGCTGCCAGCATGCCCGGTGGAGCGGCTCGACGGTGGCCAGGTGGGTGACGACGTCTCGACACGACCAGCCGCCGTCCGCCCGCCAAGCGGCGGCCGTCTCATTCAGGCCACGCACCAGACGGGCGATGTCGGTCGGGGTCGACGCCAGAGCTTCCAGCAAGACAGCGCGTTGGGTCATCGCGCCCGCATTGTAGCGCCGCGCGCCACGTCGGCAACCGACTGTTTTTCTCCGCGCTCGCCGCGTTCCCAACGGACGTTAGAAATGTCCTGTGCAAGGCGGGGGCGGGGTTGCACATCATCTGAGTCATGTTATCATGTTGCGGCCGTATGACCGTCTCAGGGAGGGACACGCCTTTTGGGGCGGGCAGGCTTAACACATAGGAGAATCCATGAAGGTGCGGAGAGTATCCAAGAAAGAGATGGCTGCGGTTCACCCGGCCATTCCCGACGCCTACGAGAAGCTGGAACAGGGGCGCATAACCCGGCGCGAGTTCGTACGCCTGGCCACACTGCTGGGCATGTCAGCGGCCACAGCGACCATCGCCGCCTGTGCGCCCCAAGGCAACAACGCCGTGGCGACCACCGCGCCGACGGTGGCCGCCGTCAGCGCGACCCTGCCCGCGGCCACGCCGACCGGCAGCCCGCGCCGCGGCGGCACGATCACCAAGGCAATGCAGTTGCAGCGCCTCGACCACCCGGCCCGCCTGTCCTGGACCGAAGGGGCCAACGTCGTTCGCCAGGTGTGCGAGTATCTGACCGAGACGCGCGGTGACAACATCACGCGCCCCTACTTGCTCGATCGCTGGGCGGCCAGTGACGACGTGAAGACGTGGGACTTGTTCCTGAAGCAGGGGGTGACGTTTAACAACGGCGACCTGCTGACGGCCGACGATGTCATCTTCACCTTCGGCCAGTGGCTCAATGAGGACATCGGCTCGTCCATGTTCTCGCTGCTGTCCTACATCGGCGGCCCGCAGAACATCGAGAAGGTCGACGACTATCACATCCGTCTCCACCTGGCGACGGGCAATATCGGCGTGCCGGAGCACCTCTTCGAGTATCCGGCGCTCATCTTGCACCGCTCCTTCGGTGGCGACTTCGTGCAGCAGCCGCTGGGCACGGGCGCGTTCACCTTGCAGGAGTATGCCGAGGGGGAGCGGGCCGTGCTGCGCCGCCGCCCCGACTACTGGCGCAACGGGGCCGACGGCCAACCGCTGCCCTATCTGGATGAGATTCTCTATGTCAACCTAGAGAAGGACGCCTCGGTGGCCGCCCTCCAGTCAGGGCAGATCGACTCCTTCTATGACCCGCGACCGTCTGACTGGTCGGCGCTGAAGGACGTACCCGGCCTCGCCACGCGCGCTGTCAGCACCGCGCAGAGTCTCATATTGCGCATGCGGGTTGATGTGGCGCCGTGGGATGACAACCGCGTGCGCACGGCGTTGAAGATGTCGCAGGATCGGGCGCGCATCCTGCAACTGGCTTACTTTGGCGAGGGTGAGCTATCCATCGACGCCCACGTCGCGCCGATCCACCCGGAGTACTTTGAGCAACCTATTCCTGAGTATGACCCGGACGGCGCGCTGGCGCTGATGGAGGAGTACGCCGCCGAAAAGGGTGTCGAGTTGCCGCTGCGCGTTGTCCTCTCGACCAAGAACGACCAGAACGAGCCAGAGATCGCCCAGGCGCTGCGTGAGTTGGCGCTGCCGGCGGGCTTCGACATCGAACTGGACATCACCGAGCCGGGCGGCTATTGGGAGCGCTGGACGGAAGTGCCCTTGGGCATCACTGCCTGGACGCACCGCCCCCTGGGCACGATGGTTCTCTCTCAAGGGTACATTGAGGCGGCGATTGGCGCGTGGAACGAAACGCGCTGGGTCGATCCGGAGTTCGAGGGGCTATTGCGACAGGCCGAGGCCACGCTGGACGTAGAGGCGCGGCGCGAGATCATGGGCCAGATTCAAACCATCATGCAGGAGCGGGGGCCTATCGGCAACAGCTTCTGGAAGAACGTCTGGAACGTCACCCACGAGCGCTTCGTCGGTATCGAAGCCAATCCGACAGCGGCCGACTTCTTCTACGAAGTGTACGATAGTTCGCTGTAGCCAGAAGTGGTTAGTGGTTAGTGACTAGTGGTTCGTGTTAACCATTAGTCACTAACCACTAACCACTAACCACTAGCATGCCCCGCTTCCTCCTCCGCAGCCTCTTCTCCACCATCGCCACCATGTTCCTGGTATCGATCCTGCTGTGGTTGCTGCTGGAGGTCGCCACGGGCGACGTGACGGTGAAGCTGCTGGGCGTTTTTTCCACGCCGGAGCAGCGCGCTTCCTACCGCGCCCAGTTGGGCCTCGACGCGCCCAGTTGGCAGCGCTATCTGGATTGGCTCGTCGGTAGCGACTGGCGAGCCGAGGCCGAGGTGGGGCGGCCGCTGATAACGACCGTCAACCCAATGACCGGCGAGCGGGTGTGGTGGGCCGACGTCGACGGTGTGCCGACGCAGTGGCGGCTGGAGGAAGGGGCGATGCTGACTATCCGGCTCCAGCCCGACGGAACAACGGTAACCAGCCCGGCCGACGTCCCCTGGGCGCGCGACGAAACCGGGGCGGAGGTTTTCTGGGGCGTCAACGAAGACGGCAGCGCGGTCAAGTGGGTGCGCGGCCAGGGGGCCGAGGTGTGGGTGCTGTCGGCTGCCGGGCTGCGCCGCGAAGGGGATGGGCCGCAGCAGTACATCCCACTGCGCCGCGGTCTGCTGCGCGGCGACGGCGGCCAGTCGTTGCAGACCGGGCGGCCTGTCTCGGCCACGCTCGGGCCGCGGTTGCGCAACTCGGTCATCCTGGCGGCGACAGCCTTTGCCGTGGTCATGCCGCTGGCCTTGTTGCTGGGGGTGGTTGCCGGAGTCAACGAGGGACGGCCGATCGACCGGACGATTTCGATCATCGGGCTAATCCTGACAGCAACGCCGGAGTTCGTCACCGGCATCTTCCTCATCCTCATCTTCGGTATCTGGTTGAAGGTCGTGCCGGCGGTCGCTATCTTCACCACACCCAACGCCGTGTTCGAAAACCCCAGCCTGCTGGTGCTGCCGGTGCTGACGCTGACCGCGGTCGAACTGGGCTATGTGGCGCGCATGACCCGCGCCAGCATGGTTGAGGTCATGGACACGCCCTACATCCGCGCGGCCATCATCAAAGGCATGCCGCGCCGCCGGGTCATCTTTCGCCACGCTGTGCTCAACGCCCTGCTGGCCCCCATCACCATCATCATGCTGCATGTCAACTGGCTGGTCGGCGGGCTGGTTGTGGTTGAGGTCATCTTTGGCTATCCGGGCCTGGGCCAGTACATTTATGATGCGGCCATCTTCGGCGACTTCAACGCCATCGAGGCCGCGGCGATGATTCTGGTTGTCGTCGCTGTGGGCACGCGCCTCGTCGGTGACTTGGCCTACACGCTGCTCAACCCGCGCATTCGTTACGCCTAGGGCAGGGGAGCCTACCACGATGGCCGCCTTTCAGCCCGCGCCAGAAGAGACCTCCAGCGTCGCCCGCGGGCCGTCGCGCGGCCGACGGTTGTGGTCGAGCCTGTCTATCCTGTTCGAGTCGCGCATCGCCACAGTCGGCTTCTTTATGGTCGCGTTCTGGGTGGTGGTTGGACTGATCTCCCTCGTCTGGACGCCCTATCCGCCCAATGAGTCGCGCTTTGCCCAGAACCTGCCCCCTAACACCACCAATTGGCTGGGCACAGACCACCTGGGGCGAGACACCCTCTCGCGCCTGATGGTCGGCACGCAGGTCGTCCTGCTCAAGACGCGCCTGCCCGTCGGCGACCGCACGGTCTCGCTGCCCATTGGCGTGGCTGTATGGGGTGTGCTCGGCTCGCTGGTGTTGGGCACGGTGCTGGGGCAGGTAGCCGGCTATCGGCGCGGCCGTTGGGATCAGGCCATCATGCAACTGCTCGACGCCTTCGTGGCCTTCCCCAGCATCGTCCTCTATCTGGTCGTCATCGCCGCGCTGGGGCCGGGCGATGTGGTGGTCATCCTGGCCATCGCCATCACCGGTGCGCCCGGCATAGCCCGATTGGCGCGCGGCCTAACGCTCGATATCAGCACCCGCGACTATGTACGCGCGGCCGAGACACGCGGCGAAAGCCACTGGTACATCATGTTCCGCGAGATTCTGCCCAACGCCCGCGGCCCGTTGCTGGTGGACGCGATGTTGCGCGTCGGCTACGCCATCTTCGCCATCGGCACGCTCGGCTTTCTGGGCCTGGGCCTGCCGCCGCCCGACCCCGACTGGGGATCGATGGTCAATGAGGCGCGGCGCTTCATGTTCTCCTCCGCCTGGGGGGTCATCTGGCCCTCGTTGGCCATCTCGTCGCTCGTCGTCGGGTTGAGCCTGCTGGCCGACGGTCTGCGCGAGACGTTAACTCGCTATCAGCGATAAGAAGTTGTCAGTTGCTAGTTGCCTCCTTACTGACAACTAACCACTAACAACTAACCACTGACCCATGACTCCTTCCACCCCCACCGGTCCCCGCCAGCCCGTCCTCAAGGTCGAGAACCTGGCCGTGGCCTACAAGATCCGCGGCGGCGAAGTCGAGGCCATTCAGAACGTGTCGTTCGAAATCGCCCGCGGCGAGACGTTCGGCCTCGTCGGCGAGTCCGGCTGCGGCAAGAGCACGACCGCCTGGGCGGTGGTCAACTTCCTGGGGGCCAACGGGTATGTCAAGCGCGGCAGTATCAAGTTCCAGGGGCAGGAGCTGTTGGGCAAGCGGGACGAGGAGCTACGCCGGTTGCGCGGCGACCAGGTGGCCATGGTCTACCAGGACCCAATGCAGGCGCTCAACCCGTCGTTGCGGTTGGGCGACCAGATGCGCGAGGTGTTGACCGTCCACCGCGGCGTCAGCGAAGCGGAGGCCACGCGCCGCTGCATCGAAATGCTCGACCGGGTCTACATGCCCGACCCGGCGGCCGTCCTGCGCCGCTACCCCCACCAAATCTCCGGCGGCCAACAGCAGCGCATCGTCATCGCCATGGCTCTGCTGAACAACCCCGCTCTGCTCATTATGGACGAGCCGACGACCGCGCTGGACGTGACCGTTGAGGCGGCCGTGCTCGACCTCGTTGCCGAGCTGCGACGTGACTTCGACACCGCCATCCTGTTCATTAGCCACAACCTGGGCGTCATGGCCCGCACCTGCGACCGCGTCGGCGTCATGTACGCTGGGGAGCTAGTGGAACAGGCCACGGTACAAGAACTCTTTGCCGACCCACAGCATCCGTATACACAGGGGCTAATCCGCTGCCTGCCCAAGCTGGGGACGGACAAGGCCGACAGCGTGCTCTATCCCATTCGCGGCCGTGTGCCGCCACCCAGCGCCCGTCCGGTGGGCTGCGTCTTCAACCCGCGCTGCGACTACGTGCAGGAGCGCTGCCGCGTGGAGCGGCCGGAGTTGCGCCGGTTGCCGAACGGCACCCGCGTGCGCTGCCACTTCGCCGAAGTGATCGACCCCGCCGCCTGGGTGCCGCCGACGGACGTGCGCGTATCGGCCCCCGGCGCGGCCGATACCACCGGCCAACCCATTCTGGAAGTCGAGGGGCTGAAGAAATACTATCCACTGCCGGGCAACACCCTCCGCGACGTGATCGGCCTGGGCCAGCCGCGCTACGTACAGGCGCTGGAGGACGCTTCGTTCGCCCTCCATAAGGGGCAAACGCTGGGCGTGGTCGGCGAATCCGGCAGCGGCAAGAGCACGCTGGTCAGGACGATCATCGGCTTGGAGAGCAGCAGCGGCGGCCGGGCGGAGTTCCTCGGCCTGGACATCTCCGGCGACCTGAGCCAACGCAACACGGACCTGATCCGTGAGTTGCAGATGGTCTTCCAGAACCCCGACGCGACGATGAACCCGGCTTACACCGTTGGCTATCAGATCGCGCGGCCGATGGAGCGCTTCGGCACCGTGCCCAAAGGGGAGATTCGCGCCGAGGTCATCCGCCTGCTGGACGCGGTACGGCTGGGCGAGAGCTACTACAACCGCCTGCCGCGCCAGTTGAGCGGCGGCGAGAAGCAGCGCGTCGGCATCGCCCGCGCCCTGGCCAGCCGGCCTGAGCTGGTGCTATGCGACGAACCGGTCAGTGCTCTCGACGTGTCGGTACAGGCGGCGCTTCTCAACCTGCTGCTTGAAGTGCAACAAGAGTACGGCACGACGATGATCTTCGTCGCCCACGATCTAAGCGTGGTGCGCTACTTCTCAGATCAGATCGCGGTGATGTACCTGGGACAGGTGGTGGACATCGGTCCGGCAGAGGCGATCTACGCCCCGCCGTACCATCCGTACACGGAGGCCTTGCTGTCGGCCGTGCCCAGCCCCGACCCCACGGCCCAGCCGCGGCGCATCCGCCTGGCGGGAACGGTGCCCAGCGCTATCGATCCGCCGTCGGGCTGCCGCTTCCACACCCGCTGCCCACGGCGTGTGTTGCTGCCCGATGGCGGCCGCGTCTGCGCTACGACCGTGCCGCCCTGGCAGGACGCCGGTGACGGCCACCGCATCCTTTGCCACATCCCCCTGGAGACGCTGCGTGCCCTGCCGCCGGTGATTCCCGTGACGACCTGAGGCCTGTCGTGTACGCTACGCTGTGGCGGCCACTTTTTGGCCAATGAGGTGACTTCAAATGCTCGTCAAAGATAGTATGACCCGCCACCCGGTCATGGCCCCGCCGACCATGCTGGCGGCCGAGGCCCAACACCTGATGCACGAGAACCAGATACGCCATCTGCCGGTCGTCGGCGACGGCAAGCGGCTTTTGGGGCTAGTCACGCGGATGAGCTTCGCCCTCGACCCCGGCACCTTGGCCAGCCTTGACGTATGGGAGATCACCCGCCACCTGTCGCGCCTGGCGGTCAGCGAGATCATGACCCCGGTCGAGCGTCTGGTCACGATCGCGCCCGACCGCACCATCGAACGCGCCGCGCGCCAGATGACTGAGGACAAGATCAGTTGCCTGCCGGTGGTTGAGGATGGTGAAGTCGTCGTCGGCATCCTGACCGAGGTCGACTTGCTCAACGCTTTCCAGCTGATGCTGGGGTTGCCGTCCGATGGCGTGCGCGTCACAATGCGGATGCCCAATCGGCCCGGCGAATTTGCCAAGCTGACGGCGGTGTTGGGCCAACAGCAGTGGGGGGTGATGGGCATCGGCACGTTTCCGACACCGCGCCGCGAAGGGTTCTATGACGCCGTGGTGAAGATCCCCGGCGTCGCCTCGGAGCAGGCGCGAGCCGTATTGAGCCAGGTTCCCGACCAGGAGATCATTGATATTCGTGACGTGGCCTAGAGAAAGGGTTAGGATAGTCTGATCCGTTGTCTGGAGTAGACATGGCTGTCAACTCTCCACCAATCGTTGATCTTTTGATCGCCCCCGACGTGCCGACCGGTGGGGCAGGGCCGATCTCCCTTGGCCTGCAGTTTATCGACGGCACGGCCTATTGGGGCGACGTGACGCTGCCCGAAGGCGTTGGTCAGGTGGAGGCGCTGGCTATCGCCCACGACGTGCGCGAGCGGCTCACGCCCGTCCTTAGCGGACAGCGACCGGAAAGCCTGCGCGACTTCAGCGGGCGGGCGCACGAGGCAGCGGCCGACGACACCGCCGTTGGCGAGGCGCTGCGGCTGGCCTGGCAGGCGGCCTGGCTAGGCGCGATAACGGCCGCACCTGACGCCGCCGCTCGCCTGCGCCGCGAATATGCTTTCCCTTTCCCAATCGATCCATCCAGCGCCGGCCCGCCGGCTGGCTTCCTGGAGATCAGCGACCACGCCGCCACGGCCGAACGTATTGACGGCCTGCTGGCCCTGCGCCCGGCGGGCCTCGGCTACCGGCTGACCGGCGGCCGTGTGGCCGAGGCCATCGGGCCAAACGCCGAGCACTTGCAGCGCTTCGTCCGCGAACTGGGGCGACGGGCGGCGACGC
>OEIV010000822.1_pt1 | contig 15698 bp, 12 predicted proteins | sample 1539231 | NCBI WGS metagenome assembly OEIV01 (sample SAMN03794762, study PRJEB22550) | activated sludge metagenome | feature: wastewater treatment plant; material: activated sludge; isolation source: Wastewater treatment plant of a petroleum refinery complex | place: Argentina: Buenos Aires ...
GCAGCTCGATGATGGTGAAGGCTCGCCTCACCGATCGGGCCCGAGATGTTCCTGGAGTGCATCGCATGGTGTGTGCTCGCGTGGGGACGCGGACGAAAAACTCGCCCTACTTGCCGCCGCCCTGGAGGGATTCGATCATGGCCACCAGCGGGAGGAACATGGCGACGACGATGGTGCCGACGATGCCGCCCAGCATGACGACCATCAGAGGCTCGAGGAGGCTGACGAGCGAGGCGACGGCGACGTCGACCTCTTCGTCGTAGTTGTCGGCGATCTTCATCAGCATGCCGTCCATCTCGCCGGTCTCCTCGCCGACGTCGATCATGTTGACGACGATGGCGTCGCAGGTCTTGCTCTCGCGGAGCGGTCCGGCGAAGGACTCGCCCTCGCGGATCGAGTCGTGGACCTTGCCCAGGGCCTTCTCATAGACGTAGTTGCCCGAGGTCTCCTTGGTGATCGTGATCGCTTCGAGGATCGGCACGCCGGCGGAGATGAGCGTGCCCAGCGTGCGCGTGAAGCGTGCGATCGAGGTCTTGCGCACAAGCTTGCCGAAGATGGGAACCCACAGGATCAGGGTGTCGGTCGCCGCCCGCCCGGGGCCGGCCTTGCGCACCAGCTTGAAGAAGATCCACAGCGCGAACGGGGCGGCCAGGGCGAAGACCCAGCCGGGCACCTGCTGGCCCGGCGCGGTGCCGGCGACCCAGCGGCTGGTCTCGATCAGCCAGCGCGTCAAGAGCGGGAGCTTCACGCCGAAGTCCGTGAAGATCTCCTCGAACTTGGGGATGATGAACACCATGATGCCGGCGAGGATCAGGCCCGCGATGATGACGACCACGATCGGATAGACCATCGCGCCCTTGATCTTCCTCTTCAGGCGCTGGCTCTTCTCCATGAACTCCGCCAGGCGCTGGAGGATGACGTCGAGCACGCCGCCGATCTCGCCGGCCGCCACCATCTTGACATACAAACGATCAAACGCGCGCGGGTGCTTACCGAAGGCCTCGGAGAGCGACGAGCCGCCCTCGACCTCCTCGCACACGCCCTGGAGCACGCCCTTGAGCGTGCCGGGCTTGAGCTGTCCCTCGAGGATCTGCAGCGAGCGGAGCAACGGGAGGCCCGCGTCCTGCAGCGTTGAGAGCTGACGGGTGAAGAGCGTGAGCTGCTTCTGGCCCACGCCGCCGATCGCAAAGCCCGCGCCCTTCTTCTTTTTCTTGGGCTTCTTGCCGGCCTCGGCGGCGCCGGGGACGCCGGTCTTCTTGCCCTTGGTTTCCTTCACCGAGGTCGGGAAGAAGCCCTGGGCCTTGATCCTCTGCACCGCCTCTTCGCTGCTGGTCGCCTCGATCGTGCCCTTCTGGGGCTTGCCCGCGGCGTTGAGCGCTTCATACGCGAATGTGGCCATGACACCCGTCTCCACACGCGCCCGGCGACCGGCCGGGCTGGTTCACGAACCCAAACGTGCGACGACGGGAGGTTGCACCCCGGCCCGCGTCGCGTTATTCCTCGGCGATCGTCTCGCGCACCACCTCGTCGATGGTCGTCTGTCCCTCGTAGATGGCGATGAGGCCCGACTCGCGCAGCGTGCGCATGCCGCGCTTCCGCGCGTGCTCGCGCAGCACCGCCGTGCTCGCCTGCTTCATGATGAGATCACGCATCTCGTCGTCGAGCGTCATGATCTCGTACAGCGCCATCCGCCCCTTGTAGCCCGACCCGTTGCAGCGGTCGCAGCCCTTGCCGTGCATGAAGCGGCGCCCGCGCACGATCTCGGGCGTGAGCGACAACTCCATCAACTGCTCTTCGGTGGGCGTGAACGGCTCCTTGCAGTTCGTACACACCATGCGCACCAGACGCTGCGCGACCACGCCCTCGATCGTCGCGGTCAGGAGGAAGGCCTCCAGACCAAGGTCGAGCAGACGCACGATCGAGCTCGGCGCGTCGTTGGTATGCAGCGTGCTGAGCACCAAGTGGCCAGTGAGCGACGCCTGCACCGCGATCTGCGCGGTCTCAAGGTCGCGAACTTCGCCCACCAGGATGATGTCCGGGTCCTGTCGCAGGAAGCTTCGCAACAGCTTGGCGAACGTCGTGCCGACCTCGGTGTTCACCTGGCACTGGCACAGGCCGTCGATGTCGTACTCGACCGGGTCCTCGGCGGTCAGGATCTTGGTCTCGATGTCATTGAGTTCGGCGAGGGCGGCGTAGAGCGTGGTGGTCTTGCCCGAGCCGGTCGGGCCGGTCACGACGACAATGCCGTTGGGCTTGTTGATGAGACGACGGAACGTCGCCAGATCGTCCTCACGCAGGCCAAGACGCTCGAGCGATAGCTCGACGTTCGAGCGGTCGAGCACGCGCATCACGCACGACTCGCCGTGCATGGTCGGGAGCACGGCGATACGCAGGTCGACCGGCTTGCCGCCGACGGTCAACTCGATTCGGCCGTCCTGCGGGAGACGCCGCTCGGCGATGTCCAGGCCCGCCTTGACCTTGATACGGCTGGTGATCGCCGGGCCGAGGTGCTTGGGCGGCGGGACCATCTCGTAGAGAACGCCGTCGATGCGGTAGCGCATCTTGAACTCGTTCTCGAAGGGCTCAAAATGGATGTCCGAGGCGCGGTCCTTGATCGCCTGCAGGAGCACGAGGTTAAGAAGCTTGATGACCTGGTTGTCTTCCGCAGCCTCCATGACCGCGTCGAGGTCGATCGATTCGCCGCCGCGCACGCCCGCCGCCAGCTTCTCGAACTTCTTGTCCTTGCTCAGTTCCGACAGAACGTCAACGACCGATTCGGACTTGGAGTAGTACTTCTTGATGAGGGCGTCGATCGCCGCGGGATCGCCCACCACCGCATCGACGTTGCCGCCCAGAAGCAGGCGAAGGTCGTCGACGGCCCGGAAATTGTCCGGGCTCTTCATCGCGATCTTCAATCGCTTGCTGACAGGGTTGTACTCGACCGGGATGACCTGATAGCTGTTGACGTTCTCGGCGGGGATCACGCCCCGGGCCTGCTCGGGGATGTCGAAGCCCGTCAGGTCCATGTAGTGCATGCCCGCCTGACCCGCGAGGGCGGCGGCGATGTCGCGCTCGTTGCAGTGGCCCAGTTCAACCAACAGCTGGCCTAGCAGCACCTTGCGGGTCTTCTGGACCTCCAGGGCCTCATGGACCTGCTCGCGGGTACACTTGCCGATCTTGGCCAAAACGCGGCCGAGCTTCCGGCCTTTGAGTTCCGCGGGTTCGATGTTGGGCATGGTCGCCATGGCGTGCTGATCGGCCTCGCGGCCGTCCTTTCAACTCCGCCTTGCTCTGAACCCGTCGCCTGGGATCCAACCGGAGGAACCCAGCCGCCCAATCAGGCCGTGTTTCGGGAACCTCCCGAGTCGCGGCGTGGCTGGTTCGATCGCTCAATCGAACCGAGCTTGACGCGGCCACCAAAGGCGCGTCGTGAGGGCGAGCAACCGAACCGCGTTCGGTACCTGACCACGATTCGGTCAGGATAGCGACTCGGTTCGATCAACGCCAGTCCAAGAAGCAAGCGTTTTCAACAAGACACTTGGATTTTAAGCTTTCTTCTCGCCGCTGGACCCAGAATTGCCGGGTTCAGCGTCTTCTTCATCCCACTCGGTCCGACCCACGGTGCGTCCGAGTTTGTGAACCTTGTCTCTCAGGTCACCTGGATTTTTACCCTTATCGATCATCTCTTCGGCCGAGATCATGCCGCGGGAATAGAGCGACCACAGGTGATCATCGAGCAGCTGCATGCCGAACTTCTTGCCGGTCTGGATCATGGAGTCGATTCGGAAGCTCTTGTTGTCACGAATCAGGTTGGCGATGGCGGGGGTCACGACAAGGAACTCGTAGCCAGCCACCATGCCGGGGGTATCCACGCGGGTCAGGAGCACCTGACTGAGCACGCAGATGAGTGCGGTCGAAAGCTGAACGCGGATCTGGTTCTGCTGTTGTTGGGGGAAGGCGTCGACGAGTCGGTCGATCGTCTTGGCGGCGCCCGTCGTGTGGAGGGTGCCGAAGACCAAGTGGCCGGTTTCGGCGGCTCGCACGGCCGACTCGATGGTTTCCAGGTCTCGCATTTCGCCGACCAGGATCACGTCCGGGTCCTGACGGAGCACGCGGCGGAGGGCTTCGGCGAAGCTCGGGACGTCGTCGTGGATGGCTCGCTGGTTGACGATCGACTTCTTGTGATAGTGGTAATACTCGATGGGGTCTTCCATGGTCACGATGTGGCGATCGAGGGTCATGTTGACGTAGTCGATCATGGTCGCCAGCGACGTGGTCTTTCCTGAGCCTGTGGGCCCGGTGACGAGGAACAGGCCGCGGGGACGCCGGATCAATTCGCGGCAGATTTCGGGGAGGCCGATCTGCTCGAAGGTAAGGAGTTTGCTCGGGATTCGACGAAGGACCATGGCCAGGTCGCCGCGCTGGCGGAAGACGGAGGTACGGAAGCGGGCGGCCTCGCCGTAGGCGAAGCCGAAGTCCGTGCCGCCGACCTCCTGGAGTTCCTGCTGGTTTCGTTCGGGGGTGATGGCCTTCATCAGCGAGACCATGTCGTCGGAGTCGAGGACTTTGGTTTGGAGGTCCTTGAGCTGGCCGTTGTGTCGGATGGTGGGACGGCGGCCGACGGTCAGATGCAAGTCTGACGCGCTGAGCTTGACGACGGTGTCGAGGAGGCGGTCGATCTGGATGCCGGACATGGACGATCTCCGGTGGGCGGGACGGGATTCGAGGATTACTTGTCGAGGTCGACCTGGGTCATCTTGGCGATTTCGAGGGGCGTGGTAACGCCGTTCAGAATCTTGATCTTGCCGTCCTCGACCAGCGGGCGCATGCCGGAGGCGAGGGCGGCGTTTCGGAGTTCGGAGACGGGCGCGAGCTTGAAGGCCAGGTCGCGGATGGCGGTGTTCATCACCATCATCTCGAAGATGGCCATTCGCCCGCGGTAGCCGGTGCTGACGCAGTTGTCGCAGCCGACCGGGTGCAGGATATTGCCCAGGCCCTCTTCCTGCGTGATGCCGGTCAGGCGCAGGAGCTTTGGATCGAGCTCTTCGGCCTTGGCGACCCGCTTGCACTGTTTGCACAGGACGCGGATGAGGCGCTGACCCATGACCGCCTGGATCGAGCTGGCGACCAGGAACGGCTTGACGCCCATGTCGACCAGGCGGGTGATGGCGGAGGGCGCGTCGTTGGTGTGCAGCGTCGAGAACACAAGGTGGCCGGTGAGGGCGGCCTGGATGGCGATTTCGGCGACTTCCTTATCGCGGATTTCGCCGACCAGGATGATGTTCGGCGCCTGACGCAACATCGAGCGGAGAATCGCGGGGAACGTCAGCCCGATGTGCTCCTTGACCTGGCACTGGTTGATGCCCTCGAAGGCGTATTCGACCGGGTCCTCGGCGGTGATGATCTTCTTGTCGGGGCGGTTGAGAACGTCGAGCGCGGAATAGAGCGTGGTGGTCTTGCCCGAGCCGGTGGGGCCGGTGACCAGGAAAATGCCGTTGGGGCGGCGGATGATGCGGTTGAAGATGGAGAGGTTGTCGGGCTCGAACCCGAGGTTGACCAGGCCGATGCGGACGCTGTCGGGGCGCAGAATACGGGCGACCACCGATTCGCCGTGATAGGCGGGGCAGGCCGAGACGCGGAAGTCGATGAGCTTGTCGTCGACGGGGATCTTGATTCGGCCGTCCTGCGGGACGCGCTTCTCGGCGATGTTCATCGACGACATCAGCTTGAAGCGGGAGAGCAGGGCGTTCTGCATGCGCTTCGGGAGGTTGTCGCGCTCGAGGCACACGCCGTCGATTCGATAGCGGAGGCGCACGCGATCCGCCATCGGCTCGACGTGAATATCGCTGGCCCGCATCTTGACGGCTTCGACGAGGATGCGGTTGCAGAGCTTGACGATCGGGGCGTCTTCGCTGGTGACGTCGATCGATTTGTCCATCGAACGGTCGACCGATTTGTCGACCGACTTATCGATGGACTCGGAGACGAGGGATTCGGTGGGCGCGACCATGCGGGGCTGAGCGCCCCCGCCGCCGCCGCCCTTGCCGCCGCCGTCGAGGAAGGCCTTGATGGCCGAACGGGACGCGAGCTTGGGCTCAATCTCGACGTTGAGGCGGAAACGCAGCATGTCCTGCATTTCCAGGTCCATCGGATCGTGGATGATGAGCTGGAGTCGCCCGGCGTTGCGCGATAAAGGGAGCACGAGGTGCTTCTTGATCAGCTCTTCGGGGATGAGCTTGATGTCCACCTTGCCGCTTACGGCCGGCGAGGCGAGATCGACATATTCCACGCCGAACTGCTCGGCCAGCGCCTTGGCGACCATGTCTTCCTTGGCAAAGCCGAGTTCGACGAGAGCCTCGCCGAGGCGCTTTCCCGCGCCCTTGGCGGCGGAGGAGGCCTTGTCGGCCTGATCGGCGGTGATCACGCCCCAACCGACGAGGATGTCACCGAGTTTCTTGCGAGATCGTGCCATTCGCCCTTTCCCGAGATCGAGTCACGAGGTCAGTTGTTCCGAACCACGATCGCCCCGGGCTGGGTCGACGCGAACGGAGGGACGGGGATGGTACGTCGGACGAGATCGGATTGCATCCGGCGACATCCCAATGTGGAGCGGGGCCTACGGTCATCCGGAGAGAACGGGAAGGGATCGCCAATCGAAGAGGTTTGCACCTTGAGCCATCCCCCACCGCCAACGCCCCTGACGCGGATCCTCATCACCGCAGGACCCACCCACGAGCCGATCGACTCGGTGCGGTTCATCGGGAATCGGTCCTCCGGACGGATGGGGTGCGCCCTGGCCGACGAAGCGGCCCGACGCGGATGGTCCGCAACCCTGTTGCTCGGACCGGCCCCAGCCTTACCGACCGATTCGCGGGTGCGGGTGCGCCGGTTCCGAACCTGCGAAGACTTGCGGGGGCTGCTTCGGGAAGAGTTCGGGAACACGGACGTGCTGGTCATGGCCGCCGCGGTCGCGGATTATCGGCCAAAGATCGACCCCGCGATGTGGAACGGCAAGTTCAGACGGCACTCGACCAACCTGACGCTGGAATTGGAGCCCACACCAGACCTGCTGGCGGAGATCAGCACCTCTAGAAAGCCCGGGCAATTGCTGATCGGATTTGCCCTCGAACCGCGCGGCGAACTCGTCGCGTCGGCGCTCGCCAAGCTCGACCGCAAGGGCGTGGACCTCGTGGTGGGAAACCCACTTGAGACCATGGACAGCCCGGACATTGAGGCGACGCTCTTCGCCAAGGGCGGCACGTCGACCCCAGCGCCCAAGATGTCTAAGGACGCCTTCGCGGCATGGCTGATGGATCGGATCGTGCCTATGGCGTCGAGCGCTAAAGTCTCATCATGAAGCCAAATGGGCCGCGACGCGGGCGGGACAATCGAGATGGGTCCGATGACGGGCGACGGGGGCCTCGTGGCGGCCCGCGGATGCCCTTGCGCGGATTCCGCCCCGGCGGCCCGCGGCGCGAGGAGTCAAACCCAGTTGGTGGCTTCGGGGCGAGTACCGAGCAAGACCAAGACCGGGGTCCGGAGTCCGCTCCCGCTCGCAGTATCGACCGCGGCGAACGCCTGCGCGGGCTCGGGCTTGGCATCCGACTCGTCCACGAAGACGACGACGTCATCGTCGTCGACAAGCCGACCGGCGTTGTGACGGCCGTCATGTTGACCGAGGGAGGACTGCCCTCCAGCACGCCCTGCGTCTTCGGGCAGATCAAACGCCATGTGAAGATGCGTTCGCGCCGACGCGGCACGCGCGTCTGGATCATCCATCGACTCGACAAGGAAGCCTCGGGCCTGCTCGTCTTCGCCAAGAGCGAGGCGGCGTACGAGAGCTTGAAGGAACAGTTCCGCACCAAGCGCGTGCATCGCCTGTACACCGCGGTTGTCGAAGGCGAATTGCAAGGTCAAGGTCCGCAGGCGACGGGAACTATCACCACGTTCGTCGCCGAGGGCGCAGACGGCCTCATGCACAGCGTGCGTGAGCCCGCGAGGCACGCTCGCGACGGCGGGCGCGACGATTCGGCGGGACACGACAACACGCCACAACTCGCGGTGACGCACTATCGCGTGGTTGAGGTCGGGCCGTCGCGAACGATGATCCAGGTGCGGCTGGAGACCGGGCGAAAGAACCAGATCCGCGTTCACATGTCGGAGATGGGCCACCCGCTGATCGGCGATTGGCGCTATCGCGGCACGGGCCCGAAGGAGTGCGACGACCCGATGGGGCGCGTGTGCCTCCACGCGACCGAGCTTGGGTTCACACACCCCACGACCGGCGAATCGATGCGCTTCACCAGCCCAGCGCCGGAAGAATTTCGGCGGTTGACGCGGCGCGGCGGCTCTCGCACTCCGGAGACGGCGGAGGAGCCCGCGCCCGAAAGGCCGATGCCGCAGGTCAGCAACTCGTCGTGGGACCACGTCGCGGGCTGGTACGACCAGCTGCTGAAGCACGGGCGGAGCGACCACCACCGCGACGTGATCATGCCGGGGACGCTGCGCCTACTCGAACTCAAGCCGGGCCAGCGGATTCTCGATGTTGCCTGTGGCCAGGGAATCCTGACGAGAAAGCTGGCCGAGAGCGGCGCGGACGCGGTCGGCGTGGACGCGTCGGAAAAGCTGATCGACGCCGCCCGACGCTGGGCCAAGGTGGCGGCCAGGCCGGCGAGATTCGAGGTCGGCGACGCGCGCGCCATCGACCCCAAGCTCGGCGAGTTTGACGGGGTCGCCTGCGTGATGGCGCTCATGAACATCGATCCGATCCTGCCATTGATGCGCGGCGTAACGAACGCGTTGAAGCAGGGCGGACGGTTTGTGATGGTGATCCTGCACCCTGCGTTTCGCGCGCCGGGGCGCACGAGCTGGGGCTGGGAATATGAGCGCTCGCGGCGTGGGCACCGCATGGGGGGGCCGATGGAAAGCGAGCAGAGCGAAACACCGCCGCGCCAGTATCGCCGAGTGGATGGCTACCTGACGCAGGAGCCGACCGCGATCGTGATGAACCCCGGCGAGGTGTCGAGCGGCAAGGAACCGATCACGACGTGGACGTTCAACCGCCCGATCCAGGCGTACGTTCGTGCGGTCGCGGAGGCGGGGATGGTGGTCGACGCGATCGAGGAGTGGGCGAGCGCGAGGCGGAGTGCGCCGGGGCCGAAGGCGGATGAAGAGAATCGCGCGAGGCGCGAGATCCCGATGTTCCTGGCGATGAGGGCGCGGAAGATGTGAGAGGCGACGCGGATCGCACGAACCTGAGGATGGGATTGTGCGATGGGCGGGCATCGCTGTGCCGGGTGGTGCGCGCACTCGCACGGACCTGAGGACCGGTCCGTGGCACGCGGAAGCGTCCCGGGGCGGATTCGAACCGCCGACCTGCGATTTAGAAGACCGCTGCTCTATCCAACTGAGCTACCGGGACGTGGACGGATCGCCTAAGTTTAGGCGATTGGGAGATCGGCGCTGGTGGATGCGCGACCGCGCGGAAAGAAGCGATGGGAGGTTTGCGATGGAAGGGCGGTCGGAGAGCGCCGAGCCACTCAAAGCATGTGGAGATTTGCGATGAAGATCGGAGGGCTGTGTGCGGGGCTGCTTTCGGTCCTGCTGGCGTGGGGCGCGCGGGCCCAGGAGGGCGCGGGCGAGATCAGCAATGTGCCGGCCGCGGGATCGGTGGTGCTGCGGGTCGCGACATTCAACGTCGAAGACATGCGGACGAGCGACCTGAAGACGGGCGACCAGCCGCGGCTCAAGAAACTGGCGGAGGTGATCCAGCGGATTCGACCGAACATCATCCTCCTGAACGAGATCGCGTATGACGGCGAGGACGGCCCCGACACGGTGACGGGCGAGAAGCCCGGGCAGAATGCGGCGAAATTCGCGGAGTTGTACTTGAAGGTGCCGCAGGCGCCGGACGTGCAGGGTATGAAGTTCAGGGCGTTCATGGCGCCGGTGAACACGGGCGTTTCGAGCGGCTTTGATCTCGACAACGACGGAAAGGCGGTCGCGGAGTTTCCGTTGCCGTCGGCGTCAGATGCTGCGGGGAATCCGTCGAAGCAGACGGCCGAGGGGCGCGCGTATGGCAACGATTGCTGGGGATTCGGCACGTTTCCCGGGCAATACGGCATGGCGTTGCTGGTCGACGAGCGTCTGGAAATCCTGAGCGAGCACGTGCGCACTTTCAGGCTTATGCCGTGGAGCTATCTGCCGAACGCGATGCTGCCCAAGTCGCCCGATGGCAAGGCGTGGTTCGACGATGAAGAGCTGAAGTACATGCGGCTGTCGTCGAAGTCGCACTGGGATGTGCCGGTGCGACTGCCCACCAAGAGCGTGCTGCATGTGCTGTGCTCGCATCCTTCGCCGCCGGCGTTTGATGGGGCGGAGAAGCGGAACGCGACGCGCAACCACGACGAGATCAGGTTCTGGAGCGACTACATCGACAACTCCGGGGCGCTCGTCGACGACGCGAGCCAGCCGGGCGGCCTGTGGGAAGGCTCGATGTTCGTGATCGTGGGCGACCTCAACGCCGACCCGGATGAGGGCGCGTCGATCGACAACCCGATCGGGCTGCTGCTCAACAACTCGAAGATGAACGCGAGTGTTACGCCGTTCGCGGATGTTCCAGTGTTGGGGCTCGATGCCGACGACACGTCAACGTTCCGGATGCGCGTGGACTACGTGCTTCCGTCGCGGGCGATCGCGGTGACCAAGGCGGGCGTGTGGCGGCGGGCGCCGGGGACTGGGGCCGGTGCGGAAGCATCGGGCAAGTTCCCCAGCGATCACTTCCCGGTGTGGGCGGACCTGGCGGTGCCGCCGCCGGTTCCCGTTGCGGGCGAGGGCAAGTGAGCCTGAGATTGCGGCGGACAGCAACACGGCGCGAGGTGGGCTCGATCGAGGGAACATCGGGGCACCGGAGTCCTGTTGACGACATGCATGTCCGAAGGCCCGCCATCTCGCCACGTGCGTACGGCAAGCGGCGATGTCACCGCTCGCCCTGTGCCTGCTACACTTGTCGGCTTGTCGCGGGCAACCACAGATCAGCGTTCGAATGACCAGGCCTCCCCGGTGGCGCAGGCCTTGGCTGTCGATGCGCCGATTCGGGTTGAGCTGCCTCCGGGCGTCGCGACCGATCCGACCCAAACGCCGCGCGCGGGCATCGCGAAAAGCCTGCTCGAAACCACCAAGCCCGGCATCACAAAGCTGGTCACGATCACGTCGGCGCTTGGTTTCGTGCTCTCGGCCGTCGAGCACACCTGGACCCTGGGCTCGTTGGCGATCGCGGCGATCGGATCGAGCATCGGCGTGGCGATGACCGCCGCGGGCGCCAACTCGCTCAATCAGGCGATTGAGCGCGACCGCGACGCCGTGATGCAGCGCACCGCCAAGCGGCCGCTCCCCGAGTCACGCGTCACCACCCGTCAGGTCGTCACGCTCGGGATCGCGCTCTCCGTCATCGGCACGGCGCTGCTCTGGCTGGTCAGCGGCCCGGCGCCCGCAGTGCTCGCCGCCGCCTGCATCCTCGTCTATGTCTTCGCGTACACGCCGATGAAGCTGCTCACGCCCGCGTCGACGCTCGTCGGCACGATCCCCGGAGCGATCCCGCCCATGATCGGCTGGTCGGCGGCCGCGGGAGGCGGGTTCGAGTCGGCGCTCTCGCTCGGTTCGCTCTCGCTCTACGCGCTGATGACGGTGTGGCAGATCCCCCACTTCTTCGCGATCGCGTGGATGTACCGCGACGACTATGCCCGCGGCGGATTCTGCGTCCTGCCGACGCGGGAGCGCGGCGAGCTGCGCACCGTTCGCGCGATCGTCCTCTGGACCATCCTGCTCGCGCCCGCCACCATCGCGCCCGGCTTCCTCGTCAAGAACCTCGGGCTGCCCTACGTCGGCATCGCCTCGATCACCTACCTCGCCTTCCTGTGGTTGGTCGTCAAGCTCGCGCGAGTCAAGGATCGCCCCAGCGCCCGCAAGGTCTTCTTCGCCTCGATCGCGCACCTGCCGCTGCTCATCATCGCCATGGTGGGCGAGGCGCTGGTGCGGGTGTGGCTGGCGCGCGGCTGACGCGTTGCCGTTTCATGTTCGTGGGCGGATGACCAGGCTCGATTCATCGAGCCGCAAGGTGGCGTTGGGAAACTCGAAGTTCTTGATCTCTCCGGAGTCGCTCTGGATCGCGGCCAGGAGCTGTTTGAGCGTTCGCGTCGAGATCGCGTCGGACGATCGACCAACGCGGGTGATGGTCTGGCGGAGCGCCAGTTCCGCGACCGCCCGCGAAGCCGTGTGGAAGCACGCCCGGTAGAGGCGGACTTCGCATTGGTCGCTTCCGCCGAGTGCGGACGGGCGAGCGCTCGCTTGGGTAACAAGGTCCGCCGCGGCTCGATCGAGCTCTCGGGCCATTTCGCGTTGCACGGCCGCGACGCGTCCGGCGGTCGTCGCGATGGATGGCGCGATGCGTCGCAGCGCGGGGATGACGTCGTGCCGCAGCGCCGCCCGGAGGCGTGTGCGATCGGAGTTGGTCGCGTCGGTGGCCCAGGAAACACCTGCGTCGCGGCAGATCGCTTCGGCGTCGGCGCGCGTGATGTCGAGCATCGGGCGGATGAGCGTGACGCCCGGCGCGAGGCGGCGCTTGGGCGCGATTCCGGAGAGGCCGCGCGGGCCGCTCCCGCGGATCAGGCGCATGAGGAGCGTTTCGAGTTGGTCGTCGGCGTGATGCGCTGTGGCGATGAAGGGGCACGCGTGCTCGCGGGCCAGCGCGACCAGGGCGGCGTACCGCTCTCGGCGGGCGATCGCCTCGAGATTGCCGCCCTTGGACTTGCACGACACGCTCGTGCTGGCGAAGGGGAGCGACAGCCCAAGGGCCAGCGATCGGGCGGCCTCAAGGTCAGCAGCAGCGTCGTCCTCGGGGCGAAGGTCGTGCAGAATGTGGGCGACGACGAGGTTGTTCCCCGCGGCCGCGAGGCACATGGCGAGCGCCGAGGAATCCGCGCCCGCGGAGCAGGCGATCAGGGTGCGGCGCTCGGGGTCACGCACGCGCCCACCGCCCGAAAGAGCCCGCCAACGTCGGATGACGACGCCGGCGGCGCCCGACTTTGGCGGGAGAGCCGGGCGGTTGAGAATCGGCGGGCGGAGATTGAGCCGCGGGGCGTTCACATGCCGATGGTAGGGTTCTGACGGGCGTCGCCTTGGGTGGCGGGGCCGCGGGTGATTCGCGCGGAGGTCCGCATGCAGGAAGTCAACAACTCGTCGGCGGTTCGGCTTCAGACCCCGGAGACGAACGTGGGGAGCGGGCTGGAGTCGTCTCCTGCGGGAGCAGGCGGGGTCGAGCCGGCGAACACGAACGCCTTACAGGTGCAACCGCCGGCCGCCGGCAAGTCGTCGATGGACAAGGGCAAGAGCATGACGGTGCCGGACATTGCCGCCGGCGTCGCGCTGGTGGTGGGGATCATTCTGGTGATGAGGCACTTCGGCTGGAAGAAGGCCGGTCGGGGGGCGGACGACAACCTGGCGCACCTGGAGCGGGCTCGCTTGCTCGCACAGGCCGCCCGTTACCAATCGGCGAGCGACGCGGCGGGAGAACGCCGTGCGAGTTCGTCGCATTCCGGCGAGTCGCGTGCGAGCGACGACCGGCCTTCGCGCCGCATGGACGAGAAGATCGATCGCCTCGAACGACTGATCACCGAGGCCGACCGGCGCATCCGCCGCCTGGAAGAACTCGGGAACGAGCCACAAGGCACTCGCATGTCGATCGGGACGACGGGTGCGACTTCGACTGTTCCCAAGCTTGCCGCGGCGCGTGAAACGCCTGCCGAGACGCAGGGGCGGCCGGTGGCCAAGAGCATGGGCGAACCCGCGAAGACCGAATCGCGTCTGATTGAGCCGCGGACGCCGGAAGCAACGCCTGACGATTGGCAGTCGCGCACGCGGCAGCTCGCGGCGGCCGGGCTTTCGGCGCGAGAGATCGCGTTCAAGCTCGGCAAGCCCATCGGACACGTCGAGCTTGTGCTGGCGCTCCAACGCGGGCAGATCGCGGGCTGATCAAAGCCAGCAGTGAGGCTAGAGCGGTTACAGTTCAAACGGCGCATCTACCTATTGCCCATTGCCCATGGCTGCACTCGACGCTCGACTCCGAGCGAAACCCCGCTAGTAACCGGAGCTTGCAGCGTCGAGAAGCACCGAGCGCGATAACGCGGTTGGTGGCAGACCTTTAGTCACCGCGTGACGGCGTCGAGAGCGATGATCTCAAAGATGACGTGGGCCGCCAAGAGGGCGGTGATTCCCGCGTGGTCGCGATCGGGCAAAACCTCGACGACATCCGCGCCAGCGATGTTCACGCCGCGGAGCGAGCGGAGGAGCGCCAGCAGCTCGGCGCTGGAAAGACCGCCCACGCTGGGTGTTCCCGTTCCGGGCGCGAACGCGGGATCGACGACGTCGATGTCGACGGTGATGTAGGTTTCCGCGTGTACAAGCGACTTGAGAAACGACGCGATGGTCGCGGCGCCGCCCGAGGCACCACCAGAGAAGAGGTCTTCGCGCGTGACGATCGTCACGCCGTGCTTCTTTGCGAAGTCCAGATCGGCGCCGGTGTTGAGCGGGCCCTTGACGCCGATCGAAAGCATTCTCCTGGGGTTGATCAGGCCGTCCTCGATCGCGCGGATGAACGGCGAGGCGTGCCCCCACTTCTCTCCCCACACGGCGTCGACGGTGTCGAGGTGGCTATCGAAATGGATGATCGACAGGCCGCCCGCGGGCTTGCCGCGTCGTTCCCACGACGCGCGAATGTTCGCGTAGGCGATCGAGTGGTCGCCGCCCACGGCGAAGAGCTTGGTCGAAGGGTCGGCGAGCCCGGCCGCGAACGCCGCGACGGCGTCGGCGTTGTCCTTGGGTGAGTAGGGTCTGACCGGCGCGTCGCCGGCGTCGGCGAGGCTCAGCTTCTCACACACGTTCACGTTGTGCGCGATGTGAAACGGCTTGACGTACTGCGATTCGTCGCGGATCGCGCGTGGTGCGAAGCGAGCGCCGGGACGGTAGGTCACGCCGCCGTCGTAGGGCACGCCGTAGATCGCCCAGTCGAGGGGGCGATTCTCGGGCGCGACGTCGGCGAGGCGTGGATAACGGCAGAACGTCGCGACGCCGGCAAAGCGGGGCGAAACGCGGGCGTCGGGCAGGATGGTGCGGCGGTTGGGCTGATTGGGCTGGTTGGACATGGCGATCCTCGGGAACGCGAGGTTAGGCGGCGGTGGCGGGCGGCGTTGGTGACGAGGGGGGAGTATCCAACCCGCGAGAGAGACGCGTCGCGATCGCAACGGCATTGAGGTAGAGAACGACGCCGATGAACGCGTACGCGGCGTAGTACCCGAGATTCGCCAGCAGCGACCCCCCAAAGGTGTTTGTCGCGGCCGAGATGTCAAAGTTCGTTTCGCGCAGCCGCGACACCATCACGAGCAATTCCCTGATGAAGCCGACAATCGCGTACCCTGCGATCATGTAGATCGCGATCAATCGAACAAGCACGACGGAGAGGCTGAATGGGGTCATGGGAATCTCCGCAATGAGGCGAAGGAAATTACGCCGACGAGGACGCCGATGACGGCGGCTCGCTCGGGTTCACAGGAAACGCTCGGGCGCACTCGGGGCAGCGCTCCGGGCGATTCGGCCCCGGGTCATAGCCGCAGTGCTGGCAGCAATGGGCGGCGAACCTGCCGCGC
>OEIV010000823.1_pt1 | contig 15681 bp, 13 predicted proteins | sample 1539231 | NCBI WGS metagenome assembly OEIV01 (sample SAMN03794762, study PRJEB22550) | activated sludge metagenome | feature: wastewater treatment plant; material: activated sludge; isolation source: Wastewater treatment plant of a petroleum refinery complex | place: Argentina: Buenos Aires ...
AGTTCAAATTCTCGCCCAAAACAAAATCCTAATCCCAATGGATCTCACACAAACAGATCATCTTAAGGCATACGGAATTACTTTTCACGCTTTATTGGATGGACTCAAAGCAGATTGGCTTTTAAACTATCGCGGAGGTTCTTTCCTTATAGATCAATCTGATAAAATCGTTTCTGAGTGTTTGCTTGAAGAGGTTTTCTTTGAGCAAATAAGTCTTGGACAAGCCTCTCAAATTTATGCCGAAGTTCAAAGTGAAGATAATAATATGGATGTAGTTAGATTGGAGAAAGCACCAACTATTGCAGTTTATGTTCCGCCGGGATTTGCACCATGGGATGACGCTGTAACTTTGGCACTTGAGTATGCTAAAGTTAAGTATGAAAAAATCTGGAATGACGAAATTCTTCGCGGCGACCTGGAAAAATATGATTGGATCCATTTGCATCATGAAGATTTTACAGGACAGTACGGAAAGTTTTACGCAAGCTTTAGTAATGCACAATGGTATATCGATCAGCAAATAATGTACGAGAACAACGCAAAGAAAAATGGATTCAATAAAGTTTCTGATATGATGAAGGCAGTTTCGCTAACAATAAAAAACTTTGTTGGGCAAGGTGGATTTCTGTTTGCAATGTGCAGCGCAACTGATTCTTATGATATTTCTCTCGCAGCAGAAGAAGTTGATATCTGCGCTCCGGTTTTTGATGGTGATGCCGCTGATCCGGATGCACAAAGTAAACTTGATTTTACAAGAACATTTGCATTTAAGGATTTTAAGATTGATATGAATCCTTACATTTATGAGTACAGTGATATTGATATTCAACCAATGGAAATAGGTTTGCAGCAAAACGATTATTTTACCCTTTTTGATTTTTCCGCAAAGTATGATCCGGTTCCAACAATGTTAACTCAGAACCACGTAAATGTTATTGAAGGATTTATGGGACAGACTACAATGTTTAGAAAAAGTCTCATAAAAAATTCTGTGATTGTAATGGCAGAAAGACAGGGAACAGATCAGGTTAGATATATACACGGAAATTTTGGAAGAGGAACGTTCACTTTTTATGGCGGGCACGATCCCGAAGATTACCAGCATGCAGTTGGTGATCCGCCAACAGAATTAAGTTTACACAAAAATTCTCCCGGTTATCGATTAATATTAAACAACATTTTATTTCCTGCGGCCACAAAGAAAAAACAAAAAACATAATCATATGAAAACAATTAAAATCAAAAACAGCAAAAAAGAAATTACAATTGGTAAAATTGTTTGTGTTGGAAGAAATTATGCTGAACACATCCAGGAACTTGGCAATCAACAGCACGAAAAACCGGTTGTGTTTTTAAAAACAACTTCATCAGTTATTTATTCAGGTGATGAAATTATTTATCCATCTTTCTCAAATGATATGCACTACGAAACTGAATTAGTTTTATTGATTGGTGAGAAAATTAAAGATGCTGATCTTGAAACTGCAGAAAGGGCAATAGCCGGATATGGAATCGGACTAGATATGACACTACGTGATGTTCAGTCTGATTTGAAAAAGAAAGGACATCCCTGGACAATAGCAAAGTGTTTTGATACTTCCACCGTACTTTCTGAGTTTGTAGAAAAATCTTCGCATCAGCTTACTTTAAATGAAACAATTTCATTAAAAATTAATGGCGAGTACAAACAAAAGGACCAATTAAATAAAATGCTGCACAGTCCCGTAGAAGTTGTGCAATACATATCCTCATTAATGAAACTTGAACCCGGAGATATAATTTTTACAGGCACTCCCAAAGGTGTTAGTAAAGTTAATAGCGGAGATAAATTAGTTGCAGAGCTTGATGGAATTGTAAAACTTGAGTGTGTTGTCAAATAACACGTTCAGTAAACAAATCAATAATTTTGAAAAAATGTTTAAACTACTATTATCTCTATTCATTTTGTCAATATTAACAAGCGTCACCTTTGGGCAAAATGGATTTAAATATTGGGAGTTAATGAGCCAAAATGAAAAGGAACAATTTCTAAATAATTCTGATCTCGACAAACTCATATTAGATTATTATAACGGTAATTTCAAAGTCACGGATGATGAACAAACCATTCGACTATTAGATACACTTACTCATAAAAACGACTATTTTCAATTATACTACTTTTTATTCAATAATATATGCACAACTTCAGATGGTGCATTGTCAGAAATAATGGGAACTTATTGTTTAAAAATGATATTGAATCAACCAATCTTTGTCATAAATCATTTCACGTTTGAAAGAAATAATTTTGGGAAGAGTCAGTATTTATATCAGTTATATGCCTCTTTCATCGGAGAGGAGTTTTACTTTTATAATAAGAAAATGTCTGAACTTGATTATGGTTTCCCAGAATTCAAAGAGATGTTATTAAAAGAGTTGAAAGACACAAACTCTGATAACTCTGAAACCTTAGAGTTATTCTTTATAGAGATAATTGACAGCATTAACAAAATGGAATGAGGGCAATAACCTAGTCAATTACCTTTTTTATAAATCGGGATTCGAAATGATGTTTGAAGTTATTTATTCAGTCCTGCCAAGGCTTTTCTTATGAGTTCTTCCAAAGAATAGTTTGCATTTTCAGAAAGTAAATCGCGCACAACTTTTTCTGCAAGTTGTCTTTGGTAACCTAGTGTTGCCAATGCAGAAATCGCTTCATCTTTTGCAGATGTTATTTTAATTGACCCATCGGCTTTAATTGCATCAACTTTATTTCTTAACTCGAGCACAACACGCTCAGCTGTTTTTCTTCCTATTCCAGGAATTGCTATTAAACGGGAAACGTTTCCATTTGCAATTGCATCTTTTAAATCATCAACAGAAATTCCGGAGAGAATACCTAAACTTACCTTTGGACCAATACCACTTATAGAAATTAAAAGCTCAAACATTCCCTTTTCTGATTCAGTAAAAAAACCAAACAAAGTTATTGAATCTTCTTTAACACTTGTGTGGATGAAAAGGGAAACAATATCTTTATCAGAAATCTTTTCAAAGGTGCTGATAGAAATATTTACTAAGTAACCAACTCCATTTACATCAAGTATTATTTGTGTTGGTTTAGATGAGATTATTTTTCCTGTTAAAAAGCCGATCATTAAAATTTAACCTATCACCCTTTCCGGATAAGCTTCAATAAAAGATTTCCAATCCTTTGTTTTCTTTACTGGAGTTTTCATTCTGAAAGCATGACAAAGTGCAATTGCAAGTGCATCACTTTCATCAACTTTAATTTTTTCTGATTTGATGTTGAGTAAAGTTTTAATCATAAATGAAACTTGATCTTTGCTTGCAGCGCCTTTGCCCACAACTGATTTTTTAACTTCTCTCGGGGAATACTCGCTTGCAGGAACACTATTGTGGAGTGCGCATAGAATTGAAACCCCACGGGCATAACCAATCTTCATTGCCGACTGGACATTCTTTCCATAGAAGGCCGTTTCAATTGCAAATTCATCCGGCTTATATTTTTTTATGATTTTACTTATTTCACTGTAGATAATTTCAAGACGTTGTGGAATTGCTTCATTTGTGGGAAGGTTAATGGATCCGCCGGCAACTCTTATGAAGTTATTATTTAAACATTTAATAACTCCATAACCAGTAATTCTTGTTCCGGGATCTATACCTAAAATGATCATAGAAAGTTTTAAGTTGTTTTAAAAATAGATTCCCACTTTCGTGGGAATGACATTAAAAATTTTAGTGAAAAATTGTCAGAACTTATTCAACAATATCAGCATTTGAAAACACATTCTGAACATCATCAAGATCTTCAATCGATTCAATCAGCTTAACAACTTTTTCAGCATCTTCGCCCTTAACTTCAATCAAATTTTTTGCAATCCATTGAAGTGAAGCATTTTCAACTGTAAATTTTTTGTCCACTAAAGTTCTTCTAACTGTCTCAAAAGATTCAATAGTAGTTTGTACTTCAAAAAAATCTTCTTCTGTTGTAAGATCGTCAGCACCTGCATCCAAAACTATTTCCATTACATCGTCTTCTTTTTTACCTTCTGCAGGCAGAGTAATAATTCCTTTTCTATCAAACATCCATGCAACTGAGCCTGTTTCTCCCATACCTGCACCATATTTACTGAATAGATGTCTTACTTCTGCAACGGTCCTGTTTTTATTATCAGTAGCAACTTCAACAACAACTGCAATTCCTGCAGGTCCATATCCTTCATAAGTTAATTCGTGATAGATCACACCCTCAAGCTCGCCGGTAGCTTTTTTGATTGCTCGTTCAATATTATCCATCGGCATATTTTGAGCTTTAGCATTATCAACAGCTAATCGTAATCTTGGATTTCCATTTATATCACCGCCGGCTCGTGCAGCAATTGTAATTTCTTTAATAAGCTTTGTAAAAATTTTCCCTCTTTTAGAATCGAGTACAGCTTTTTTCCTTTTGATCGTAGCCCATTTTGAGTGACCGGACATTACTAATTCTCCTGAATTTCTTTTTGGTTTAGTCTTAAATCTTTTAATCTAAGTTGCGGATAAGTTCTGCCATCTCTAACCGTTTTATCAATGGTAAAGACAATATCCACTTTTAATTTTTTATCTGACAGCAAATCTAAATATTCACGCATATTAAAGCCAATGGTATCAAAAATCTTATCGTTTCCATTTTGTTTAAAACAGGCTATAAGGTGCTTAGCCCCAACTAACCTTGGAGTATTAAAAATTTCTACACCTTCAGTGAGAAAAACTGGTCGCATATTCTCCGGGCCGAAAGGAGCAAACTGATCAAGTATTCTTAAGAACTTTGGTGTTATTTCTGAAAATTTAATTTTAGCATCAATTATAATTTCAGGAAATAGATCATCACCTGTAATTGTTTCTTTGACTATCTTATTGAATTTGTCTTTAAAGTCCTGAACTTTATCAAGTTCCACTGCTAATCCGGCGGCAGCCTGATGACCGCCAAAATGTATTAAAAACTCTTCGCACTTTTGTAATGCTTCGTAGATATTAAAATTTGTAATACTTCTTGCAGATCCTTTTGCAATCCCATCTATTGTTGTAAGCATAATGGTAGGACGATAATACTTCTCAACTAAACGTGAGGCAACTATCCCAATTACTCCCGGATGCCATTCTTCCTGATGAAGAACAATTGCAAGATCATTATCAAGATCAATTGAACTTTCTACAAGCTGCAATGCATTATCAAAAGTATCAACATCTATTTTTCTGCGTTCGTAATTTTCAGTTTCAAGAACTTTAGCGAGTGTTAACGCTTCATCTTTACTGTCAGTTATTAATAATTCAACAGCCCGTTTTGCATCACCTAATCTTCCAACAGCATTAATTCTTGGTGCAATAGTAAAAACGATTTGACCGGAATTTAAATTACCCGGTTGAAGGCTGCTGCTTTCTATCAAAGCAAGGACGCCTGGTCTTGGATTGTTATTAATACTCTCCAATCCTTCCCTAACTAGAACCCTATTCTCATCAACAAGAGCAACAATATCTGCAGCACCCGCAAGAGCAACCAAATCCAGATACTTCAATGGCATTTCACGTCTGCCTATTTTTTCGGCTACTCCTTGTGCAAGTTTAAAGGCAACACCGGCACCGGATAGGTATTTGAATGGATATTGGCATTGTGGTTTTAACGGATCCAATACAGCCAAAGCAGGCGGTAGTTCATCTTTAGGCTGATGATGATCGCAAATAATTACATCCATTCCCAATTGATTTGCATATGCGGTTTCTTCAATAGCTGTAATACCGCAATCAACAGTAATTAAAAGTCGTGCATCAGTTGTTGATTTTATAACATCAATACTTTCTTTAGATAGACCATAACCTTCTGTTAGGCGCTGCGGGATGTAGAAATCAACATTAGCTCCAAGCTCTTTTAAAAACATATATAAAAGAGCTGTAGAACATGTACCATCTACATCATAATCGCCGTAAATACAAATTGGCTGATTTTCGGTAAGAGCACGAATTACTCTTTTGGATGCGGCCTCCATTCCGTGCATAAGATAAGGATCATGTAAAGATTCTATTGATGGTCTGAAGAAAAATTTTGCTTGTGCAAAACTTTTAATATCTCTTAGAAAAAGTAGCTTTGCCAAAATATCCGAGATATTAAGCGAATCAGCAAGCTCTTTTAATGAATTATAGTCTTCAACTTCTCTGATTTTCCAACGTTTATGTAACATGAGAGAATTACTTATATTTTATAAGAACAAATCTAAAAGTTCAATCCTGTAAGCCGAATTCTGTAATCCCGACGAAGCCAGGACGGCAATTATTTATCTATTTCTGTTGTTACCAACAGACTCTAGCGGTCTACCCGAAAATCTAACCTGCAATTAAGCATTGATACAAAGCGAACAACTTTGTCCCGATCAGATCGGGAAGATTTTCTTACTTGACCTTGCTTCAAGTGTGGTTTGCCATGCACCCGATATTACTATCAGGCCGGTGAGCTCTTACCTCGCCTTTTCACCTTTACTCCGATATTATCGGAGAAGTTTATTTTCTGTGGCACTGTCAGTCGATAATAGATTTCTCCATTAGCTCCCGGGAGTTACCCGGCACCTTGTTCTGTGAAGTTCGGACTTTCCTCCTCCCGATAAATCGGGAAGCAATTGCCCGGATTGAATTATTAGATTATTCTTTAATAATGAATTGACATCACTGCCAATTCTGCCAATTACTTGATTATTTGTTGCGTATAAAAAGGTATAAACACTGAGTAAATCAGTGAGTGGAATATACAAAATTTAGAACCTGAATTCAGTAGACACCTTTAGGAATAATTAAGGTGCTTCAACCTCATCTGCAATTTCCTGTGAAATAAGGATTCTGCCACAATACTCACACGTAAAAATCCTGGCATTTCTTCTTATTTCCAATTGCCTTTGTGATGGTACTATGTTGTGACAACCAGAACATGCAGATCTTCTGATAGTAGAAACAGCCTTGCCTTTTTTGGCTTTTCTAATTCTCATATAAACCGAAACATCCGGTTTTTTTACCTGATCTTCAATTTTCTTTCTTTCAGCAAGAAGAATATTCTCTTCACTTTCATTTGCTTTGATAATTTCTTTAAGATCTGCTTCTCTTTCTTTCAATTCCTGATCTAGTTCATCCAATTTAGGCTTTACTTCTTCTATCTGCTCTGATAAACTTTTACTTAAATCAGCCAGCGCATTATTTTCTGCTTCTAATTTTGCTATCTGTTCATCTGAATGATCAATTTCTTTGGTAAGAGCATCATACTCTTTGTTATTTCTAACCTGGTAAAGTTGCGCTTTAAACTTTTTCTGACTCTCTTTTAATTTTTCAACTTCTTCTTCATTCTGAGCCCTTTTTTCAACTGATTCTTTTTGAGCAACTTCTTTTTCAGAAATTTCAGTCTTTAAAGCATTAATACTGTTCTCCAAAGAGCTTACCATATTTGGTAAATCTCCACGTAATTCTTCAAGTTTATCAAGTTGATCATCAACTAATTGTAATTGGTACAGTACTTTTAATCTATTATACAATTTTTTCTGGCTCCTTAGTTATTATAAAAAACAATCGGGTTGGTTGAACCCATATACTTATAAACTTTTGTTTTATCTGTAAAAGATTTTTCTAATCTGTTTTTAATTTCATCTAAAACCGGAACTTCAGTTTCATAATGTCCGGCATCAATTAATAAAATCTTATTTTCTGCGTCCTGAAATGTATGATACTTAACATCAGCAGTTACAAATGCATCAGCATTATTTTTAATTGCAGCATCAAGTAGATCACTTCCTGATCCCCCGCAAACCGCAACTTTTTTAATTTTAAATTTTGATCCTTGAGTAAATCTTAAGTTTTTTGCTTTTAAAGATTTCACTACCAGACTTAAAAATTCTTTTTGTGATAGTTCATTATTTAATTCACCAATAACGCCCATTCCATAATCTACATTTTCATTCGCTAATGTATAGACATCATAAGCAACTTCCTCATATGGATGTACTTGCTTCATAGCAGTAACAACTTTACTGACATCAAAAGAATTAACAAGAACTTCTATTTTAACTTCTTCAACACTTTCAATTTTTCCTTTTACGCCAAAACTTGGATTGGATTTTTCTGATCCTTTAAAAGTTCCTGTTCCTAAAGTTCTAAAGCTGCAGTTTGTGTATTCCCCAATGATTCCAGCACCCGCATTTTGCATAGCAATAGTTACCCTATCTGCATAACTAATCGGAACAAATACAACAAGTTTATTTTGATTTGATGAAAGGTTAACCAGAAATTTTTGATTTGAGAGTTTGAGTTTTTTGGCCAGTTGAAAGCTTACACCGTTTTTTGTAAAATCTAAATTTGTGTGAGCTGAGTAGAGTGTAATATCTTTTTTAATAAGTTTTTCAATAACTCTTGAGATTCCATCACTATTTGTGTCAATTCTTTTTATTGATCTGAACAATAATGGGTGGTGGCTGATAATTAAATTACATTTTTTTTGTGCAGCTTCATCAACAACTTTTTCATCAACATCTAAACACAGTAAAATGCTTTTTACTTCTCGGCGCAATGATCCAACTTGCAATCCTACATTGTCTTTTTCCCAGGCTATTGATTTGGGAGCCCAGTCTTCAATTATTTTAATGATCTTGTCACATCTCATAATATCAAAAAAAAATGCACCCTACTTTTATATTGGGTGCATTCTTATAAACTTTTGGTCTTTGCATTTTGACTTTTGAGGTCAGTCTTTGCAAGAAATTTTAATTTTTTCGGGTTTTTTCTTCTCATATTTAGTGCATAAATATAATTCTATTAGAGAAAATAAACAATTTATCTTTGCTTTAAATCAAAGCTCTACCCAATTACCATCTTCACGAATAAGATCTATAAGCTCATCCACCGCATTTTTTGCAGGAATATTGCGTCGAACAATGTTTTTTTCGCGATATAATGTAATTTTATCAACGCCTGAACCTACATATCCGTAATCTGCATCAGCCATTTCTCCTGGACCATTAACGATACAGCCCATAATTGCAATTTTAACACCTTTCAAGTGTTCAGTTCGTTTGCGAATCATTTCCGTTGTTTCTTGCAAATCAAATAAAGTTCTGCCGCAAGATGGACAGGCGATATATTCGGTTTTGGATATTCTTTGTCGTGCTGCTTGTAGGATGTTGAATAAAAGCCTGTTAACTATCTTTTCTTTTGATTCGGATTTTTTGATAAAACTTTTTACATATGTCCCATATTTTTCAGATTCGCTTTTCAAATCATCAACATGTAGCCAAATTCCATCACCAAAACCATCAATCAGTAAAGAACCCAAATCTGTTGATGAATAAAGCTGTAAATCTTCAAATGTTATGTTTACGTAATCTCTTCTTATAATCACAGGATTTAAAATTTCATTTTCAATCAGTTCAAAAAAGGCTCTTCGCTGCTCAGCCATTCCGTGCAGATTTTCTGTTTCAAGAATCAGAACAACCGATTTATCATTTTTTAACTTATTAATTACCTCTTCGGAGAAATCTCCAATATTTATTAGGATAAAATTAAGTTCATTTGATTTTTTATCTGAGCCAAGAAATTCTTTTACTGTAAAGATTGGATAACTGTTGTAAGAGGTTTTTAAGTTTTTCCAAATCTCAAAATCATAAATTGCATTTAAACCATTTGGACAATCAAATGGCAAAGTGTTTTTTCCAAGATAAAGCAAATCAGCAGCAATATCAGAAAGATTCCATTTATCAGTCGCTTCATCGTAAGTATAACCGATATCTATTAAATCTTTTTGTGATGTGATTTTTCTGTTTGAATAATCTGTTACAACTCTTGGAACATTGCTTTCACCGATTGATAATACCTCAAATGATTTTCTTCTGTTATAAACAAAAGGATCTATTGGTGATTCTATAATTTCTTTTATTGCCTTATGATTTTCTCTTCCTTTGTATCGATTAGCTAAAGCTATTGCAACCGGAGCTTCAAATTCAGGATCTTCTGTAAGTGAAACACGAATTGTATCGCCAATTCCATCTTCAAGCAAAGAACCGATTCCGAGTGCAGATTTTATTCTTCCATCTTCACCACCGCCAGCTTCTGTTACTCCAAGATGAAGTGGATAATTCATTCCTTCTGCTTCCATTTTATTTATCAATAATCTGTAAGCCTGCACCATAACTTGCGGATTACTTGCTTTCATTGATAAAACTATGTTGTGATAATTTTCATCTTCACAAATTCTTAAAAACTCCAAAGCTGATTCAACCATTCCAAGCGGAGTATCACCATAACGGCTCATAATTCGATCCGAGAGAGAACCATGATTTGTTCCGATTCTCATTGCAGTACCGTATTCCTTGCAAATCTTTACAAGCGGAGTAAATCGTTCTCTAATTCTATCCAGCTCATCCTGATATTCAGCATCGCTGTATTCAACCAAATCAAATTTTTTCTTATCTACATAATTACCGGGATTAACACGAACTTTTTCAACAATTCGCGCTGCCATTTCAGCAGCATTTGGAGTAAAATGGATATCCGCAATTAATGGAACGGTATATCCCCGAACTTTCAATTCCTTTTTTATAGCTTCAAGATTTTTTGCTTCGTTGATACTCGGTGCGGTTATTCTAACATACTCGCAGCCAGCTTCAACCATCCTTATTGTCTGTTCAACAGTTGCAATTGTGTTCATCGTATCTGTTGTAGTCATCGATTGGATTCTGATTGGGTTGCTTCCGCCGAGTGGAATATCGCCAACACTAACTTCACGAGTTTTGTATCGTGAGTATTGTGTTAAGCTGTTACAGTATTTTTTGAAGTTTTTGATGGTTGATTGCATAAATGTTTATGTTTCAATTTCCGATAACAATCTTTTAATGTTTTTAGTTTCTTGATTAAATATAAAAATATTTAACTCTACACCGAAAGACTTAAATTACTGAATCTTAATCTTATTATATTTCGGATATGAGAATCCCCGAATCGAAAATAGAAGAAATACGCAATTCAATCAGTATTGTTGATGTGATTTCCGAATATGTACAATTAAGAAAGCGCGGAAAAAACTTTATTGGCTTGTGTCCGTTCCATTCCGAAAAAACCCCCTCGTTTACAGTAACAGAAGAAAAACAGATTTTCCATTGCTTTGGCTGCCACGCCGGGGGTAATGTTTATAAGTTTTTAATGGATTATAAAAAAATATCTTTTGTTGAGGCTGTGCAGGAAATAGCCGAACAACAGGGAATTGAAATAAATTATGATGACGAAGGATTTAACGAAAAGCAATCCGAGCAGGAAATTCTTTATGATATAAACACAGAGGTTGGAAGATATTTTTCTAATAATCTTTTGCACGATGCCGAAGGTGAAATTGCAAGGACCTATTTTCAGAAACGTAATCTTAAGGTTCAAACAATGCGCTCGTTTGGATTGGGTTATGCGCACAATGGATATGAAAATCTTGTAAACTTTCTTAAAGAAAAAAATATTAATCTTGAAAAAGCCTTACAGCTTGGTTTGATTGGACGAAACAATGATGGAAGAGTTTATGATAAACTTGCCGGAAGAATAATCTTTCCAATTTTTTCTCCAAATGGTAGAGTTGTCGCTTTTGCAGGAAGAAAACTTCGCGAAGATGATTCCGGTGGAAAATATATTAACTCACCCGAATCTTTGATTTATGTTAAAGGAAGAATTTTATACGGACTTTCGCATGCAAAAGATGACATAAGAAAAATCGATAAAGCTATCATCGTTGAAGGTTACATGGATTTGATTTCGCTTTATCAAGCTGGAGTTAAAAATGTTGTAGCTGTTTCGGGTACAGCATTAACTGATGATCAAGCCCAGTTACTTTCTCGTTACACTAAAAATGTTGTTCTTTTGTTTGATGCTGATGCTGCAGGCATTAAAGCATCTATGCGAAGTATTGAGATTTTGTTAAAGAGAGATTTTGATGTAAAGATTTCTACCCTTCCAAAAGGTGAAGACCCTGATTCTTATGTTACGAAGTTTGGCAAAGAATCCTTTGATGATATTATTAAACGAGCGGAAAATTTTCTTGAGTATCAAACAGAGTATTATGAAACACAGGGAATGTTTGATGATCCAACAAAAATGGCAGAAGCAATACGCGATCTTGTAAAACCGATTGCATTAGTTAGCGATGAGTTAAAGAGAAATCTTTTAATAAGAAACATTGGTAGAAAATTTAATTTGCGTGAAAAATTAATTGAAGCAGAGTTAGATAAAGCACTTGATTTTCAGAAGAAGCAAAACAGATTGCAATCTCAAAGAATATTTAAAAAAGAAGAAGCGCAGCAGGAAAGCTTAATTCCCGTAGAGAAGAAAACTATTCCGCCGCACTTTTATAATACTGAACGGGAAATAATAAGATTGTTGTTTGAAAACAATGAGGAAATAATCGGATTGATTACATATAACATTCACGAAGAAGATATTCTTATTGATATCCACAGAAATATTTTTGAAAAAGTTTACTTTGAATATGAAAATCGCGGCAGCTTAAATCCAGCAGATTTAATTTCTTTGTTTGATGATGAAGTTCAATCTTACTTAAGAGAATTAACAATTGAAAAATACAGCTTAAGTAATAACTGGCAGGATTTGAATCCTTCAATTACACAGGAAATGATAACTAAAAAATATGCAATTGATCTATTAGTTAAATACAAACAAATGCATATTGATTTGCAAATTGCTGCAAATGTTGGTGCACAGGAAAATGCCGATAGCGAAGAAAGATTACTCGAGTTAATGAAAGAAAAACACGAACTTGAAAAACAAAAAAAAACTATTCGTGAAGAATTAGAAAAAGAATCTTAATTGTAAATTGTACATTATACATTCTAAATTGAAATGAATTACCGGCAAGCAAAAAACGGAAAACTAATGATAGAAATCTTACCAGATAAATGCGATTTCTGTGGATGCTGTGTTGGCGTTTGTCCCGAAGATGCAATTGAGTTAAAAGAAGCCGAGATATTTATAATTGATGAACGATGTACAAATTGCTCAAAGTGTGTATGGAGTTGCCCGATTGAAGTTATTAAGTTTAATAAAAATGGAGTCGTTGAACAATAGGCAATTGACAATATGCAGTAGACAATGAGAAAATGAATTTAACATTTAAAGATTTAACTGTTTATAAGAAAGCTTTTGAATTAGCAATGCTGATTTTTGAAGTATCAAAGAACTTCCCAAAAGAAGAAAAATATTCTTTAACCGATCAGATAAGAAGATCTTCAAGAAGTGTTTGCTCTTCAATAGCTGAAGCATACAGAAAACGAAGATACGAAGCACATTTTATTTCAAAGACTTCAGATGCAGATATGGAAAATTCAGAGACTCAGGTTTGGTTAGATTTTGCTTTCGAATGTAAATACATTGATAAAACCACTTTAGATGATTTGTTAAATCGATCTAAAGAAGTTGGAAGAATGTTAAACCATATGATAGAAAACCCAGAAAGTTATTTAAGAAATGCTGATAAAAAATAAATTAACTATTTGCCTATTGTCTACTGCATATTGCTTACTGCCCACTGGGGACTGTGGACTTGATAATTAAGATTGTATTGTAGAAGAATATGAAAACCAATTATGATTTAATAGTAGTCGGTGCCGGCCCAGCAGGAAGTATGGCTGCACGGTTTGCTGCTGAACAGGGTGTTTCTGTTTTGATGCTGGAAAAAGATCGTGATGTTGGTTATCCTGTTAGATGCGGCGAAGCGATAAGCAAAGCAGGAGTTGAGGAATTTATTCCCAGTGATGATAAATGGATAGCTGCTAAGATTAGTAAGTTTTCTTTTAACGCTCCCGATGGCAGTGAAGCAATAATCGATTTTGGTGATGCTGGTTATGTACTAGAGCGAAGAATTTTTGATTATGAACTTGCACGAACAGCCGCAGAAGCAGGAGCAGAAATTTTAACTCGTGCTTATGTTAATGGTTTGCTGTTTGATGCTGGAAAAGTGAGCGGAGTAAAGTACGAAATCAACGGTGAGGCAAAAGAAGTAAAAGCTAAAGTTGTAATTGCTGCAGATGGAGTTGAATCTCGCGTTGGGCGCTGGGCAGGACTTGAAACACACATTGATTTTCGTGATATGGAAAGTGCGGTGCAAATTACTGCGGCAAACATTCCTGTTGATCAGAATACACTTTACTTTTATTTTGGGAAAGATGTTGCACCAAACGGATACTTCTGGGTTTTTCCTAAGGGACACAATAAAGCAAACATAGGACTTGGTGTAAGCGGATTGATCGGAAAGAAAAAATCTGCACAATCTTTTCTTGATGATTTTATGAGCAAGCATTATCCAAACGCTCCTGTACTTACAAAAATTGCTGGAGGAGTCCCTTGTTCAATTACACTTGATAAAATTTCCGGTCCTGGAATAATGTTAGTTGGTGATGCTGCGCGACAAGTTAATCCTTTAAGCGGAGGTGGAATAGCAAGTGGGATGATTGGCGGAAAAATTGCAGGAACAATTGCTGGTGAGGCAATTAAACAAAATAAAATTGACCACATCTTAACCTATGATAAAGCATGGCAGGACAGGCTTGGTAAACGCCACGAAACTTTTAACAGGATTAAAGAAGGCATATACAATTTTTCTGATGATAAGTTTAACAGCATTGCACATTCAATTCTAAAAATTCCTATCGAAAAAAGAACACTTGGCAAAGTGTTTACCACTGCATTAATGAACAATCCATCTTTGCTTGTTGATATTGCAAAGGTGTTTGTGGTTTAGCAAATAAATTCTAATTGACATTGCGGATCTGATTTCTTACATTAAAATCACATTTTATAAGGGGTTCTTATGAGAACTTTAATTTTATTTTTCGTCATTATTTTATCTTCACTAGCTCAACTAAATGCTCAATGGCAAATTGTAAATCCTTTTGGCACTCCTCTTCCCGGGGTTAGCTTCCTGTCCCTAGACTTCGTTGATCCATTAAACGGTTGGGTGTCAACAAATACAGGTAAGATAATCCACACAAGTGATGGTGGCAAAACATGGTCGACTCAAACTACCGGGATTACTGTCAAAATAAAAAAAATCAGATTTGTTGATGCATTGAATGGATGGGCAGTCTGTGATTCCGGCAAAATCATTCATACCGTTGATGGTGGTATTAACTGGGAAATACAATTTGATGAGCCTAACTTTGCAACTGGAAAAATGTGTGCTATAAACCCTAGTATTTGCTGGATTACTGGAAAGTGGTTACAAGAGCAAGTTTTTCTAAAAACTCTTGATGGTGGTATTAACTGGGAAGTAATCAATCCCCCCAATATAGGGAGCGCTAGCTTAGATGAAGTTGTATTTATTAATCAAAATAGAGGTTGGTTTACAGTTGTTTATTATTCAGGAGGTAGTATGGGATCGGGCATTTTCTCAACTACAAACGGAGGTAACACCTGGAGTTTGCAATTTTCTTATAACAGTCTATCAACAGATATATTTTTTTTAGATGAAAATTTTGGATGGTTGGGAGGGTTACAATATTTATACAAGACAGTTAATGGAACAAATTGGACCAATATATATAATATTTATATAGGACATATTCATTTTATAGATCAAAACGTTGGGTGGGTGGTTCACAAATTCCCTCTAAATGGCAATGA
>OEIV010000824.1_pt1 | contig 15677 bp, 11 predicted proteins | sample 1539231 | NCBI WGS metagenome assembly OEIV01 (sample SAMN03794762, study PRJEB22550) | activated sludge metagenome | feature: wastewater treatment plant; material: activated sludge; isolation source: Wastewater treatment plant of a petroleum refinery complex | place: Argentina: Buenos Aires ...
ATCGGCATAGACCACCGATCCGCTCATGGGACTTGCGGCCTCGGTTGCCAGAAAGGCCGCCAGCGTACCGATCTCTTCGATGCTTACCAGTTTTCCCGCAGGCGTACGGGCGCGAATCTTATCCATCAGCGCATCGAACCGGTCGATCCCCGAGGCGGCGCGGGTCTTGACCGGACCGGTTGAAAGCGAAAAGGCACGAATCCCTTCGCCCGCCAGATCGGCCGCCGCATAGCGGACCGAAGCCTCCAGCGCGGCCTTTACCGGACCCATGAGGTTGTAATTCTCGACCACCCGATCCGCGCCGTAAAAGCTGACCGTGATCAGCGAACCACCCGCCTGCATCAAAGGCCGTGCCAGCCGCGCCATACGCAGGAAGGAATGGCAGGAGACATCCATTGCGGTCGCGAAACCTTCGGCCGAGGCGTTGACAACGCTGGTATGCAGATCTTCACGTGGGGCAAAGGCGATGGCATGAAGCAGGAAATCAAGCCGCCCCCATTCAGTGGTGATGCGGTCAAACACGGCTTCCAGCTGACCCGGTTCGCGCACATCACAGGAAAGCAGCAGCGGCGCACCCACCTCCTGCGCCACGGGCGCGACCCAGGGCCGGGCCTTTTCATTGAGACAGGTCAGCGCCAGCTCCGCCCCTGCAGCACGAAAGGCTCTGGCGCAACCGGCGGCGATGCTGGCCTCATTCGCCACACCGACTACGAGACCGCGTTTGCCGTTCAGATCAATCATATCGCCGTTCCTTCGCTGATGGCCTCGCGTGCGATGATGATTTCCTCATCGGTCGGAATGATGAGGAGTTTCACCCGGCTGCTGGCGGTGCTTATGCAGCGCCGCCCCGCTTCATTGGCCTTCGGGTCAAGCTCTGTCCCAAGCCAGGCCAGCCGCGCGGCGACACGGGCGCGGATGCCGTGCTGGTGCTCGCCGATCCCTGCGGTGAAGATCAGCGCGTCGATCCCGCCCATGCTGGTCGCCAGCCGTGCGATCTCGCCCGCGATACGCAGGCAAAAGAGGTCGATCGCCTCCGCCGCCTCCGGGCGCGGGCTGGCCATCAGCTCGCGGCTGTCAGCCTCGAACCCCGACACGCCGAGAAGGCCGCTTTCACGGTAGAGCATGGTCTCGACCTGTTTCAGGCTTTGGCCCATTTCGCCCATCAGGTGCAGGATCACGCCCGGATCCAGCGCACCGGACCGCGTCGCCATAGGGATGCCATCCAGCGTTGAAAACCCCATTGAGCTGTCGATACTGATGCCGCCATGAATGGCGCAGAGGCTCGCGCCGCTGCCCAAATGCGCTGCGACCACCTTTGCATCGGGGACCAGATCGCCCAGTTGACCGGCGATGTAGCGGTAGGACAGCCCGTGAAAACCGTAGCGCTTGATCCCCTGATCATAAAGTGCGCGCGGGATAGCAAAACGGCGCATCAGGGGCGGGTTGGTGGCATGAAACGCCGTGTCGAAAGAGGCTGTCTGTGGCACATCGGGGTAAAGCCCCCGCATTGCCCGGATCAGCGCAAGGCTTTGCGGTTGATGCAGTGGCGCGAGCCGCGCCAGAGTGTCGATCTGCGCAATCACCTGATCGGTGATCCGCGCCGGGCCTGTGAATACATCGCCGCCATGCACCACGCGGTGGCCGATCACCGCGAGTCGCGACAGATCAAACTGCCCGGCCAGCCAGGCAAAAGCCTGGTTCAGAACCGCCGTCAGATCGCCGGGATCAGCGGTGATCGTGCCAGACAGGGCCTCATCCTCCCGTTTCAGGCGGATCGCAAAAGGCTCATCACGGAAGTCGATCACGCCCGCGGCAAGCGGGCCGGGCCCGGCAATCACCAGTGCATAAAAGCCGAGCTTGATGGTCGAAGAGCCGGCATTGAAGGTCAGGATCAGATCGCGCGTCACGCCTTCACCTCCGCCTTGCGGATCGCAACCAGCTTTGCCAGCGCGGCCGAGGCGATGCGGGCCGACAAGGGATCGGCGCGACTGGTCAGCACGATCGGCACCCGCGCGCCCAGCACCAGTCCCGCCGCCGTGGCACCTGCGAAATAGATCAGCTGCTTGGCGAGCATATTCCCGGCCTCAAGATCCGGCACCAGCAGGATATCGGCCTCTCCCGCCACTTGCGAGATGATGCCCTTGGTCGCTGCCGCCTCGGGGCTGATCGCATTGTCAAAGGCCAGCGGCCCATCGACCAGTGCGCCGGTGATCTGGCCACGCGCCGCCATCACCGTCAGCGCGGCGGCATCCAGCGTTGCGGGCATCATCGGGTTCACCGTCTCGACCGCCGCCAGCACCGCGACCTTCGGCTGCTTGCGCCCGAGTAGCCGCATCAGATCGACCGCATTCTGGCAGATGTCGCGCTTGTGCTCCAGGGTCGGCGCGATGTTGATCGCGGCATCGGTCACGATCACCGGCTTGCCATAGGCGGGCACATCCATCGCATAGACATGGCTGATGCGGCGCCCGGTGCGTAAACCCCCGGTTTTCGATACCACCGCTGCCAGGAGCTCATCCGAATGCAGGCTGCCTTTCACCAGCACCTGAACCTCACCGCAGGCCGCGAGTTCCACCGCCCGCGCCGCCGCCGCATGGCTGTGTTCGGTCTCCTCGATCTGGAAGCCATCGAGCGAGACTCCGGCCTCGGCCGCCGCTGCACGGATCTTTGCGGCGGGGCCAATCAGGATCGGATCAAGCAAACCCTCGTCGCGGACCTCAACCGCCCCCAGGATCGCGGATTTCGAACAGGGATGCACCACCGCCGCCCTGACCGGCGGCAGCGCGCGGGCCTCTTCGACAAAGCCCTGCCAGCGCCCTTTCGGCAAGATCACCGCCTCGGGGAGGTTTCCTGGTACCCAGGTCAGTTGCTCAAGCGGTGCCAGCACCAGCGCCTCGCCCGAAAGCACCACCTCGCCCAGTTGATTGCGGGCGGTGGTCGCAAGGCGGACACGGTTCTTGCCTTCGATCAACTCGATCACTTCAACCTCGGCAGTCACGGTGTCGCCGGGAGAGACCGGCTTTTGAAAGCGAACCTGCTGGTCTAGATAGATAGTTCCCGGCCCGGGCAGGCGGGTGCCCAGCACCGCCGAGATCAGTGCCGCTGTCCACATGCCATGGATCACCACATGGCCAAAAGGCCCATGCGCGGCGAAGTTGGCATCCAGATGGGCTGGGTTCGCATCGCCGGAAACGGCGGCGAACAGCTCGATATCCTCGGGGCCGACATGACGGCTGAGACTGGCGTGGTCGCCGATTTTCATCTGATGAAACAGGTGGTTGGTGAGGCTCTGGGCAGGGGCGTTCATCATATCACCTTTGAAAGACGTAAGTGCCGGGTGCATCTTCCAGCGCCTTTCCCATGGCGGGCGGCGCGGCGGGTGCAGAGGAATGCGCGGCCAGCCAGGCCTGCCACGGTGTCCACCAGGAGCCCTCCGTTGTGGAGTTGGCGTCAGCCCAGGTTTCCGGCGGCAAAAGTGCATCCCCATGGGTTCGGGTGGCCAGCCGGTAACGGCGGCGCGGATGGCCGGGTGGCGAGACGATGCCGGCATTATGTCCGCCCGATGTCAGCGCGAAGGTCACATCGCAATCAGTAAACTGGTGGATCTTATAGACCGATTTCCACGGTGCGACGTGATCGCGTTCGGTTCCGACCGCAAAAGCCGGTACGCGGATATTCTGCAGCAGCACCGTCTTGCCCCCCGCAGCGAAACGGCCTGAGGAAAGCTCGTTCTCGAGATAAAGCTTACGCAGATACTCGGCATGCATGCGGTAAGGCATGCGGGTGCTGTCGGCGTTCCAGGCCATGAGATCATTCATCGCCGTCCGCTCGCCCATCAGGTAATCATGCACCATCCGCGACCAGATGAGGTCATTCGACCGCAACAGTTGAAACGCCCCGGCCATCTGATCGGCGGAAAGATAACCCCGGTTCCACATCATGCTTTCAAGGAAATGTAGCTGGCTCGGATCGATGAACAGCGCAAGTTCCCCAGGCTCGGTGAAATCCACCTGAGCGGCGAGCAGCGTCAGCGAGGCGAGGCGGTCATCGCCCTCGCCGGCCATCGCGGCTGCCGCAATCGACAAGAGCGTGCCGCCCAGGCAGTAGCCGGTGGCATGGATCTTCTGGTCGGGCACCAGGCGGCTGATTTCATCCAGCGCTGCCATCGTCCCTTGTAGCCGGTAATCTTCCAACGTCAGATCACGGTCTTCCGCGCCGGGATTGCGCCAAGAGATCGCAAAAACCGTATGGCCCTGGGCCACCAGCCAGCGGATCAGGGAATTCTCGGGGCTCAGGTCGAGGATGTAATATTTCATGATCCAGGCCGGGATGATCAGTACCGGCTCAGGATGCACGGTTTCGGTCACGGGCGCGTATTGGATCAGCTCGATCAGATGATTGCGGAAGATCACCTTGCCCGGCGTCACCGCCACATCGCGGCCCGGCGTAAAAGCTTCGACCCCTTCGGGCGGTTCCTGACTGATCTGGCGGGTCGCGTCCTGCAGCCAGTTCTGCCAGCCCTTCACCAGGTTCATGCCGCCCGTGGACCAGGTCCGTGCCAATACTTCGGGATTGGTGAATGGGTTGTTCGAGGGGGAAAACACGTCGAGCATCTGCTTCGCGGCAAAGGACACCACATCCTCGTGGCGTTTCGTGACGCCGGGTACCTCATGGGTGACGTTATGCAGCCATTGCTGTTGCAGCAGAAATGCCTGCGACATCCAGCTGAATGGCGGTTTTGCCCAGGCTTCATCTGCGAAACGGCGGTCCCCGGGCAAAGGCGTGATGACCGGGACGGCCTCTGGGTCCATCGCGGAAGACATGAGATGCGCCAACAGACGCTGCCATTTGCGCCCCGCCTTGACGCCGAGTTCCATCCGTTTGCCAGGTGCCTGGGCCAGATGAAAGATCCAGTCCGACCAGGCCAGCATCAACGAGCCCGGCGAGATGCCGCCGCTCAGTTGGGCTGAAAGCGCCTCGCGGATGCGATCAACCGCGTGAAAGGCCTCAATCCCAAGGTTTTCACCGGCCTGGGCCGGGGAAGCACCCGGTAGGTCTGATTTCGGCGGAAGTGCCATGCCGCGTCTCCACTTTGTTGTGTGAGGCTAACACATGATGATCAACGTGCGTTGATCGAGATCAATAAATGTGAGGTTTGTTTTTCGCGCGTTCATTGTGTGCAAGTCCTTATCCAGGAGGCAAAGAAAAATGAGCTGTCAAGCCACTGAAATAACCGCCGCAGGTCCGACAAGGGATCCGCTGAACCTGCTCCGGCAGATGCCTGACGCTGTGAGAAAAAACGCGCACCTCACCCCCCCGGATATGATAGGAGAGTTTTAGCCTCTTCCCCGAGACCGTCGATGAACAGACAAGGCTTTTTTCACTTTCTCGCCATCGCCAATTCCCGGCTCGCGGCGTCGGCCATTATGAACGATTACTTGCGAAACAGCACGGAGTGAGGCTATGTGGCCATGGCCTGACTTCTGATGCTCAAGTCTGTCTGACATGTCATTCCGTCAATGCACCGCCAATCCCAGAAAATACACCGCCAACCTGGTTGAAAACGAAGGCCCCTGCCTGACGCATCCCGCCGAATAGGGTATTGTTGTCCATCGCCCCGGCCTCACCGGAGAGAAGGCCGACATAGCGGCTATGGGCAGAATCGTTGGTTGTGATATCGGTGATATCCACAATTCGGATCCCGGTCTCTACCGCGAGACGCTGGATAGCCGGATCATGCACGTCGGCAAGTCCTAGCCGCATCCGTCGAGCTGCCAGCCGCGACGAGAGTTTCAGTGCCGGGTCATCTGATGAGACGAGTACCGTGATCGGATGCTTCATCCGGCCCAAGGTCGCCATCTGGGCACGGAAGAGGTCTATATCGATGTCTGGTGCGGCCAGAACCAGCTCGATCCGGTCAAGAACGGCGCCTCGCCCGGCGAGGCGCAGCTGCACCAGCGTCTCCATCGTCAGCCGCGCACCCATGCTATGGGCGAGCACTGGTACAGGTTCGCTACTACGACGGTTCTTCGTCAGGAGCCCGAGCAGATCGGCGAGGGCTGCACGAGAGAAGTCTGAAGCATCGCGGTCGGCAAGATAGGCTCCCGCATTACCTGCCGAGGGCCAGGTGAAGAGCACCGGCGCACCCTCCAGATGGGCATCAACCGAAAGCTGCACGGCCCGATAGAGCGCCTCCTGATAGCGCGTGTTGAATCCGTGGATATAGAGCCCCACGCCCGAGCGCGGCAGTCGCCCGGCAAAACCCTCGCGGCTGAGCTCGGTCTGCTTGCGCACGGTGAAATTCTTCGTGGCATCGCTGGCCCCATCGGGCCATTCGATCCGCCCCGGCTTATGGCCTGGCGGCACCGAGACCTCATATTCCAGCCAGTTCGGGCTGGTGGCGCGGGTTGCACCATAGGCACCGGGCGATTGCGCATCGGGTGCACGAGTTGTCACTGTCAGCACCTGCACGATGCGGGCACCTGCAGGCAGGGCCCCGTCATCGGGAGCCAGAACCTCGGGCCCCGGGCGTGTGTTGCAGGCAGCCAACACGAGAGTCAGAGTAAGCAGCAGGCGACTGAGCATCTTGTATTACCGCAGGAATTTGCGGAATCGTATCAGCGCCAACCAGAACAGCGCCACTCCGATTGCCGCCAGCGCCGTGAATTGCGGCCAGACCACATCCAGTCCTGCGCCCCGGAAGAGGATGGCTTGCGAGAGGATGATGAAATGCGTGTTCGGCGCGGCGAGCATGATGGTCTGGATGATCTCGGGCATGGACTCGCGCGGTGTCATCGCACCCGACAGCACTTGCAGCGGCAAGAGTGCCATCATGAGGAGAAGCGCGAATTGCGGCATCGAGCCTGCAACGGTGGCAAGGAAAATGCCAAGCCCGGTCATCGCGAAAACCATCAGGACTGCACCCGCCAGAAACAGCGCAACCGAGCCCTGCACCGGTACCGCCATCAAGCCCTGCACCACCAAGATGAGCGAGAAGCTCGATCCCAGCAGGACTACCAGACCCATGGACCAGATCTTGGAAAACATGATCTCGGTTGCAGTGACGGGCATGACCAGCAGATGCTCGACTGTGCCATGTTCCTTCTCGCGGATCAGGGCCGCGCCGGTCAGCACCAGCGACAGCATGGTGATCGACCGGATCACGGCGGAAATCGCGCCGAACCACTTCGGATCCAGCGAGGGATTATACCGCGCGCGGAGCGCCAGATCGACCGGCAGCGCGGTCTCGGCCCGGTAGCCCGCCACATATTCCGAAACCTCGGAGGACACGATCTGCTGGATATAGCCGCCGCCGGTGAAGGCCTGGCTCATCCTTGTCGCGTCGATATTCAGCTGGATCGCCGGGTTTTTTCCGGCCAGCACATCGCGCGCGAAATCCGGTGGGATGTTCAGCGCAAAAGTATCCAGCCCCTGATCCATCCGCCGATCCATCTCGGCCGTCGTGGTCATCTGCGGCTCGACAAAATAGGGCGGATAAAAGGCCGAGGTGATGCGGGCGGAGAGATGCGACTGATCCTCATCCACGATCGAGATCGCGGCATTCGTCAGCGCCTCGGGCGAGACGTTCGCAGAGGTCCAGATCGAGAGCGAAAAGGAATAGACGATCAGCACCAGCATCACCGGATCGCGCCAGAGCCCGCGCAATTCCTTGACGCCCAGATTGAAGGTGTTGCGCAGGTTCATCCGCCCCTCACTTCGCCTGTTTTTCCAGGAAGGCCGCCGCCAGCCCGATAATCACCGGAATGGCGATGCCCATGGCCAGCATCGGCCCGGCCAGTTCCGCCATTCCGAAGGCCTTGGAGAAAGCCCCCCGCGCGGCGGTGATAAACCAGGTCGAGGGGTAGATCTCGCCCAGAACCCGGCCAAAACCCGACAGCGAAGAGACCGGGTAGATCAAACCCGAATAGCTGACCGCCGGGATCATCGTCAGCATGGCGGTCGCGAACAGCGCCGCGACCTGACTTGCGATGAAGACCGACACCAGAAAACCAAGCGCCGTGGTCGCGGTGACATAGATCAGCGCCGAAAGGGTAAAGCCCAGAAAACTGCCGTTGAAGGGCACTGCGAAGAATGTGACCGCCATGGCCATCATCAGGAAGAAATTCAGCATGGCCAGCGCGATATAGGGCAGCTGTTTGCCAAGCAGAAATTCCAGCCGCGTCACCGGCGTGACGTAGAAATTGATGATCGAGCCCAGTTCGCGTTCACGCGCGACCGAAAGCGTGGTCAGGATCGCCGGGATCATCAGCAAAAGCAGCGGGATGATCGCCGGGACCATCGCATTCAGGCTGCGCACGTCGGGGTTGTAGCGGTATCGGGTCACCAGTTCGAAACTGCCGCCGCTCGCCTTGTCACCGTAAAGCTGACGCGCCTGACGTGTGATCCAGTCGGCATGCATGCCCTGCACATAGCCCTGCACCGTATTGGCGCGGCTGGGGTTGGCGCCGTCGAACCAGGCCCCGACCTGCACATCCCTGCCTGCCGCGATATCGGCGGCAAAGCCGGGCGGGATCTCGATCGCCAGCGCCAGCTCGCCCGAGCGCATTCTTGCGTCGATCTCGTCGTAACTTGTCAGGGCCGGCTGTTCGATGAAATAGCGCGATCCCGCAATATCGGCGATATAATTGCGGCTGGTGGTGGTCTGGTCGCGGTCAAGGGCGGCGAAGGTCAGATCCTCGACATCCATGTTGATGCCCAGCCCCACCACGATCATCAGAAGAAGGCTGCCGACCAACGCCATGGTCAGCCGGATCGGATCGCGCTGCAATTGCAGGCTTTCCAGCTGCGAATAGCTAAGCAGTCGCCGCAGGCTGAAGCCGGATTGCTGCGCGTGATGGGTCACCCCGGCTGCGGGGGCCTCGGGCGCGGCCTCGGGCGCAGCGGCGGGGGCGGGTGCCGTCTCGCCAATCGCCTCTTCAAGATAGGCGATGAACGCGTCTTCCAGCGTGGCGCAACCTTTGGCTTTCGTGATCCCCTCGGCGGTGTCCGAGACCAGCACCTTGCCCGCATGCATCAGGCTGATGCGGTCGCACCATTCCGCCTCGTTCATGAAATGGGTCGAGACGAAGATCGTCACGCCATCCTTGCGCGACAGGTCCGCCAGAATGCGCCAGAAGCCGTTGCGCGCCACCGGGTCCACCCCCGAGGTCGGCTCGTCAAGGATCAGGATCTCGGGCGCATGGATCATCGCCACCGCCAGCGAAAGCCGCTGGCGGATACCCAGCGGCAACGCCTCGGGCAGGCTGTCGGTCACGTCGCCCAGATCGAACCGGGCGATCATCTCGTCAACCCTGGCGGGGATCTTCTCGGCCGCCATATCGAAAAGCCGCGCGTGCAGATCAAGGTTCTGACGCACCGTCAGCTCGGAATAGAGCGAGAAGGCCTGCGACATGAACCCGACCCGGCGGCGCACCGACAGATCGCTTGCATCGACCTCATGGCCGAAAAGCTTTGCCCGGCCCTCACTCGGCTCCAGAAGCCCGGTGAGCATCTTCATCGTCGTCGTCTTGCCGCAGCCGTTCGAACCCAGAAAGCCGAAAATCTCACCCCTGGGGATGCGGAAGGAAACATTGTCGACCGCCACGAAATCGCCAAAGCGCTGCGTCAGCCCCTCGGCCTCGATGGCGATATCGCTGTCATCGGTGGTCCGCGGCGGGATCACCACGGCACTGTCTTCGCCCCGGTCCTCTTCGGGCAACAACGCGATGAAGGCGGCGTCGAGGTTCTCCGCGCCGGTGCGCGACAAAAGATCCGCCGTGGTGCCGGTCGCCAGCACTCGGCCCGCATTCATCGCGACCAGCCAGTCGAACCGCGCGGCTTCTTCCATATAGGCGGTGGCGGTAATCACGCTCATCTGCGGCCGCGTCACACGGATGCGGTCGATCAGATCCCAGAATTGCCGCCGCGACAGCGGATCAACGCCGGTGGTCGGCTCGTCAAGGATCAGGAAATCCGGATCATGGATCAGCGCACAGCACAGCCCCAGCTTTTGCTTCATGCCGCCCGACAGCTTTGCCGCCGGCCGGGCGCGAAAGGGCGTCATCCCGGTCGCGGCCAGAAGATCGGCGATGCGGCGGTCGCGCTCGGCCTTGTTGTGGCCGAAAAGCGAGCCGAAGAAATCAAGGTTCTCCTCGACCGAAAGCGTCGGATAAAGGTTCTTCCCCAGCCCCTGCGGCATATAGGCGATGCGCGGGCAGACGCGATTGCGATGCGCCACATCGCGCATATCGCCGCCCAGAACCTCGACCTTGCCGTCCTGGATCACCCGCGCACCGGCCAGCAGGGACAAAAGGCTCGACTTCCCGACCCCGTCCGGACCGATCAGCCCGACCATGCGGCCCGAAGGGATTTCCAGCGTCACATCATCCAGCGCCGTGACCTTGCCGTAGCGCAGTGTCAGGCCGGAAACTCCGGCGACAGGACCAGAAGCGGGACCGGTCATTTCACGACATTTGCAAGAAAGTCGGGCCAGGCGGTATTGGGGTCAAGCCGCAGATAAGCCATGCCCGGCAGGCCGGTTTTGACATATTCGATATGGCGGGCCAGCAGCTCCGGATCGATGCGGGCACGAACGCGGAACATCAGCTTCTCGCGCTCATCGGCGGTCTCGACCGTCTTTGGCGTGAACTGCGCCACATCGGCAACGTAGGAGACCGTGGCCGGGATCACCAGCTCCTGCGCTGCATCCATCACGAGGCGTACCTCGGATCCCACCTGCACCCTGCCAACCTGCGAGGTCGGCAGGAAGACCGTCATATAGACATCGCCCAGATCGACAAGGCTGAGGATACGTCCGCCTGAGCCGACGATCTCACCCTCTTGCGCGATACGATACTGGATGCGGCCAGAGCGCGGCGCTTTCAGCGTGGCATCGTCCAGCGTGGCCTGGATCGCATCGATCGAAGCCTTTGCCGCATCTACGGCGGCACCTGCATCAACGACCTGAGCCTCGGCGCTGCTCACCCCGGCCAGCGCCGCTGCATGGCTTGCTTCTGCCGAAGCCACCCCTGCACGGGCCTGGGCGTCACGGGCACGATCATCATCGAGCACCTGCTGCGAAATCGCGTTGGATCTGACCAGCTGCTCAGAGCGCGCCAGCCGCAGTGCGGCGGCTTCGGCAACCGACGCCGCCTGATCAACCGCTGCCAGCGCCGCGCGTTCCTGCGCCTCTGCCTGAGCCACCAGCGCCTTTGCGGTCTCGACACCGATCTCGGCCCGGGCAAGCTGCGCCTCGGACTGGCGTTTCTGCGCGTTCAGCTGAACGACGTCCATCTGAACCAGAACATCGCCGGCCTTGACCAGATCACCCTCAGCTGCATTGATTGCAGCGATCCGCCCGCCGGTCAGTGCCGCGATATCGACCTCCGTTGCCTCGATCCGACCATTGGCACTGGTAAAACCTGTCGGCAGACCCGCAGGCTGCAGCCGGTTCCAGGTCAACCACCCAAGTGCAGCTACAACGGCGAGGCCGCCCAGAATGATGGTGTTCCTGCTCGGTTTTGCCATGACCCGCCTCTGATGATGTGCTGATAGATACGTTGCGTATATTCTTCTGCGGTTTTCACTTTACAGGTTGCAGTTGTCAACACTCGCTGACGCTGGAGAAATCCTATATTTTAAATACACATAAGTAAGCTGCCGATTGTTATCAGTCGATAAAACAGCTAAGCATAGCACCCTGATCTGAGCTAGGTGTTTGATCCCACGGTTTGATGGTGCGATCCTTTCTCTGGAATGGAAGGACGCCCTATGGGACAAATTCGTCATGGCAGCGCCACGACCACGCACGCCGTCAGAGCAGCAATACAGCGATCGCAAGCTTCGCTCGCGCAGTTGAGCCGTGAGTTGGGCATCAATCCCAAGACCGTTGCGAAGTGGCGCAAGCGGGCGACCGTCGAGGATATGAAGACGGGGCCTTCGGAGCCACGATCCACTGTCCTAACCGAGGCGGAAGAAGCAATGGTCGTAGCATTCCGGCGCCATACACTGCTGCCATTGGATGACTGCCTTTACGCCCTGCAGCCAACTATTCCTCATCTGACCCGATCCGCGCTGCACCGCTGCCTGCAGCGCCACGGCATCTCGCGCCTGCCTGATATGGAGGGCGATAAGCCGAAGCGGTCGAAGTTCAAACGCTACCCGATCGGCTTCTTCCACATCGACATCGCTGAGGTGCAGACCGCTGAAGGCAAACTATATTTGTTCGTCGGCATCGACCGCACGAGCAAGTTCGCCGTGACCCAGCTCGTCGACAAGGCCGACAGAAAGACAGCCTGGGAATTCCTTCAGCACATGCTCGAAGCCGTGCCCTACCAGGTTCACACCATTCTCACCGACAACGGCATTCAGTTCGCAGAGCAGCCTCGGAACCGGAACACCATCTATTCCCGGCCGATGCGCTTCGACATGATTTGTGAGGCAAACGGGATTGAGCACCGGCTGACCAAGCCCAACCATCCCTGGACCAATGGCCAGGTCGAACGGATGAACCGAACCATCAAGGACGCGACCGTCAAGCGCTTCCATTACGACAGCCATGACCAGCTGCGAGCACATCTGACGGACTTCATGGCAGCCTACAACTTCGCGCGCAGACTCAAGTCCCTCGGCGGCCTCACGCCCTACGAATACATCTGCAAAATCTGGACATCAGAGCCAGATCGATTCATCCTAAATCCGATCCACCAGATGCCGGGACTGAACACCTAGCGATAGCTTACAGCTCGCCCGATAAAATGGCAGTCGGGAAAGTATGGCAACGTGACGAAGCCAAAGCCACCATTGATGCATGGTTGGCTGAGCGCCCCGGAGTGCTATGATATTCTGGATGCCCGGATACCATAGCGATCATCTGTCGAAATTTTTACTCATGATGGAGCATCGTCGAACCGCCGCTTGGTATGTAGCAGAGCCGCAGGAATATATGCGCTGATCTTGCAAAATCGGATTCAATGTTGATCCAATTGTGCAATCCGCGCGAAACGGTCAAAACTTTTACGGCAGGCTTCCTGCCAGTGCTTCGCGAGTATGGCCGATGCAGTGATCGGTGAATCTGCTTTCGCCATATCATGAAGAAGGGCAGCCCGGTCGGAGGCGGCATCGGCAAAGACTTCGCAGCTTTCGCGCCAAATCTCTGGCGTCACGCGCATTGATCGATTAATCATTTCCATGAGCTGGGTTGGGATTGCAGTTTCCAGCGCTGTTTGAGCGGGCGCGGATGTATCTGCGGACGTATTCTTGAGCATAGGATTCCCTTTCGTTCATGCTGCTGCTGTTTGTAGCAAATCAAGAATTTCGGACATTGATATGGATCAATGTCCGTTGACTGAAAGCAAGGGAGGTTCAGAGTGGCTGTCCGGGGTTTGAAAATGCTGAAAAGTGCAAAATCAATCGCAACTGAACCGAGATCAGAGATCACTGGACAATCTGCGCTGCTTACTGCGACCGATCGCGAGCAGCTTTCCGCCGAAGTGGTTTAGAGTGCCGACCGCACGCGGTAGGTGCTTCCAGGGCAGTTGATCGGGGCTCTGCGCGACGTGGCAGCAGTGGCCCGGTGCGGCCCGTACTCCCGGACCGATTGCGAACCAGCGGGTCTTTCCGGGGAGCGGAGAGATGTAGACATAGCCCTTGTTGATCCATGTACCAGGAATGAAAAGCCGCTCCCGGTCGAAACGGTATCCGAACCTGACACCATTGTGACAAGGCTCGCTGGGGTTGACGATCCTGCCCCGCTCTCGGCTTACGTGCGCGCGTGCCCCGGGAAAGGGCAAAGGCCGTGATCTGTGTCGGAGGTAGTCGCACAGCCTTCACCCCGGCCGCGACAAGCGTGCCGGGTGCCATAGCGCGGATTATCGCTGCGGCTCCGACAGCAATGCCAGCAATGCAGGATTGATATAGAGGTTCTCGCGCCCGACCTTGACCTCTTCCAGCAGTCCTTCTGACACCATCGCCTTGAGATAGACCGCGGCGGTCTGCCGTTTGGCGACGCCGGAATCGACCAGATCGCTGATCCGGCAGTAGGGGTTCACAAAGATCAGCTCGACCAGTTCCCGCGAATAGATCTTCGGCTGGCTCTGGCGCAGCTGTGCCGCCGTCTGTTCCAGAAGGTCGCGGATCGCCCTGATCCTGCCGGTTGTCCACTCCGCCGTCGCGAGGACGGCCTCGAGTATGAACAGCAGCCACTGCTCCCAGGCACCCTTTGTGGTGACCTCAAGGAGATACCGATAATAGCTGGCCTTGTTCTGGATGATGTGCCGGCTGAGGTAGAGGACCGGGATATCCAGCAGCCCCTTGTCGACCAGATAGAGCAGGTTCAGCACGCGCCCGGTCCGACCGTTGCCGTCGATGAAGGGATGGATCGCCTCGAACTGATAGTGCATCACGGCCAGGCGGATCAGCGGATCGATCTCCTCGGCCTCGTGGATATAGCGTTCCCAGTTGGCGAGCTTGGCGCGCAGCAGGTCTTCGCCTTCGGGCGGGGTGTAGATCACGGTGCCGGTGGTGTCATTCATCAGGGCGGTGCCGGGTGTGTTGCGGATGTCGAGCGCAACCCCCTTGATCGTGCTGCAGACCTCGACCGCGATGGCTGTCGAGAGCGGGCGCTGCTCGAGCATGCCGAACCCCCGGTGCAAGGCCGTGCGATAGCGCAGCGCCTCCTTGGTCGCAGGGTCGGCCTGTCCGCCAACGTCATTGGCAAAGCGGAACAGGCGGTCGGTGGTCGTGACGATGTTCTCGATCTCCGAACTCGCCTGCGCTTCAAGCAGCGGGATCGAGTTGATGAGCACGGCCTGATTGGGGATGATCTGGCCGGACACCCGCAGTTCAGCCAATGCCGCGCGCGCCTCGATACAGGCTTTCAGGACCGCTTTGGTCTCGATGTCCTGCTTTGGTGGAAGCGGAGGGAGATCGTTAAAGGGACGGTCGGGACGGAAGGTCATGTCGATCACCTGAGTTTTGATCGACATACAAAGCTGATGTGTCGATGCTATCGACAGGTATGGATATCGTGTCGATTTATTTCATTTATATCGACGCATCGTGGATTTTGCAAGTCGCGAGATCGCGTCCGGATACCCGCTCGCTGCCGTATCGACGCATGGTGCTGTCGGAGCAAGCGCCCCTCAGTTTACCCGCAGGTTACGACGGGCAGTCTCACGCGCGAGGATCTCACGGGCCGGATGGCTCGCGATTGGCACCGAAAGGTCCTTCGAGATCTCACCCGCCGCGATCAGCGCATGATAGCGGGTGCAGCAGACCCGCAGGAAAGAGGTAAAATTGCCGAGGTCGTGATCGGCATCCATCGCCTCATGCCAGAGCCGGGTGATGAGTTGCGCGACGGTCATGCCGTCGCGCGCCCCGATCTCGGTCAGTGTGTCCCAGAAATGGTTCTCGATCCGGATCGAGGTGGCGACCCCATCGATGCGCAGCGAATGGGTGCGGCTTTGCCATTGCTCGGCATCGGCCTTGATGAAGAGTTCGCACATCGCGGGGCCTCCCTTCCCGCCCAAGTCAGAGGATCGCCATGAACTGTTTCAGCCAGGCGGGATGGGCGGGCCAGGCGGGCGCGGTCACCAGATTGCCATCGGTGACCGCCTCTGTCACCGCCATATCGGCGAACGGGCCGCCCGACGCCCCCACCTCATAGGCGCAGGCCGGGG
>OEIV010000825.1_pt1 | contig 15674 bp, 11 predicted proteins | sample 1539231 | NCBI WGS metagenome assembly OEIV01 (sample SAMN03794762, study PRJEB22550) | activated sludge metagenome | feature: wastewater treatment plant; material: activated sludge; isolation source: Wastewater treatment plant of a petroleum refinery complex | place: Argentina: Buenos Aires ...
TTATTCATCTCGCGTGTGCTTTCGTTTGGTTGGCTTGATTGTGAACACACCCTAGCGAGTTGACGGATGTTTGTCTCCATTTTGCGACGTATAGATGGCTGAATTATCGTTTATTACTATGATCGATCGCTCTAGCTTAAACGAGCTTATGGAGAACTCATTATGCAGCTAAGACCAGAACTGACCTTAAGCGGGCGCACATTTGCGCGGTTGGCCAACCGGATGGCCCTTTGCCTCGGCGCTGTCGCGGCCTTTCCCGTGGCGGCCACCATTACGATTACCGGCGTTACCTGCACGTCGGTATCCAGCAGCGTCGATGCCAGCGGTAATGTCATCGTCGCCTGCACCGGGGCGGCAGATTCATCGCCCCCGGCTTCGAATGGCGGGCCGACAATTGGGAACGTCCCAAGCCAGACGGTCGTGAAGGGGGCCGCCTATTCCTTGGGTTTGTCGTCCTACGTGACCAACAGCAGTGGCACGCTGACTTACCAGATGACCGGTACCCTTCCCTTGGGTTTGTCGTTGAATTCGGGGACTGGCTTGATTTCAGGCACGCCAGCGGCAAATGCCGTCGGCTCGACAGTCAGCTGGACTGCTTCGGATGCGAATGGCCCGGGCAGTCCCGCCGACTCAATCGCCTTTACGGTTCAGGAGGCAGGAAGTTCGACTTGTGGGGGCAGCGGCGGGATCGACTGGACCAATTTCAACCGACCAGGGCTGACCACCTCGGGTACATTGCTGGGCGGCGCCAACCAGACAACGGTCTCCTATTCCTTCGTGATGGGCAAGACCGACTTCCCGGCCGGCGCCCAGATTCTCCTCAATGTCTCGGGCTCCTACAGCAACGTGCGCGACCACTTCATCTCCAGTTGCCCGGGTGACTTCACCAATCCGCCCGCCGGCGCTACCTTGGCCAACTGCCGCCGTCTCAACGCGAAGACCGGCACCATGTATCTGGGCTATACCGATGACCCAGCGACCCAGAACAGCCTGACCTGTAATCTGGTGCCCGGCCAGACCTACTACCTGAACATGCGCACCGTCTATAGCTCCAGCCAAGGCAACTACCTGAGCTCGGGCTATCTCCTCAATACCAACTGGCGTTGATTCTGTGGGGTTTGTTCTTCTTGTCATTGATCACGGAGGCATTCACTTCAGACTTCTAAGCAAAGCCGCGAGGTCCTCCGGACTTTTCCAGTGATAACCAAAAACATAGCGGGGCAGCGACCATCTGTTCGATTCCCGATGGATGATCGCTGGTTCAGTGGAAAAAGCAGCGGTAAGCTTATGTTCGGCTTGAAAGTTGGGTAGATATTCCCGGACAAGGTATTCTGAAAGGACGCCAAAAGGGAATGCGAAGAGAGCAGTACCCGGATTGGGCACGCGTGTGCTGATATACGACACTGCCTGTAGTACCTGTTTTTTCGCACTTTGATAATCTGATATGCCCGGCCCGGTGCTACAGGCGCTTCCCATGGTGGAGTAGCGCTCCAGCATCGGATGACAATGATCCCATCCATGAATGCCAATGTGGAAAAGCTCCGAGTCCACCGCTGGTTGCCACCAGTCCTCGCTCATCCAGCCAAGCCCACTTAGACACCGGTTGTCCAGTTCCCGGCGGGCCGCAGGGTCGGCAATGACGAAAGAGGTTATCGGGTTTAATCGGCTCCTCGGGGTCTTCGCCGCAACCTCGCGAATTATCGTAGCAAAACTTTGTTGCAGGCCATGATGGGGCCAGTGAATATCGCGGAAATCAAGATCGGTCCCGTCGTCGCACGAAAAAGCTACGGCGCGGCTCGGTAGGGTGGCCCTGCCTAGCAGGGTGTCGGCAATCTGCCGAAGGGAAACGACATCAATCTTTGCCTTGAGTACATGCTCGATATCCTGGTGAAATGCAACGTGGTCGTTGTTGATGTAGTCATTTCCTGTGATGTTTTGTGAATGATAAGTTAGTACGGCGACTCGCATGGTGGTTCTGACTGAGGAAGGAAGGTCGGCTCGCTTGAGGGAGGTCGGGTGGCCAGGCTAGGCGATCTGGCCGACCGGGCTCTTCTCGTCATCGGCAGAAGAGAAAAAGTCAGGCGCAATGGGCCACAGATGCCAAGCCCATGGTGCTGACGAGATCGCGTTCTCCAGGGTGCCAATGATGGTCGAGAGCGGGTCAGGATCGTTCCTATTGATCTGACGTATAAACAAGTGGCGGCGACCAGTTTCGACGTTTGGATAGCAAATGAATACCGCCAGGGGAACTTCGCAATGCCGTGCAAGGTCAATGAGCCCGTTTGGAAATCGTGACGGATGGCCGAGAAACTTGGTACTTTGAGTGCTCGGGACAAATTGAGCCAGGACGTCGATAAGTCCGATGATGGAGGTTCCCTCCGCTAATGCGGCCTGAAGTTTCTTGAAGCTTCCACCGACGTAGATGATCGGCTTTCCCGATATCCGCTCCGTTTCCGCCATTCGTCCAACTTCAAAGGCATAGCGCAGGGGATGCTCCGGGAATATCTCCGGATGCAACGGTGCGGATAGAAAAGAAGAACGGATGGCCTTTCGGCGCAGGTGCCGAATCGCCCATAGTCCGGCTCCAAAGTGGAACGTGATGCCGACAAACGGGGCTGTCGGCCATTCGCCATCGGTTACCAAATGTTGGTCTAGCCATGAGTCTTCGCAATGAGCGGAGATGCTGGCGTCAACCTGGTCGACCAAGCGAACGAATCTATGGTTACTCAGCCAGACAAAGGCACTATCGACGTACCCGAAGGCTTTTGCGCCCGCTAGGCTGGCACGCGCTTCCGCTTGAAACAGATATGGAAAGCTACATAGAAAACGAGCTAGCGGGAAAAAGTATCGCCAAGGCAATATGCCGGCAACTCGAGGAAGTACTCGACACTCGAGCGAATCTCGGAAATGTGATAAAAACCTAGCGGTTTCCCGTAGCATACCCGCATCCAACCATAGGCAAACGACGAAGAGCCAATTTTCCTGCCGGCTAGTTTACAGGGACGCACTCGAAATACATGCTGATGCTTTCGTTGGGACGGCGTAAGTCAATACCGCGCAACTCGGGATAATCGCTTGTATTGGCCGTGACTTCATATGCATGAAAACCACTTAAAGCGGCAGCCTTCCTGAACGTGGATCGATCAAAGTGGAACTGCCCGGCCATTCTAATGCCGACGTTGAAAACCTCGCATGCCGTGCGAGTTTTCAATGGGACACCGACGAACTTTTCCCACGTATCGACAAGCCACGTGGGTTGTTCAAGATATGTTCGTGCGAACTTTTCGAGGTCGGGGGTTAGGAGGCGCATTACGCCGCTTGGCTTGAGAATTCTTCGGCATTCACGGAGAAAATCAAGTGCTTCCTCAATGCTCAGTTGGACAAGAAAATCCTCGCTATGCACAAAATCGACACTATGATCGTCGAAAGGCAGCCGTTTTCTCAAGTCGGCAACTAGGTCGGGTTGATACTTCAATGCCACATCGACATTAAGCCATCCAGGGAGTTTGCCCGGACCACTGCCAAAATTGATTTTCAGCATTATTGGAGTGTGCCTTTATCCATTTATTAAGAGATCGCGGATCGCCCGCCTACGCCGTGGTTGCCCCCATGGTACTCGCCGCCTCGGAATGTTAGCATTTCACACCTTACGTATCTCCATACCCCCCCCGCCGGATTCGCTGTGTGTCCTCGATCAGACGTTGGACGACCCTGTTCGGGATCGTGCCTATGCCTAGGAAGATTGGGACTTGATGTTGGTTCTCCAGTTCGCGCGTTGTTGAGAGATTGAACTCGTGGCAGCGATGGGTCGAGCTTCCTGGCCGCTGCCCGTTATTTCGATAGTCTATTCATTTTAGATATACGCACATGTCAATTACAAGCCATAAGAACTCTCCGGACATCACGTCAGAGATGACAGAGGAAACAGTTGATGTGATTGTTCCGGTGCACAACGCTTCGGAATTGGTCTCACGTTGTATTCAGAGCGTCATCTCATGTAGGCAGCAATCCCGCTTCGAGGTATTGGTGATAGACGATGGCAGCACTGAGCGGGAAGCCGTTCAATTTCTCAAGGCCTGCCAGGCGCGCGGCGAAATTACCCTTCTCAGAAATGAACGAAGCCTGGGTTTTGTTTCCGCGGTTAATCGGGGAATGGCATGTCATCCTGATCGAAACGTGGTCCTATTAAATAGCGATGCGGAAGTTGCCAATAACTGGCTGGATCGCATTCAGCGCTGTGCCCGTGCCGATGCGAAGATCGGTACGGTGACTCCGTTCTCAAATAACGCGACTATTTGCAGTTTTCCCCAACTCTGCTCCGACAATCCGTTGCCAGAGGGCACTACCTTGACGGAGTTGGACAGAGTTTTTTCAGAAGTTAATGATGGTCAGTGGATTTCCATCCCCACAGCTGTCGGATTCTGTATGTACATAAACCGGGCATGCATCCGCGAGGTGGGCTTATTCGATGAACAGCGTTTTGGTCGCGGGTATGGTGAAGAGAACGATTTTTGTCAGCGAGCAATGAGGCTGGGGTGGAAGAACATTCTTTGCACCGATACCTTCGTGTTCCATGTGGGAAGTGGAAGCTTTAAGGGTGAGCGGGAGCCGCTCTCCAAAAGTGCTGAGGCAATCTTGCTCCAGATGCATCCGGACTATCTTATTAATGTCAGATCATTCATCCGGCGGGATCCTGCGGCTCCATTTCGGCGCGCTGTTGAAATCGAATTGGCTAGACGCCGGGCGGCTATTCCAAGTTACAGCATCCGACAAGAGGTTCAAGTGTCGGCATCGTTGGCCTATTTCCAGCTTTCGCCGCATCGAATCGCCGAAATTGCTCGAGATGGCAGACCCGTTCAGCTTCATGTGTTACATGATCTCGGCGGTGGTGTTGATCGTTGGTGTCGCGATTATTGCCGGACCGATACAACCCGCCTGAATTTGATTCTCCGGCCTTTCTGTCGGGGGCATGCCTTCGGCGAAGGGCTGATGCTCTTTGCCGATGTTGATGATTTGGAGCCGATTGGCCTTTGGATGTTTTCCACCCCGTTCGAGGTGACAGCAATTTCGCACCCGGAGTATCGCCAGGCTATAGGCTCGATCATTGCTGATTACAACGTCGGGGCGGTTCTTGTTTCGTCACTGATTGGACATGCGCTGGATGCACTTGCTACGGGTTTGCCGACAGTCTTGGTGGCACATGACTTTTTCCCCGCTTGCCCGGCAATCAACTTGTACTTTGATAGGGTTTGTATCCACTGCGATGATGAGCGAATGGCTCGATGCGCTCGCGAGAATCCAGATCACAATCCATTCGTTCAGTACCAGATAGAAGATCGGATTGCTGTTCGAAAGCGATTCCTAGCGCTAATCGAGAATCGTGCCGTAACGGTTGTGGTTGCAAGTAGAAGCGTGTGGACGCATCTAGTCTCCCTCTTCCCCGTCTTGGTGGGCGCCTCCTGGGCGCTCATTCCGCATGGGATGGATTCGCAACTCAAGCGTATCGACGCAGTTATCTCGGAAACTGGAGAGAGGCTTCGGGTAGTCGTCCTGGGGATGCTTTCAGTAAGCAAGGGAATCCGCCTATTGGAAGAAGCACTTGAGCGCCTGACGGACTTTTCGGATATCTACTTGGTTGGAGCCAAGGAGGCAGGCGAACTTTTCGTGGGTCGTCGAGGTGTACACGTCGTCCGGCACTATCAACTTTCTGAGCTGCAGTCTCTCGTTCAGCAGATTAAGCCGCACGTAGGACTGTTGATGAGTATCTTGCCAGAAACATATAGCTACACACTTACGGAGTTGCAGCGGTTGGGCATACCTGCGATTGCAACTCGCCTAGGTAGTTTCGCCGAAAGAATATCTGATGGGGATACCGGGTTCCTTGTCGAGCCGAATGCTGACGCCATGGTGCGCAGACTGAGGGATATTCACCTAGACACGAGGCAGTTGGGTTTGATTCGCAGCAACTTATTGCAGCTGCCTCAACGGTCGGCGGCTGATATGGTCAATGACTATCATGCGCTGTTGCCGGTGAGGCAGTTCCCTAAGGAACATGGCGAGCAAAATATTGACGGGGCATCGCGGATTAATGATCCTTTGATAATTCGGCAGGCCACATCGCTCACCACCATGTGGAAGGAAATCAAGAGCCTCGCGCTTCAATTGGAAATTGTGCGCGATGCCGGCGCGCATCCAATGGATTCAAGTCGAGTTGCGGAACGACAGCGGCAAGCATCGGAGCGCCAGCGAGATATAGCCGAACACCAGCGAGCCGTAGCTGAGCACCAGCGTGCGGTGGCCGAGCAACAGCGAGCTCTTGCCGAAATTCAGTTTCAGCAAGAACGTTTGTACTGGAGCGAGCAGAGAGCCCAATATCAAAAAGACATGGGCTTAAAGAATGACCAGATTCAGGGCTTTCAAGTTCAGGTGAAGAGTAGGGAAAAACATTTGGAAGATGTATTGGCGTCAACCAGTTGGCGGATTACCAAGCCGGTGCGCTGGCTCGGAATAAACCTCCGGAGAGCACGGTTCGCGTTTCGCTGCCTGGCTCCGCTAATTAGTAAGCCGGGTGAGGCGCCTGAAGTGGCTAGGCGGATATTCAATTCGGCTTTGCGAGGCGGCTTGCCGCAACTAAGATTGGTACTATTGGACCTGCAGGCTGAGCTAAGCCAACAAAGTGCATGGAAAGTCTACAAGAGAACATTCGCCAACGAGGTGCATCCGCAAATAATTGCTGCTATTCAAAGCATGTCTCGACGGCCGGTGATTTCGATAATTGTTCCTGTCTTCAATACGCCGAAGCGGATGCTAAAGGAGATGATCGAGTCTGTTTTGGGGCAGTTGTATATTGACTGGGAGCTGTGCCTTGCCGATGACGGTTCTACCGATAAGCATACCCTGAGCGTCATCCAGCGTTACGCAAAGGGTGATAGTCGTATCAAGACCTACTTCGGAACAGAGAACCGGGGTGTTTCGTACGCTTCGAACCGGGCCTTGGAGCTAGCAAGTGGAGATTTTGTCGTCTTATTGGATCATGACGATGTCTTGGAGGAGCAAGCTCTGTTTAGAGTAGCACAATCCATCGTCAGTGATGATCCCGACATGATTTATTCCGATGAAATACTTCTTTCCGAAAAACTTGACACTGTTTTGCAGTACGCCTTGCGACCAGCCTTCTCACTGGAGTACCTACGGAGCCATCCTTTCATCGTTCACCTTGTTGGCTTCAGAACTCGCCTAATTCGCGAGCTAGGGGGCTTTAACGAGAGCCTTACCATTTCCCAGGACTATGACATGGTTCTTAGGGCGGCAGAGGTGGCGCACCGCATAGTCCATATCCCGGAAATACTTTATCAGTGGCGTATACACGGGCATTCGTCCGGAAAGGTTAAGATGGACGCGGTCATGCGTACATCGGCGACCGTATTACAAGACCATCTCAGGCGCAGTGAATCCGCTGCCCTTAGCCAAGAAGGTGGTAGGTTCAATCTATTTGAGGCGCGCTATCCTCTTGCCGAAAACGTGAAGGTTGCCATAGTTATTCCAACCAAGAATCACGGGGAATTGGTGCGCCAATGTATTGATAGCCTAAAGGCGACTATTAAGGGAATAAATTATGACATATATGTTGTGAATCACGATTCGGATGAGCCCGACACGATTGAATATCTTGCGTCCATTGAATCGGAGGCCAAGGTTTTGCCCTACTCAGGGCCTTTCAACTTCTCTGCCATCAACAACTGGGCGATATCACAAATCTCAGAAGACTATTCTCATTACCTACTTTGTAACAACGATATCGAAGCCCGCAACGCTGGCTGGCTAGACAGAATGCTCGAACTCGGACAATTACCGGATGTTGGAATTGTAGGGGCTCAACTACTTTATGCCGATGGTACGACGATTCAGCATGCCGGAGTGTGTGTGGGAGCTTACGGTGCGGCCGAACATTTTGGGAAATTTCTTAGAGTCGCTGATATCCAGTCGCGCCTCGGATTCTCTGAAATTCTGGCCAGCAATCATGAAGTCTCGGCGGTGACCGCGGCATGCCTTTTGATTAAACGAGAGGCTTATGAGGCTGTTTCGGGCTTTGACGAGGCGCTTGCGGTGGGTTTTGGAGATGTGGATCTCTGCCTGCGCGTAGGAAAGCTAGGCTATCGGATCCTATACTGTCCGCATGCTAGTTTGATTCACCACGAGTCGCTTTCCCGCGGAAAATCATCCGGCGTCGATCCTCATCCAGCCGATTCGGCCCTATTTCAGCATCGTTGGCATGACTTTTTGGAAAACGGTGACCCCTATTTTAATCCCGGGCTGGATCGAAACAGTACCGTCTGGCAGATACAGATTCCGATGCGTTGCAACCGCGAGGTTAAGCGCCGCATATTCGATAAGCAGACTATCACAGCTAGACGGCCCATCTTCAGTTTCCATTCCTGATTTTCCGCTGGATTGGTATGCAATTCCCAAAGTTGTTCCGACTAATTTGGTCGGTCGATTTTATCGTTGCCATCGTTATCTTGGTTTGGGGCTCCATTTACATCGGAAATTCGTGGTCGCCGTCTTCCTATGGCTATGTCCTTGCGAACATTCTCGGAGAGCCTCAAAGCGGACCTGCCTGGGGTGAGTATCAAGCGGTTCGGAGCGATGAATGGGCTGATGTAACGCCACTGATTCAGGCGACAATAAAAAATGACTACGGCCGCTACAATCTTACCTCGCTTTATCGAGAAGATCTTAGGATCAATTATGGATTACCGATTCATGATTGGGGCTTCTTCTTCAAGCCGACCATGTGGCTTTTCGGATGGGTCAATCCGGCGTACGCCTACTCTTTTCACTGGTATGCATTGACGGTTTTGTTTATTGCTGGTTACGCATTGTTATTTCGATGGATGGGAGCCCCGCCTACCGTTGGATACATGCTGGCTGCCAGTATGTATTTCACGGGATTCGTTCAATTTTGGTGGAATGAAAAAGGCTCGGAGTTCGCCTTGTTTCCCTGGATACTGTTGCCATTCGCCACGCGATTGCCAATTACGTGGAAACTTGCGATCTACTATTGGGTGTCTGCTAGTTGGCTACTGACAAATTTTTACCCGCCAGTGCAGATTCCACTCACTTTTGTGGGGGCGGTCTTGTTGTTGATTCTTCAGCCACGTTTAATTAAACCCAAGACTTCTATCCCGTTGGTGCTGACCAGCGTTTTGTCTGTTGGTACCGTAATTATTTACTTATTCGATTATCTTGTGGCTACGTCGAACACCGTTTATCCAGGTGGTCGGCAAAGTGCTGGTGGAAGCGATTTCTTGATGTCGTATTGGCCGGGATGGTTGTTTCCGAATATTAATTTCGGGAGTGGCTGCATTATTCCGAATGAACCAGACGTCGTTTGCGAGTTTGGTATGTTCGGCATGAGCTACTTTTTCCTGGGAAGCTGCTTTTTAGACTACTCGCGCTGGCGCATGGTCTTGTTCGAGGAACGATACAGGCGAGCAATGCTCTTCCTCGGAGTTGCCTCGTGTATGATTTTGGCATGGATGTTCGTGCCGCTCCCGACGTGGGTTGGTTGGCCGCTCCTCTGGAATTTCGTTCGGCCTGAGCGAATGCAGTTCGCCTTGGGGTTGCTGGCCACGTGTTTTCTCTCGATGTTAATAGGATGCATGGGCATTCGTACTTCCCTTTTGAGATTATCCATATCCTTAATTACAGTGGCGATCGCTTGGGCAGTATGGTATCGGGGAACGCCAATGTGGGGCAGTAATTTCGTCGCCGTGATTACACTGATTCCTTGCACGTTGCTAGTGGTCCGCTTTGCTCCAGCGGTTGCTCATGCTGCATTGGCCGGTATTTCCTTGTTGATGGGGTTTGTTACATTTGGCACTTTTAATCCTCTCCAGTCAGCATGGCCGATCTTTAATCTAGCTCCGAACAAGGTTACTCAAGATCTTGATTGGCTGGCGGCAAGTAATAGCGGTGTCCTCGTGGTTGAAGGGGAACTTCTTGGTGCGATTGGTAATGGGCTCGGCTATAAATCACTCAGCCACGTAACGACGACTCCACATTTGGGGTTTTGGCGTCAACAGTTTCCCGATGTGCCACCTTACGAGTTCGATACTGTATTCAATCGTTTTTCGCATATCGTTCCCGTCCAAGAGGGGCATCCGCGCCTACTCGCTGAACACGCTGTGGGTGTTCCGGTACAACCTTTCCTAACCACCAATCCCATTCCTGTTCGCTATGTTTCGAAGATTCCGCATGGACTTCAGTCAGATGGGCATATTGATCGTGTTGAATTGAGGTCAAACGGTGTCGCCATAATGGGTTGGGCCGCTTGGACAGGCCCCGTCAAAGATCGTGTCCTTGAGGTAAAGGTGATTCCCGAACCGGCGGGTGAGGCATTGAGTTCAGTACTGGTTCGATCAGATCTACCACGAGCTACGGATCAAGGAGTGTCTGCACTCAACGGATTTACTTTGCTCGTGCCCTTACCTAGTGGGAGCGATCTTCCAAGTGTCTGCGTTGTTGCGTATGACACGCGTACCGGGAGGCGAGTGTTGTTGCTTAACCCCACCGGAGTTGCCTACTGCTCCATGTCGTCGCCGTAACAAGAAGTTGTGCCGTGTTTCCTTTAGGTATCCGCTGTGTGACTTCCGCTTCGACTTGCACCCGGATCGGCTTGGGAAGCCTTCTCATACTGTTTTCCCTCTGGCTGAGGGCCGGCTATCTACCCATGGGGGTCTGGGGCGGCCATGACGACGCCTTGTTTCTCCGCCTGGCCCGCAACCTTGGTCAAGGCCAATGGCTCGGTCCCTATGACCAGTTGACCTTGGCCAAGGGCGCATTCTTTCCGGTCTTCCTGCTGCTCGGCAAGGCCAGCGGCCTGCCGCTGAAATTGGTCGAGCACCTTCTATATGTCTTGACCGCCATGTTGGCCGCGACTACGGTCTTTCGTCTCACGGGCATGAAGTGGCTTGCGGCGATGGCCGCGCTGGTGCTGGTTTTCAGTCCGGTGCCGTGGATGTTCGAGGGCGGTTCCCGGGTGACGCGCGAGCCGATCTACCAGGTGATGACGCTGGCAATCCTGCTGATTTCGGTACGATATTTCCTACTCGACAATACCAAGCCGGCGGTCGGCTTGGCGCTTGGTGTGCTGGGAGGGTGCTATTGGCTGACCCGCGAAGAGAGTGCCTGGCTGCTGCCCTCGCTGGCGATACTACTCCTGCCTAGCGTTTTGCGGCTATGGCGAAATCTGTTTGGCAAGTCGTGGCCGGCGTTGGTGGGCGACCTGCGGCTAACGGCATTTCCGCTCGCTGGATTCCTCGCGCTGGTGATGAGCGTCAATGCGATCAACCAGTTCCGCTATGGCGTTTTTCGAAACAACGATTTCCGCTCTGGCCCCTTCGCCGATGCCTACGCTTCGCTGGCGCGCATCGGGCATGACGGGTTCAAGCGATTCGTGACCTTTCCCCGGGAGGCGCGCGCGCGCGCGTACGCCGTGAGTTCCGCGGCGCGGGAACTGGCACCCTATCTCGATGGGAGCCGGGGAATCGAATGGACGAAGGCAAGCCAGCAATATCCGGCGCCCTGGGGCTGCAACGAAAGCTCTTGGTCCTGCAACGACGAGATATTGTCGGCCTGGTTTGTCTGGGCCTTGCGTGACGCCGTTGCCGCAGCCGGGCATTATCGGTCCGCGAACGAGGCCGATGCCTACTACCGACAATTGGCGATGGAAATCGATGCGGCTTGCGACGGCGGTGCCATTCCGTGCGATCGGAAGCCACTCGGACTCATGCCAAAATGGCGCAATCATTACTTCAGCGACGGCTTGGCCGCCAGTATGACTGTCCTTGGGACCTTGATACGTTTGAATGGAGGGCATGTCGGAGTCCCGCCGAGCGGACTTTCCGCAGAACAGGCGAGCATCTTCCGTTATGCGATCAACAGCCCCATTAGTGGCGATGTGGGAAGCGGAGCCTTTGGTACCGGCCCGCTGCACGACGCCAGGATTGCCGTGACCCGGGCGATAGGCCGGTTCTACTCCTTGGCCTCGCAGCCTTTGCTTGCGCTGGCGTTGGCCGGTCACGCGGCTCTCCTGCTATGTATCGTCGGCAAGCGAAGGTCGCTGCCTCCCGGGATGTCCAGACTGGCGATGGTGCTGTCGGCACTCCTGGTGGCCATCGTGGCAAGAGTGGTGCTGCTGGGATTTCTGGAAGCGATGGCGATACCGAGCAACAATTTTCTATACCTGCTTCCGGTGGCGCCCATATACCTGTTGTTTGTCGTATTGGGCTGCGGCGCGGCCTTTTGCGCGCTGGCCGGATTCGTTCGCCGATGGAGGTCCGGCTCACCGTGAAATCCCTGGATCGCCTGCTCAGGACATGGCGCACGCGCGTGGCGCTGCGGAAAATGCCGACCGGGGCCGACGCCGTGCTCGACATCGGTTGCGGCGATGGCCATCTGCTCGGATCGTTGCGGGCGCGTTGCCGCGAGGGCATCGATCCGACGCTGCCCCGGGATTTCGAGGTGGATGGGTTGAGGCTGTGTTCCGGATGTTTTCCCGGCGACCTGGCCAGGCTGGGACTGCGGGGGCCTTATGACGCGGTGTTTGCCCTGGCCGTGTTCGAGCACTTGGACGACCAGGAATTACGCGCGGCGCGTGCCGTCTTGCCGGAACTGCTCAAGCCGGGTGGCAGGTTGATCGTGACGGTGCCGCATCCGTTGGTCGACCGTATTCTCGACGTCTTGATGTTGCTGCGCTTGATCGATGGCCAGGCCGTGGAGGAGCATCATGGTTTCGATCCCGGGCGCCTGACCGAGTTGGCTTCCGGACAGGTCCGGCTGGTTTCCCGATCCTCGTTCCAACTCGGGCTCAACAACGTTTTCGTTTTCGAAAGGAACGGGCTGCCATGCAGTTGACCATTCTCATGCCATGCCTGAACGAGGCCGAGACCCTGGGCGCCTGCATACGCAAAGCGAACGCCTGGATTGCGCGCTCGGGCATCGAGGCGGAAGTCGTCATCGCCGACAATGGCAGCATCGACGGCTCGCAGGCGCTGGCGCAATCGCTCGGGGCACGGGTGGTGCAGGTGGCGCAGCGTGGCTACGGGGCCGCGCTTTTCCATGGCAGCCTGGCCGCGAAGGGGGAGTGGATCATCATGGGTGATTCCGACGACTCCTACGACTTTAGCGCGCTGGACCCTTTCGTCGCCAGGCTTGGCGAAGGTTATGATCTGGTCATGGGAAACCGCTTTCTGGGCGGCATCGCGCCCGGCGCCATGCCATGGAAAAATCGCTATGTCGGCAATCCGGTGCTCAGCTGGATCGGCCGGGTCCTGTTCGGTTGCCCGGCGCGGGATTTTCACTGCGGCTTGCGTGGTTTCCGCAAGGATGCGTTCCTACGCATGGATCTGCGAACCACGGGCATGGAGTATGCATCCGAGATGGTGATCAAGGCGACGCTGTTTGGCATGCGCATCTGCGAGGTGCCGACGATGCTGTCGAAGGATGGACGCTCGCGGCCTCCGCATCTGCGTCCCTGGCGCGACGGTTGGCGGCATTTGCGTTTCATGCTGCTGTTCAGCCCGCGCTGGTTGTTCATCATTCCCAGCATGCTGGTGCTGCTGTCGAGCCTGGCTGTCTATGTGGCATTGCTGCCCGGCCCGCGCACGGTCGGCGGCACGGTGTTCGATATCCATACGCTGTTGTTTGCCCAAGGCGGCGTTGTGCTTGGTGCCCTGGGACTTTCGGCGGGTGTCGCCGTACGTCTGTTCGGCATGCGCGAAGGGCTGCTTCAAACCCATGCGCTGCTGGAGCGTGCGCGCCGTTCGCCTGTGTTGGAGCTCGGTAGCCTGGCCGGCCTGGCGATGGTGTTGGTCGGCCTTGGTACCGGCGTCATGGCATTTTCGCAATGGGCGACCACGGGTTTCGGTCAACTCATTCCGGGTGGCGTGATTCGGGAGGTGAGTATCTCCACCTTGCTGTTTGTGCTCGGCGGCGTTGTTCTGATGACGTCGTTGCTGTTTGGCTTTCTGTCCTTGCCGACCCGGCGCGGTGAAACATGAGCGGCCCGCTACTACTATTGTCGTGCGTCGCGCTGAGCGCGGCGGCATCCTTTTTCCTGAAGCTCGGCGCGACGGCGCAAGTCGAAGGCGGCGGGTTCGTCGCGCTGGCCTTTCATCACCATACGATGCTCGGCGGATTCTGCTATGCCGCGACCTTCGCCCTCTACGCGGTGGCGTTGCAGAAAGTGCCGCTGTCGCTGGCGCAACCGGTCATCACGGGGGGGGCGTCGGTGGTGACGGCGGTGGTCTCGGTCTGGCTGTTGCGGGAATCGATGGGCGCCGTCAACTGGCTTGGGCTGGCGCTGGTGTGCCTGGGACTCTACCTGCTGTTCGCGGGCAGACTCTGAGCGTTGTGGCCATGGCTGCCCGCGTGTCGGTCATCATCGTCAATTGGCATGCCGAGGACATGATCGGCGAGACATTGGCGGCGCTGGATCGCCAGACCCGGGCGCCGGATCGCGTCGTCGTGGTGGACAACGGCAGCGGCAAGCCGCTACCCTTGGCGCGATTCACGCGCGGTCCGGCGCGCGTGCTGACCATGTCGCGGAATATCGGTTTCGCCGCGGCCAACAATGTTGCGGCGCGCGAGGAGACGGATGCCGAATGGCTGGCGTTGCTCAATCCGGATGCGCTGCCGGAGCCCGGCTGGCTGGCCGCGCTGATGGCGGCGGCGGCCGGGCATCCCGAATGCCAGTTCTTCGGTTCGACACAGCTGACCGGGCAAGGTGGAGCCGTGATCGACGGGCTGGGGGATGTCTATCATGTCTGCGGCGCGGCCTGGCGCGACGGTCACGGCAAGCGCAACGAGCGATTGCCGACCACCTGCCGCGAGATCTTCGCCCCTTGCGCGGCAGCGGCCTTGTATCGGCGCGATGCCTATCTGGACGTGGGCGGCTTCGACGAGGATTTCTTCTGCTACTTCGAGGACGTCGATCTCGGTTTCCGTCTTCGTTTGCGTGGCTATCGGGCCATGCACGTGCCCGGCGCGGTGGTTCATCATCTGGGCGGCGGCACCACCGGGGGCGGACGCAGCGATTTCGCGGTTTATCACGGACAACGCAACCTGGTCTGGGCGTTCGTCAAGAACATGCCGGGCATTCATCTGTGGCGTTACTTGATCCAGCATCTGATGTTCAATCTGGCCTCGCTGGCCGTGCATGCCTTGCGCGGCCAGGGATGGGTTGCCTTGAAGGCGAAATGGGCGGCGCTGGCGGGGCTGCGGCGGATGACGCTCAAGCGCGCCCAGGTGCGCGGGCAAACGCGCGTGCCGCCCGGAGAAGTGCTCGACAAGATGGCGCACGGCTGGTTGGCCCCCTATCCGAGGACGCGGCAATGATCGGCCTCCCGAGGCAGGCGGGCATCCCTTGAAGGGCATGCGCTGGCTGGCTTGGCGCCGGCTGCGCTCCGCCGTGCGCGCGCGCATGGCGGCACCGGCCGCCGGGGAACCCGAGGCGACCGTCGATTTCTTGTGCAACGTCTGTGGCCGCGACAATCATCAGGTGCCGTTGATTCAGGTACAGAACCGGGAGTTCCAGTCTTGCCGGCATTGCCGCAGCAGTCTGCGCATGCGTTCGCTGATCTACAGGCTGTCGAAGGAACTGTTTGGCAGGG
>OEIV010000826.1_pt1 | contig 15670 bp, 8 predicted proteins | sample 1539231 | NCBI WGS metagenome assembly OEIV01 (sample SAMN03794762, study PRJEB22550) | activated sludge metagenome | feature: wastewater treatment plant; material: activated sludge; isolation source: Wastewater treatment plant of a petroleum refinery complex | place: Argentina: Buenos Aires ...
CTTGGGAACATTCCTCGCTCACGGGTGAGTTCTATTTCCGCCCGAAGCTGTCGGAGCCCGAGGCGCGCGTGGACCGCGACGGAGGCCTCGACGAGACGAACCTCGCCGAGCTCGCCGAATGGACCAGGATCAAGGATACGGCCGACGCAGCGACGTTGCGCCGCCATGTCGAGCGCTATCCGAGCGGCATGTTCCGCGAGCTGGCGCAGCTACGGATCGAGCGGCTCGGCGCAACGCAATCGCCGTGGTCGATGACGGTGACGAATGCGAGCCTCGCCACGCGCAACGATCAACTCGACAGCTACGAGGCGGGCCTGAGGATCGAGAGCGGCGCGAAGAACCCGACGCAGTTTGCCGAGGCGGCAATCCTCTACCGGAAGGCCGCGGATCGCGGTCTGCCGCAGGCGATGTACCGGCTCGGCCGTCTCTACGACAAAGGCCTCGGCGTCGGGCACGACAGTGCCGAGGCGGCCCGCCTGTTCGCTCTTGCCGCCGATCTCGGCAACGCCTCGGCCATGGCCGCGCTCGGCACGATGCGCGAATTCGGGGAAGCGGGTCCGCGGGATCTCGCCGAGGCTCTGCGTCTCTACAAGCTGGCGGCTGACGCTGGCGAATCTCCGGCGATGACCAGCATTGGATTCCTCTATGACACCGGCAAGGGCGTACCCCGCGACGCCCGGCTCGCGCGTCACTGGTATGGTGCCGCGGTCAAGCGTGGCGACGCGCGGGCGATGTTCAACCTCGCCTTGATGAACGTGCGCGGCGATGGCGAGCGTGCGGATCTCATTGAGGCCGTCCGTCTACTCGAGGCAGCGTCGGAACGGGGCCACGCTGGCGCCCGGCGCGAACTCGCCTTCCTCTATGACGAGGGGCGCGGCGTCGTTCGCAATCCCGAGCGCGCGGCGTCACACCTGCTCGCGGCGCTCGCAGCGGGGAACGCCGATGCGGAGCGCGATGCCTTGCAGCGCTCCTCGGCCTGGAGCTACGCCACGCGGCGGGAGATCCAGAGGCAACTGTCAGCCAAAGGGCTGTACCGTGGCCAGGCACACGGCGTATTCAATGCTCCGACCAAGGATGCGCTTCGCCGCATCGCCACGGGCTCATAACGGGACACGCGCATCTACACGGGCGACACGCGGCCCGTATGTCTCCCAGGTTCCAGACCGAGCGGCTTCTATTGGGCTTTCCCCGGCCCCATTCCGCCCATGCCACCCATTCCGCCCATACCTTTGCCCATGCCCTTGCCGGGGCCTGTGCTGTCGAGCGCGGCCTTGCACGCGGCGGAGACCTTCTCCTTGTTGGCCTCGAGGCAATTGCGCATCTCGCGGTTTGCATGCTGCTTGCCCGCGCAGAGTTTCGCCATCTCGTCCTGACAGGCGGCGGCCACCGGACCCTGCCCCGGCTGGGCGTAGGCCGTGGTTGCCAGCATCGCGAGGGCAAGGGCGGGGAGGCGTCTGTTAAGCGGTTTCATCGAAGATACTCCTTCGTCCCGTCAGCGCTTGCTGCACCGACGTCATGAACGGGTGGCACACTTCGGCCGGGAGTGCAGTGATGGATGTCATTGGCTCTTGCGCGACCCGACGCGCCCGCCGGTGGCGCTAACCGAGTTTGCCGAACCGCTATCAGTGTGGCCCGGCAACCATTGGCTGGAACCTTGGGGTTGCGTATGTTTCGCCAGGTACGGGAGGCAGCGGAACACCGCGCCGACCGACGCCGGCTTGTCGCTTGCTCGCTGATTTCAGCTTGCTGACTTCCGGCGCCAGCGTCTGCGTAAGGAAGGTTCGGGTGCCGCGGGTTCAATCGTCTTCGATCCGATCGTGGCGCGGATTGCCGGCGGCTGCTCGCGCATTCGCTTCGCGCCCTGCCCTCGCTGTGGCCTTCCTCTTTCTGGCGTTTCTCGCCATAGCGCTGCTGTCGATGGGCAGCGAGGTCGAAGCCCGCGATGCGCGCCAACGCGTCGCGACGGAGGCGGGCACTGGCAATTCACCACCCCAGCCTGCCGGGTTAGCTGCGCAGCAGCCGGTAGCGCCGCAGGGTGCATTGGTCACGCCAGCCGTCCTCGCGCCGCCCGCTTCGGATGCCTCGGGGCATGCGGGCGCCGCGGCCTCGGCAGCGAATGTCCCCGCAGAGCCGGTTGCGGCTTCCGCGCACGCCGTTCTCGAACGCCACTGTGCGCGGTGCCACGAGGCCGGGCGGCTGGCGCCCGATACGCTGGTCTCTGGCGATATCGCCAATATTCTGTCGCTCGACGCGCTCGCCCGCATGCCGGCGCTCGTCAAGCCTGGAGAGCCCGACGGCTCGCTGCTCTTCCAGGTCATGGCCGCCCGGCAGATGCCGCCCGAGCTGCGCCGCCCAATGCTCGGTGCCGCTGTAAGCCATCCTCCGCAGCCTGCGACGGCCAACGGTTCGCCCCTCCAGCACGCGTCATCAGGCAACGGTGCCGAGCACGCCGAGCCGGCGTCTGGTACCGGCAATCAGCCGACGGCCGCTCAAACGGGGCCTCCCCACCCCGAGGGTCCGGACGCCGCCGAGTTGATGGCGGTGCGCAAATGGATCCAGTCGCTGCCCCGCGGCACGGGCTGCGGTCGAGAGTGGATCAGCCCTGACAAGGTGGTGTCCGACGTTGGCCGCTGGCTCGACAAGGTCGGAGTGGATGGCGCTCCCGACGTGCGCTTCGTCTCGCTCGCCAATCTCGCCAACCGTTGTGCCAGCGAGGCCGAGCTTGCCGCCGCTCGGGATGGTGTCGCGCGGTTGCTCAACAGCCTTTCCTGGTCGAAGAGCGCAGCGACGGTCGAAACGGTCGGCGACGATCTGGTGCTTCTCGCCTTCCGTCTCTCGGAGCTCGGCTGGACCAGGGAGCACTGGGAAATGCTCGTCGCGCGGATGCCGGCGACGGCACGCCTCCAGTCGTTCGTCGGCGCTGCGCGGACCGCGGGTCGGGGCGACGAGGAAGAGCGCGTACTGGCGACGCGCCGTCCTGTCGTTCCCGCCGACTGGCTCGCCCTCACCGCGCGCGATCCTGACGTCTATGCCCGTCTGCTCGGTCTGCCGGGAACCATCGACGAGCTTGGCGCGCTGCTTCACGTTTCGCTCGACGACAAGCGGGAAAGCCGGGACATGCGCCGTGCGGCTGTCAGCCATAGCGCCGAAACGGGCGCTCCGCGCGTCATCGAGCATTACGCCGGGCGTCACGGCAGCCTCTGGATCGGGTACGATTTTCCGACCGATACCGCGCCGCTCGATCTGCTCGATCACCCGCTACAGCCGTGGACCGTCGCAACCGCCGAGACGAGTGGACGCTCGCAGGTCGCGGGCGCCGAAGCTGGGGCCGGGTCTGATTCCGCGGCCGAAGCCGATCAGCCTGAGACGAGCACGGGTTCGAGCATCATCTTCACCTTGCCGAACGGACTGCCGGGCTTCGCCGCCTTCGACGCCGATGGTCGTATCCGCTCTGCCGCGAGCGCGCGCCGGGGGCCGGCCAATCCAGCCGACGCGGCCGCCGCCGATGCCGCCACGCATGAGGATGATGCGCCCGAGGCAAGCCCCGCCGGGCCGCGATGCATGGCTTGCCACGCGCTCGGTGCGCTGCCCTTCCAGGATGAACTTGCCACTCACGTCGATGGCACATCGTACGGTGGCAGCGACATCGAGCACGACATCGCCAAGCCGACGCTGTTCGCGTCGGGCGAGACGCAAAAGCGGGTGGGCGAGGACCGGCGTGCGCTCGGCGCCTCGGCCTTCGGCTCGGCCTTCAACGCCGCACCTCGGCTCGACGGCCGCGATGCGGTCGAAGCGCTCGCCGTGCGCTGGTGGAGCGACGTCGATCTGCGTGGCGCCGCCGCCGAAACTGGGATCGAGCCGGAGCAGCTCCTTCGTCGCCTCGATGCCGCGTCAGACAACATGCGCGCGCTGGGCCTGCGGCTTCGCCAGAGCCGGATCTCGCGCGCCGAGGTGGAGCAGCTCGCCACCGCGCTCTCCGCACCGGGCGGCATTTCCGGTTCCGGCCAGGTGCCGCTTCCGGACAATGCGGGCGATGACGGTCTCGAACTCGCGCTGTGGGCAACCGAGCCGGGTTATGTCACGGGCGAGGCCGTGCAGCTCAAGGCGCGCGCCAGCGCACCCTGCCATCTCACGATCGTCAATATCGATCGCCGCGGCGATGCGACCGTGCTTTTCCCGAACGAGTTCGACCGCGACAACCTGATGAAGCCGGGGCAGGAGATCGCCATACCCGCCAAGGATGCGAGCTACCGGTTCCGTTTCCGGGTTCCGGGCGAGGAGACGTTCGTTGCCATCTGCGAAGTCGGCGAGCCGGTGCCAGCGGGCATTCGCCCGGATTTCACCAAGCAGAATTTCTCGCCACTCGGCCCCTGGGAGGAGTTCGTCGGGTCCGCGCATGCCGCAGCGCGCCTGCCGCGTGTGCCGCTCGACAATGGCGCCGATCCCGATGCGCGCTTCCGCCGGACGCGGCGTGGCTCCGGGCAACCGGCGCCACGGCCCGCGCCCGATGGAGCGCCCGAGCAAGTGCGTGCCGCGATCCGCCTCGTCATCGGTGGCTGAAGCCGTTCCGGGTGAGCGCGAACAGCTTCGCGCAGACAGCGCTTGCCCACTGATTTCGCGGGTGGAAACCGTGGCCGCGAACAATTCGATTTATGACAGTTTCGACTACTTTACAGGGGGGGCGCTTTGCCCCATATGTGCCCATCTCATTCGCGTCGGCGGTCTCTGCTGGTTAGCAGCGCCATCTGGTCCAACTCGACTGGTGGAGGTCCCATGAGATGGAAAAGCTCCCTTCTGCAGAAGCTCTGATCGCCGCGCGCCGCCCGGACCGTCCGGTGCTGGGCCTGCGTCCGCACGCGGCGGGCCGCGCCGCGCGCTACTTCCTCGACAACTTTCCGGGTGACGTCGCTTACGCCTACAAGGCGAACAGCTCGGTGTTCCTCATCGGTGCGCTCTACGGCGCGGGCATCCGCCATTTCGACGTCGCCTCGCTGCCCGAGCTCGAGGACGCCGCCACGATTCCTGGCGTCGAGCTGCACTTCATGCATCCGGTGAAGTCACGCAGCGCCATCCGTCGCGCCTACGATCTCGGTATCCGCTCCTACTCGCTCGACAGCGAGGACGAGCTCCGCAAGATCGTCGAGGAGACCACCGGCAAATCCGGCCCCGCGAACGACCTGCGCCTCTACGTGCGCATCGCCGTGCCGGCCAAGAACAGCCGCATCCCGCTGGAGCGCAAGTTCGGCATCCAGGGCGCGGCGGCGGCACGCCTGCTGGTCAAGACGCGACAGGTCGCGGCCGAGCTCGGCATCACCTTCCACGTCGGCTCGCAGACGCAGTCGCCAGAGGCCTATGGCCTCGCGCTCGGCGAAGTGCACAAGCTGATCGTCAAAGCTGGCGTGGTGGTGGATCGCATCGACGTCGGCGGCGGCTATCCGTCCTGCTACGCCGACAGCGAGCCCGCGCCGCTGTCGTCGTTCTTCGAGACCATCGCTGCCGGTATCGAGAAGCTGCCGGTACGTGACAACGTCCGCGTGATGTGTGAGCCGGGCCGCGCTCTCGTTGCGGAGTCGGAGAGCCTCATCGTGCGCGTCGATGCCCGCCGGGGCAACGACCTCTACATCAACGACGGCGCTTACGGCACGCTGTTCGACGCCGCCCATCTGGGCTTCGTGTTCCCGACGCGGATGGTCAGCCGCCAGGTTCCGGCGAGCGAGCCCCTCGCCCCGTTCGAGTTGTGGGGGCCGACCTGCGACTCGATCGACCAGATGAAGGGGCCGTTCATGCTCCCGGCGTCGATCCGCGAGGGGGACTATATCGAGATCGGCAATATCGGTGCCTATGGCCGTGCCATCGCCGGTTCGTTCAACGGCTACGGCCGCTACGACGAGGTGATCCTGCTCGACGAGCCGATGCTCTCGATGTACGGCGCCGGAGCGGAAGGCGGCAGCCGTACGGCGCAGGTCTGAGTCACCGGGCATCTTTCATTCACGCGCTTCGCGACAAGGGCCGCTGTCCGCCAGGGATAGCGGCCCTTCCTTGTTTCATTCCGTGACGGCACGACGAGTGTCGGTCGGCCGAGTACCGTCATGCCCAGCTTCGCGCGCGGCGCGGGTGGTTTGGTGCAGCCACGCTCCATTCCCCTGATTGTCGGCGGGCGGCCGCACCACGCCCCCATCGCACGCCCCCAACACGCCCCGCCCCCGCGCAGCAGGCCGGGTATGTGGTGATCGACGCCAACCAGTCGTGGCGCGTGGCAGCGGAGTTGGTATACTAAATGCCAAAAAGGGGGTTCCGCACCGCTGTCCAACTTCCCCGGCCCATGCGCTCTTGCCGCCAATTCCGCTGGACTTGCCCGTGCGCAAGGCGCGCCACCGGGCAATTGTCCAAGAGATGGCCTACGGGGCGGGAGGGATGCTGGCGGTCTGCAGGCCTTCCGGCCCATAGTGCGGGCCAAAGTGCGGGACCGGAGTGCTATCGGCCTTGCAGGGATCGCGCTGGCGATTGCTCAAGGTCGCAGATAGCCCTCTCGAACCAAGAGCTTGGGTTGCGTTTCACGCTTTCGATGCAAGCGGGGCGCGCTTCCACCTCGACCCGATCGCATCCTAGCACGTGAAGGGCACCGCTCAGAGCTGCCCAACTGGAGGAAAGAAACGATGGCAATCAAAGACCTGCTGGTGGCCTATGACGGTAACGAGGCCTCGCAGCGCGCGCTCGAGTTCGCGGTACAGATGAGCCGCAAATACGATGCGGCGGTGACGGCACTCTCCGTCTCCAAGCCGGAGCCGTTCGAGAGCCATCTCCGCAAATGGATTCCGGACAACGTACGCGAGAGCATGGTCGCCGCCCGCCTGGACGCCGCCCGCGACATCGAGGCGAAGTTCCGCGCCCAGCTCGCCGCTCTCGACTACAAGGGCCAGGCCCACTGGATCGTGGAGGAAGGCCAGCCCGACCTGACGCTCGCCCGCTCCGTGCGCTTTTACGATATTCTCCTGATCGGCCAGTTCATCACCGCCTTCTCGACGGAGCATCGCACGGTCGATCCGCACGAGCTGCTGCAACGCGCGGGCAAGCCGATCATCATCGTGCCGAAGGATTACAAGGTCCGCGCCTTCAAGGAGGAGGCCGCTGTCGCCTGGGATGGTAGCCGTAACGCGGCGCGCGCCCTGACCGACGCCATGCAGATCCTCGAGACGAAGAAGAAGATCTACATCCTGTCCGGCAAAACGGAGAAGCACGGCGGCGATCTCGGCGCCCTGCCGAGCCTGGACCTCAACGCTCATCTGGCCCGCCACGGCATCAACTCCCAGTTCGTACCTCTCGATCCGTCCCGCGGCGTCGGTGAAGCCATTCTCGAGCAGTGCGAGGCGCTGCAGCCCGACGTCCTCGTGATGGGCGCCTATGGCCGTGCCAAGTTCGGCTCGCAATTGTTCGGCGGCGTGACGCGACACATCCTGCAACATCACAAGCTGCCGGTGCTCTTGTCGCACTAGTTTCGCGGGAAGCCGCGTGCCGCCCGAAAGGGTCTCCGCCGCTTGCATGAGACGTGAGAACGAGGAAGGAGCCCGGCTCGATGCCGGGCTTCGTCATTTCCGGACGCCCCCGACGCAATTGTTAACGATGTTAAGGAGCGAAGGCCGCCGCCATTGATGCCAATCAATGGTGGCGTGCGCCATTGTCGCACCCCTGCGGATATGCACGGGCGGACCTGTAGCGTTGCACCTGTTGCAGAGGTTGCAGTTCATCGAGTGGCGACAACGGCATGATTTCAAACGAAAAAACCGACAATTCATAGGTCGAGTGTTGCGATGCTGCATCGGAGCGGAACGGGCTATCCTCCCGAATTCTCTTTCATATCAATGAATTCGAATATTGGCATACCGCTTGCGAAGTAGATGGCATCGGCATCGGGCTTCACGACAGCGCCGATGCGGATTGGGCAGGAAAGCCTTCTCAAAAAGTTCAGAGATTTAGGAGCGCGATATGAAGAACGTGATCAAGACTGCCGCTCTCGCAGCGGTTCTCGCCATCGGCACCGCCGGTACCGCCAGCGCTTGGGGCTGGGGCGATGGCCCGGGCTGGGGCGGTCCGTGGAACAACGGCTGGAACAACAACGGTTGGGGCAACGGCTTCGGCGACGGTTCGGGCTCGGGCAACTTCTCGATGAACTTCGGCGGTAACCTCGCTGGCCGCGGCAACGGCTACGGCAATGGCTACAACGGCTGGAACGGCTACAACAACCCGTACGCCTACGGCCCCTACGGCTACGCTCCTTACGGCTATGCCCCCTATGGCTATCCGTATGGCCCTGCGGCTGCTCCTGGCGCCCCGGTCGGTCCTGGCGCCCCGGTTCCTCCGCAGGCACCGGTTGCTCCGAAGGCCAACTGAGCCACCTCACCACGCTAAGACCCGTCTGACCTCCGGTCGGGTCTGTTCACTTGGCGCCCGCTTTCGAGCGGGCGCCTTTTCATTTTCGAAGGGCGCGTTCCATTCGGCCCATGACGCTCTCCAGCAAGCAGCGATGGCCTGCGAAGGTCGCTCGTCGTGGGGCCAACTGGGGGGGGGCTATTCGGGGGGGGGCTTGTCTGTAAATCGTGATCGGTGCGACCGGCGTGGCCGGTGCTGCAATGCGAAAACTATCGCCTTGGCGCGCAAGAAATTAGGCGCTTGAACATAGTGCGCTGCGTCACCACTTCATTTTGCGTGAATATTGTGTTACAGTCTCCAACGTTGTGGCGCATCTGACATACACGGGGGATTGTGCGTGGCTTTCGTGCCGCAGGCCCATACAACCAGTTTCGGTCGCCGCCGTCAACACTCGGGGCATGGTGCACCGAAGGTGACAGTTGGAACACCATAGACAGATGCTTTTCAACCGCAGGCGTTGCTTTTGCAATAGCTTGGCGTAGCAGCATGACAGCCGGTTCGGTGGCAGAGATGCCTTCGAGCGGGTTTCTACGTGTCACGCGATCCCGAAATCGCGTGTCGCGCGCCATCGGTGCCGGGTAGGCCGGCAACGGGGCATGGTACGAGAGAGTGAGACGACGCTGATGGCTCAGAAGAAGAAGTCGCAGTCCAAGGTCAAGCCGGCCACCAACGCCGCCAAGGCGGTGAAGAAGCCGGCCGTGAAAGTGACCAAGCCGGCTGCTCCGAAGAAAGCGGTGAAGCCCGCGAAGGCCAGCGCGTCGAAGCCGTCCGTTCCCGCGAAGAAGCCCGTCGTGGCCGCCAAGCCGGTGAAGCCGGCACGTCCGGTGGCGAAGCCCGCCCCGGCTGCGAAGGCCGAGGTGAAGCCGGCCGCTCTGAAGGCGAAGGTCGCTGCCGCGCCCGCGCCCGCGCCCGCGCCGAAGGCCGCTCCCCGCGCCGCCACGCAGCATGCGCCCGTGAAGCACGACGTGAAGGCAGAGGCGCCGCGCAAGGCCGTAGCGCCGGCCGCCGCCGCCGCCAGCGTCGTGAAGAGCCAGCCGCAGCGCGCCGTTCCCGCGTCCGTCACAACGCCGGCGAAGGAGCGGATCAGTGCGCCGGTCAGCACCCCGCGTGCTCCCGACAAGGCCGAGGCCAAGCCCGCCGCGCCCGCCAAGTCGGCGGAGAAGGTCGACAAGAAGCCCGTCGGCCAGCGCCACGGCTTCAAGATGAACGAGCACATCGTCTACCCGGCGCACGGCGTCGGGCGCATCGTCGGCATCGAGGAGCAGGAGATCGCGGGCATGTCGCTCGAGCTCTTCGTCATCACCTTCGAGAAGGAGAAGCTGACGCTGCGCGTGCCGACCGGCAAGCTCGAGAGTGTCGGCATGCGCAAGCTCGCCGAGGAGAGCATCGTCAGCAAGGCGATGGAGACGCTCAAGGGGCGCGCCCGCGTGAAGCGCACGATGTGGAGCCGCCGCGCGCAGGAGTATGTCGCGAAGATCAACTCGGGCGACCTCGTGTCGATCGCCGAGGTGGTGCGCGATCTCTACCGCTCCGAGGCGCAGCCCGAGCAGTCCTATTCCGAGCGTCAGCTCTATGAGGACGCGCTCGACCGCATGGCGCGCGAGATCGCGGCCGTCGAGAAGCTCGACGATCGCGGCGCCGTTCAGCGCATCACGGATGTGCTGGCGAAGAGCGCCAAGGGCCGTCGCGCGACCGCCGAGGATGCCGAGGCCGAAGCCGCCTGACTGGCTGAAGCCGCAAGTGGGCTGAAACGTTGATCGAGGGACCCGATGCCAGCCGGCGTCGGGTCCTTTTGTCTATTCGGGCCAGGTTTGGCTGATGTCTTTTGGCTGATGTCTGCGGTCACGTGCCGTGAGCCGGGCCGTCACCGTTCGAGGGCTATCTGTGCTTGGGGGGCCCCGCGGTGGCGCGCCATCAATCCAGAAGCTCGAGTTGGCTCGGATGCTCGATTTCGATCATCGGGCCGTTGCGAAGGGTGATCCACCCGCGCACGCGCGTGCGCCGGCCCTCGAGGCCGAGCAGGCTCGCGGCCCATGCCGGGTTGTCGGTCGCGGTGGCGGGCAGGACGGCCACCGAGAAATCGCGGCGCCAGTTGCGTCCGTAATCGAGGTAGATGCTGGCACCCGAGCGCCGTGCGCGCACGACCTTCCCTTCGACGAGTTGGAACGTCGCGCGTAGAGCCACGAGCTCCCCGGCCCGGCGCGCGTCACGCGGCTGGAAGGCTTCGATCGCCCACAAGCCGGCCTTGGCCTCGCGCGCGCGTGCTTCCGCGGCGACCAGTCGGTCGACACAGGCGAAGTTCCCCGGGATGCCGTAGGCGCGCGCGTGCCCGGCCTCGATCATGGCCCGCTGCACCCAGATCGCGGTGCCGCCTCCGTCCGGCGTAACGAAAGCCTGCGCGAGGTGGCGACCGTAGCGGTCGCGTTGCTGTCCCGTGTAGGCGAGCGTGATGGCGCGCCCGCTCGTCAGCGCGGCGAGGCCGTCGCGCGCCGCCTTTTCGATCGGCCATGCTGTTTCGCTATCGGGTGTGGGGGATCGGGGCGCGAGAGCGCCGACGAGGCGCACATCGTCCCCGTCTTCCAGCCGCAACGTTTCGCCGTCGATGGCCGTGACGACGATGCGTGAGCGTACCGCTGGAGGAACCTCGCAATCGCTGGTGACGTGATCGGCCTGGACGCTGCCGATAAGCGGCGCGGCACCTCCTGCTTCGTTCGCGTTCGACGTTGCGACGAGGCCGCAAAGGCATGTGAGGCCGAGCAGTGCGCCGCTCGCTCCGCCGCAGGACCTTCGCATCACGTGTCTGCTCCCACTCGATCCGTTAGGCCCCGTCGCGAGGCGCATCGTGAGCTTCACGCGAGAATAAAGCTCTCGGGATGGAGTGCCGAAAGGGGGACCCCGGTGAGCGTGATGCTCTCGTTCGCCCCGAGTGCGATCACCGTGCCCGAGGCGCCCTGCGAGGTGGCGTTCAGGAAGTCTTGGAAGCTCGCGAAGCCGGAATAGGATATGTCGATCCAGTCTCCGCCTGCGCCGGTTGCGAAATCGGTGACGACATCGTGACCGGAGCCGGCCCAGAAGACGAAAGTGTCACGGCCGCTGCCGCCTTTCATGGTGTCGTTGCCCGCGCTGGCGATGAGGGTGTCGTTGCCGGCGCCCGCGTCGATCAGCTCGATGCTCGCGAGCGTGACGCCGGAGAGGTCGAGTGTGTCGTCGCCTGCGGTGAGCCGGAGCGTGTCGTTGCCCGTGCCGCCGTCGATGCTCTCGACGTTGGCGAGCCCCGCGATGGAGAAAACGTCGTTATAGGCACTTCCGAGGATGGTGTCGGTCCCGCCGCCGCCGTCGATGATGTCGGTGCCTTCTGCGCTGCCGGTGATGGTGAAGGTGTCGTTGCCATCGCCGCCGAGCAGCGTGTCGTTGCCCGCATTGCCGCGAATGATGTCGTCGCTCGTCGAACCGATGATGGTGTCGTTGCCGGCGCCCGCGTCGATCAGCTCGATGCTCATCAGTGTGACGCCCGAAAGGTCGAGCGTGTCGTCGCCCGCGGTGAGGCGGAGCGTATCGGTGCCCGTACCGCCGTCGATGAACTCGACGTCGGCGAGCCCCGCGACAGAGATCACGTCGTTGAACGTGCTGCCGAGAACGGTATCGGTTCCAGCGCCGCCGTCGATGATGTCGGTGCCTTCTGCGCTGTCTGTGACGATGAAGGTGTCGTTGCCATCGCCGCCGAACAGAACGTCATCGCCCGCGTTGCCGCGCATGATGTCGCTTCCGGCGGAGCCGACGATGGTGTCGTTGCCGGCACCCGCGTCGATCAGCTCGATGCTCGCGAGCGTTACGCCGGAGAGGTCGAGCAGATCATTGCCCGCGGTGAGGCGGAGCGTATCGGTGCCCGTGCCGCCTTCGATGATCTCGACGTTGGCGAGCCCCGCGACGGAGATCACGTCGTTATAGGCACTCCCGAGGATGGTATCGGTTCCAGCGCCGCCGTCGATGATATCGGTGCCTTCTGCGCTGCCGGTGATGGTGAAAGTGTCGTTGCCATCGCCGCCGAGTAGCGTGTCGTTGCCCGCATTGCCGCGAATGATGTCGTCGCCCGCCGAGCCGATGACGGCATCGTCGCCGGCACTCGCGTCGATCAGCTCGATGCTCATGAGCGTGACGCCCGAAAGGTCGAGCACATCATTGCCCGAGGTGAGCCGCAGCGTATCGGTTGCGCCGCCGCCGTCGATGATCTCGACATTGGTGAGCGCGGCCACGGAAAACAGGTTGTTCCAATCGTTGCCGAGGATCGTATCGGTGCCGCCTCCGCCATCGTAACTGTCGAAACCGGAGTTGCTCTCCTGCAGCAGGAACGTGTCGTCGCCCGCGCCGCCTGTCAGAACTTCGTCGGCACTGGTGTTGGCGATGACGATGCCGGGCTCGGAAGCGGCGATGTTCAGAGTGAACGTCAGCGTCGTCGGCAGGAAGCCGTCGCTCGCGGTGAGCCTGATCGTAAGGCTGGTGTCCTCGCCGGGCGGCGACGTCCCCGTGAACGTGTCCGTGCGCCAGTCGAAATGCAGCCACGACGGCAGCGGCGAACCATCGGCAAGGCTGGCGCTCACCGAGATGACATCGCCATCCGCATCGGTGAAAAGCGATGATGGCAGCGCGAGGCTCCAAACATCGCCCGCCGTCGCGGATTGGTCTGGAACGACCATGGTTGCGACGGGCGCGACGTTCGGCACGATCGTGATGCTGGCGCGGGCAGAGGCCGTGCCGCCTTGCGTGTCGGCGACCGTGTAGGTGAAGCTCACGGCCCCCTCGTGCCCCGGCGGGAGAGCGAGCGCGATGTTGCCGTTGCCGTCGACGCTGGCGCTGCCGACGCTGAGGCCGGACACTGCGACGATCGATAGTGCATCGCCATCAGCGTCCGTGTCGTTGGCGAGCAGCAGGTCGGCCGGCACGATGTAGTCCGTGCCGCCGTAGTAGAACATCGGGTCGTCGATCGCCTCGGGCGCGGCGTTGGTGAGTACGGGTGCCGCATTCGCGAGAGCATCGAGCGTGGCGCGATCCCAAATGGTGCCGTCGTCGAAGCGAACACGCTCGATACCGTTGGTCGGGCCGTCGAAATAGCCGGTGATCGTGAGCACGCCGCCGCCGCTGATGGCCAGGGCCAAGTCCCCCGGAGCCGAGGCGAGGCGGTACGCCGTGATGTCCATCGGTGCGATGCCGCCGAACAGATAGAGCGTGTCGGCGTCGCCAACGCCCGCGCCGTCGTCCGTGATCCGGTCGCGTCCATCGCCAGCGAAATAGATGTAGCCGTCGCTGCCGTCCCCGCCGATCAGCACGTCGTCGCCGTCGTCGCCGAACAGCGTGTCGTTGCCCGCGCCGCCGACAAGGAGGTTCGCATGCGGGTTGCCGGCGAGGCGGTTGGTGAGATCGTTGCCCGTGCCGTTGAGTGCCGCACCGGTCAGATAGAGGTCCTCGACGTTGTCGGGCAACGCGATATCGATCGACGAATAGATCGTGTCGCGTCCCGCGTCCGCCACCTCGACGACGGTATCGCCGATGCTGTCGACGAAATATTCGTCGTTGCCCCCCGCACCTTCCATGTGGTCGCTGCCCGGGCCGCCATCGATGGAGTCGTTGCCGGTGCCTTCCGCGATGATCGTGTCGTTGCCTTCGCCGGCCTGCACGTTCGATGCTTGGCTGACGGTAATCTCATCGTCGCCTGCGCTGCCGACGATGCTCGACGCCGGCGGCGGCGCCGATTCCGGTAAGTTCGGATCGGGCGGCGGCGCCGGGCGTTCGTCAAGCGGAGCAAGGAAGGGCTGGTTGAGCTGGCTCACCGCCGAATCCCAGTGGGGGTAGATCGGGTGGCCTTCGCCGTCGGGCGTCGACACGCCGGGGTCGATGAACATCAACCCGAGATCGCCGATCTGGAAGTCGACGATGCGGATGTACGTGGTCGTGTCGGAATCGCTGGCGATGAAGGTGTGGGTGAATGTGCCGCCGTCGTCGTCGCTCGGGAACGTCGCGGTCCAGGGCTCGCCGCTCATGACGACGATGACGAGGTCGTTGCCCTCGAGATAGAAGCCGATATAGCCGAGGAACTCGATCACGCCCGATGGCTCGTCGTGGCCGTAGTGGATCTGGTTCAGCGTTCGATGCTGAAACATCAACTCGTAGCCGTAATCGGACATTTCCTCATAGGTGCCGATGGCGCCGAGGACAGGCATCAGCGCCGAACCCTCGAGGCCGAGGCCGGAACCATTGACGAGGTTGTAGGGAAGAAAAAGGCGGTCGCTCGAGTCGGCTCCCTCTATGACGAACTCTACGGTGGGCCGACCTGGCGTCGTCAAGGTTGAGAGAATGAACTCGTCGGCCCCGTCGCCGCCATTGGCGAGCGTGCGGCCGCTGCCACTGATGATGGTGTCGCCGCCGCCGCCGCCGTCGATGTCGATGTCGAACCCGCGAGGGCTGACGCCGGTGTTCGCGGCGACCAGTTGCGCGTCGATGAGGTCGCGCCCCTCGCCGCCTTCGATGCCGCGCAGCGTCTCGCCCGCATAGAACCTGTCGTCGTGCTCCGAGCCGATGAGCCACTCGACGGATTCGACCCAGTAGCCGGCGCCGCTCGTGTTCGAAACCGCGCTGATGAAGTGAGCGGTGGCGCTCGCTGCATTGATGGTGAGGCCAGAACCGGCGCCGTCCATCGAGAGCTCATCGCCCCTGCCGTCGTTCTGATTGCCGAAATTGATGACCTCGGTCGTCTCGATGATCTCGACATTGGGGCCGAGAACGAAGGTGTCGGAATGGTCGTCCCACCTCACGTACTCGATCGAGAACATCCAGGCGATGCCGTGATCGTGGGTGGCGATGAACTGGGGGGTGTAGTGCGGGACGTTGTGCGGCACGTACTCGAGGAGAACGATGCCGGCGGCCGGGAAAGCCAGCGCGTGGGTGCGGCCCTCGCCGTAGGGCCGAGCGGGTTCGCCGCCATGAACGTAGTCGATGCCATGGGACCAGTAGAACAAGTCGTTGCCGCCGCCGCCGTAGAGCCTGTCGACCTCGTTGTTGTCGGCGCCATAGAGGGAGTCGTCGCCCCATCCGCCGTAGAGGGCGTTGAACTGGTCGGCGATCACCAGGGTTTCGTTCTCGTATCCGCCGAGCAGCGTCGTGTACCCGGGGGAGCTGCCGATCCGGTACGGGAATTTGTCGAGGATGGCCAAGCCGGCGGCATACATCACCGACGTGCTGAAGCTCGTCG
>OEIV010000827.1_pt1 | contig 15667 bp, 11 predicted proteins | sample 1539231 | NCBI WGS metagenome assembly OEIV01 (sample SAMN03794762, study PRJEB22550) | activated sludge metagenome | feature: wastewater treatment plant; material: activated sludge; isolation source: Wastewater treatment plant of a petroleum refinery complex | place: Argentina: Buenos Aires ...
GGGGTGGGGGGAATGGCCTGGCCTCCCCGGAGGTCCCCGCCAGCGGGGGGCGGGCCGCCCGCCCGGCGGTGCCGCCCGCCATAGGCGATGGCGCGGTAAAGCGTCCACTCCGCGCCCGAGGGTTCGCTGTCGCCCGACGCGGTGCAGCGGTGCTGGAACTGGGTCACGGCATGCAGCTGGCGGTCCACCGCGTGGCCGATCTCGTGCAGCAGCGTGAAGAGGTGGCGGCGGTTGTGTTCGGCGTCGAAGGTGCGCCGGTTGAGGCCGATATGCGGCGGGTTGCGGTAGAAGCCGCCGCCGGAGGCAGGGCGGTCGCCGATCCATATCTCGGGGATCGCCCCCAGGTGCTGCACCGGCACCAGGGCGAGGGCGTCCTCGATCTGCGCCTGCTGCGAGGGGAAGGACGCCGCCCGTATCGCCCCCGGCTCGTCGACGCCGCGCACCGCAAGGGTGACCCCGCGCTCGACGATCTCGATATCGGGCATGGCGCGTCCCTCCTGACCGCGCCAGCCTACCCCAGGGCCAGCGGACGTAAAGCGGCTGCGGCCGCGGCGCGCCGGCGCACCGCCCAGACCGCGATGACGACGCTCAGGGCCGCCGCGAAGAAGCACCACACCGAGATCAGCCATTCCTCGTAGGCGGCGAAGGTCGCCGCCAGCGCCGCCGTGACGAGGACCCCGAACAGCCGGACGGTGCGGTCGCTGGCGAGCAGCAGGCTGAGGCAGGTCGCCGTCGCGTAGAGCGACATCGAGGGAATGAGGAGGTTGGTGTTGCGGAACCAGTCGTAGTGCGGGAAGCCATAGAAGATATGGCCGTCCTTCAGGGTCGCCGGCTCGAACTGGGTTGCGAGGCCATAGAGCAGCGCCAGCGCGATCGTCGCCCCGGCCGCGCCGCACAGCGCCATCCCCCGCCGCCGCCAGCCGTCCGGTTCGATCAGCCAGACCGCGAACGGCGCCCAGAGCGGCCAGAGGACCTCCGAAATCCCCAGGAATCCCGCCGTGTAGCAGGCCCGTCCCGCCTCGTCCCCGGCCGCCAGGGCAAGCCACAGCGCGCCCTCGATCAGCTGCTGCAGGCCGAACAGCAGCGGGATCGCCGCGAAGGGGCGTTCGCGCCATGTGGGGGCGAGCGACAGGGTCGCAAGGCCGATGCCGGTCAGGCCGATGCCTGCCGCGAAACTCGCCGTCGCCGAAAAACACATGGACCCTGCCCCCCGGCCACCATGACGCGCGGGCGGGCAAACAGCAAAGGCCCCGTCACGGGACGGGGCCTTTGGGCAGAATTTCGTCGGCTGGGGCCGTTCAGGCCGCGGCGGCGGCTTCCGGGGCGGCCTTCTTCGCCTTGGCGAGGTCGCGCTTGATGCGCTTGGCCATCGGCGACAGGGCGGCGTCGCGGGCCTTGCCCAGGAACGCGTCGAGGCCGCCGACATGGTCGAGCGTGCGCAGCGCGTTGGCGCTGATCTTCAGCTTGAACGACTTGCCCAGCGCCTCGGACGGCACGCTCACTTCCACCAGGTTGGGCAGGTAGCGGCGCTTGGTGCGGTTGTTGGCGTGGCTGACATTGTTGCCGACCAGCACGGCCTTACCCGTCAATTCGCAGCGGCGCGCCATGGCGGAAATCCTCACAAAACCCGATCGAAAACGACAAAGGCGGCCGCGGCTGTCGCGCTGCCCCCGTCCCGAAGTCGCGCGGGTTTAGAGAAGCGCCTCCGCCGTGTCAAGGTTTCAGGAAGCGCCTGAGAAGCTGCGCCGCCGCCTGTGGCGGGGTGGTGCGCCCGCTCTCGACATCAGCCTCAAGCCGCTGCGCCAGCGCGGAAATCTCCCGATCCCCCGCCAAAGCCCCCACCAACCCCTCCCGCACATCGGTCCACATCCAGGCGCGGGATTGGGCTTTGCGGAGGGCAGCGATGCCCGATTCCCCAAGAAGCTGGCGGAACTCGCCAACCGCCGTCCAGATTTCGGCAACGCCCCGGTCCTCGATCGCCGAGGCAAGGAGGACCGGCACTGACCAACCCTTGTGCTTGGGCCGCATCAGGTGAAGCGCGGCCTCCAGGTCCGCCGCCGAGCGCCGGGCGGCCGGCAGCAGGTCGCCGTCCGCCTTGTTCACGACCACAAGGTCGGCGAGTTCCATGATGCCGCGCTTGACGCCCTGGAGTTCGTCGCCGCCGCCCGGGGCATGGATCAGCACGAACATGTCGGTCATGTCTGCGACCGCCGTCTCCGACTGGCCGACGCCGACCGTCTCGACCAGCACGGTGTCGAACCCGGCCGCCTCGACGGCGAGAATGGTTTCGCGCGTCCGCCGGGCGACGCCGCCGAGCTCCCCGGCCGAGGGCGATGGCCGGATGAAGGCGGCTGGATTGCGCGACAGTCGTTCCATGCGCGTCTTGTCGCCGAGGATCGACCCGCCTGAGCGGCGCGAGGAAGGATCGACCGCCAGCACCGCCACCTTGCGGCCCATGCCGGTTAGATGGGTGCCGAACGCCTCGATCAGGGTCGACTTGCCCGCACCCGGGGTGCCCGAGAGGCCGATCCGCACCGCCTTGCCGGTGGCGGGCAGGATCGCCGCGAGCAGCGCGTCGGCCGCTTCCCGATCGCCCGCGCGCGTCGACTCGATGAGCGTGATCGCCTTGGCGAGCGCCCGGCGGTCGCCGGCGAGGAGACGCTTCGCGAGATCGGCCATCGGCTGGGTCAACGAGCTTAGGGCCCGGGGCTGGATCGGCGCAAAGCGGCGAATTCGATGACGTGCGCCCATCGCCCCGCCACATTCACCGCCTATTCAGCGGAAATCCTCTGTAAGAGGGTCAAGGTTTAGCGGCGCAACGACGCGCCCTCAACGATGAGGATGTAGTCCCGCGATGAAAAAGGCGATTCTGGCGATCTCGACCGCAGCGCTGCTGACGGCCGCGCCGGCGGCGCAGGAGCCGGCTCCGGCCGCCGCGCCCGACTACGACATCCAGGTGATCTACGGCGTCTCGCTGCTCGGCCTCTCGGTCGGATCGATGCAGCTCGACATCAAGTTCGCGAACGGAACCTATGAGGCGCATGCCTATGTTCAGCCGGAGGGCCTGGCTTCGACCTTCACCTCCAACACGGTGAATGCGGTCGCCAACGGCACCGGGCGGCTCGGCGAGATGCAGCCCTTCTCGTCCTGGATCCAGCAGGTCTCGCCCAAGCGTACGCAGACCGTCTCCATCCAGTACACGGACGGCGAGCCGACGCTGGTCGAGGCCGTGCCGGTCTACGAGCAGAAGCCCGAGGAAACGCCGACGCCGGAGCAGATCGCAGGCACCTACGATCCGCTGGGCGGCGTCGTCGCGATGATGCTGATGCCGGGCGCAGGACCCGGCGACAAGGCCTGCGGCACCACCATCCCGATCTATGACGGCAAGCGCGCCTATGCCTTCGACATGTGGTCAGGCGGCGAGCAGCAGGTGACGCGCGGCGCAGGCGGCTACAACGGACCGACGCTCTATTGCGTGGCCGGCTATCGCCGCATCGCGGGCTGGGACGCCGAGCATGTCCGCAAGGCCTCGAACACCAAGATCCACGTCAATTTCGCACCGATCGGCAAAGGGGCGAATGGCGGCCCGGCCTTCTATCTGCCGGTGCGGATGTGGAGCGACGCGGAAGTCGGCGACGTCGTCGCCATTCCGCGCAAGGTGACGATCAACGGCAAGGACTGGGCGCAGTTCTTCGCCGACGGCGGCTGAGGCTTCAGTCCTCCAGGGACAGGACGAGCTTGCCGACGGCGCGACGGTTCGCGACGGCGGCAAGCGCCTCGGCGGCCTTCTCGAGGGGCATAACTTCGGGCGGTACGGGCTTCAGTCTCCCGTCGGCATGCCAGGCGAGCAGCTGCCGGATGTTCGCGGCAGCCTTCTGCGGCTCGTGCAGATTGCCGAAACGCGCGATATCGACGCCGACGAGGCTCGCCCCCTTCAGCAAGGCCAGATTGATCGGCAAGGCGGGAATCGTTCCGGCGGCGAATCCGATCACCAGATGGCGTCCTTTCCAGGCAAGCGAGCGGAACGCCGCTTCGGTCGCCGCACCGCCGACCGGGTCGAAGACGACATCGACGCCCTTGCCGCCGGTCATCGATTTCAGCGCCTCGCGCCAGGCGGGATCGACATAGTCGACCGCTTCGTCCGCCCCGGCGGCGAGCGCCGCCGCACGTTTCTGCGCCGACGAGGCCGCGGCGATGACACGCGCGCCCAGCAGCTTGCCGATCTGGATCGCCGCGAGGCCTGTGCCGCCGCCCGCCCCCAACACCAGCAGCGACTCGCCGGGCGCGATCGCCGCCCGGTCGGCCAGCGCGTGCAGCGCGGTCGCATAATTGGTGCGGAAACCGGCCGCCTCGACAAAGCTCATCGCCGCCGGCATCGCCAGAACCGCCCCGGCGGGAGCGAGCGCATAGTCCGCATAGGCGCCCGCGAAGCCGCCCGCCATCACCCGCTCGCCGGGCGCGATCGCCGTGACGCCCTCGCCCACCGCCTCGACGATCCCCGCATATTCGCTGCCCGGCACGAATGGCAGCGTCTGTTTGACCTGATACTTCCCTTGCGCTCCCAACACGTCCACGAAACCGACGCCCGCCGCCTTGACGGCGATCAGCAAGTGGCCCGGCTTCAGCTCCGGCGCCGGTGTCTCGCCGATGCGGATGGCTTCCAGCGGTCCGAACTCGTCGACAATAGCGGCGCGCATAGTCCCTCCCCGATTTTGGCGAAGGAGCCATGACTATCGTTCCGGAAGTCAAGCCCGCGACACCATGCGGCCTACGCTCGGTCCTGCCGTGGCCTAGGATCGTTCCGGAGGAGACAAGACCATGCGCGTGAAATGCGACTGCGAATCGCGGTGTACGGCCCTCGATCTGGCGGTCGATGCAAGCGGCTCGACCTCGATCACCGCGTCGGTCGGCCTCGGCGGGGCAAACCGAGCGGCCGACGTGCGAGCCGTGCAGAGCCTGCTCAACGATGTGCGGCCTGACCGCGGCGGCCCTGTCCCTCCCCTCGAAGTGGACGGCCTCGCCGGCCCGCTGACCAACAGCGCCATCGGCAAGTTCCAGCGTAAACAGAGCCTGCCGGCCGCCGATTCCCGCGTCGATCCGGACGGCCCGACCTTGCAGGCGCTAAACTCCGAGCGCTCCAATAAGGGCGCCGATCCTGACCGCAGGACGCGAGAGGCGGCGCGTTTGGCGACCGCCGTGGCCGCGATGCCGGACGTCCAGCTCGCGGTGCAGAGGGCGATCAGCCTGACCGAGGCGGCCATCGACTTCGCCATGTTGGGCAAGGGCCTGACCACCTCGTCCGAACCGTTCGACTTCGTCTCCAAGCACTTCAAGTTTGAGGGCCTCAGCCGCGACCGCACGCTCGCTGACCTGGCGTTCATCAAGACGACCTATATTCGCATGCGCTCCGTGCTGCGCGGCCGCACCGGCCTGACAGGGACGCTGATCTTCGGCGCCAATATGTTCGACATCGACCCGCACCCCGGCGGCTCCCCGTCCCAGGCCAAGGCCTATGTTCCACGCGAGGACGGGGAGGGTCTGGTAACCTCGCGCATCTACTGGACCGATGCGGTCGACGGCCATCCGCGCGACCGCTTCACCTATCTGACGCTTCACGAACTCGGCCATTTCGTCGATGAAGAAGATCCCTCGCTGGAGATCGTGGATCACGGCTATGCATTCTTCGGAACCGTGCTGAAGCTCAATCACGAGCTTCGGATGCACAACGCCGACAACTACGCGATGATGGCCTTCGATCGCACCTTCGGCCGGGCGCGTCTCGTTGCACTCTACCCGCTCCTGGCGGCGATGCCGGCTTAGGAGTCCTCGAGGCCTTCGTCGTCGCCTGTCAGTTCAAGCGGCGGGGCGACGCCCTCGATGGTTTCGACCGTGCGCAGCCGGCGGGGGACGGCGCGGGGGCGCCCGCCGGGCTCCTCCGCCCGGTTCTGCGCCGTCTCCCGCTGTTTTTTCAGCCTGTCCCAGACCTGGCCGTACTTCTCGAACTCGGTCTTGGCTTCGCCGAGCACGCGCCACACCTCGCCGGAGCGCTTCTGGATGGCGAGCGTCCGGAAGCCCATCTGAAGCGAACTGAGCAACGCCGTCAGCGTCGTCGGGCCGGCGATGGTGACGCGGTGCTGACCTTGGCAGCGCTGGGCGAGTCCCGGATAGCGCATGGCCTCGGCGAAGAGGCCCTCGGTCGGCAGATACATGACCGCGAAGTCCGTGGTCCGCGGAGGCTTGACGTATTTCGAGGCGATCTTGCGCGCCTCGGCCTCGATCACCCGGGCGAGGTCGGCCTGCGCCGTGCGGATCGCCGCCGCGTCGCCGGCCTCGGTCGCCGCGATCAGCCGCTCGTAGTCCTCCTTGGGGAATTTTGCGTCGATCGGCAGCAGCACTTCGCCGCCGGTCTCCTGGCCCGGCAGGCGGACGGCGAACTCGACCCGCTCGGACGTACCAGGATCAATCGCCACGTTCGTTTCGAACTGATCGCGCGTCAGGACGTTTTCGAGCATCGCGCCGAGTTGGACCTCGGCCCAGCCGCCGCGATCCTTGACGTTCGCCAACACCTTTTTCAGATCGCCGACGCCGAGCGCCAGGGTCTGCATCTCGCCAAGGCCGCGCTGCACGTTCTCCAGGCGCTCGCTGACCAGCGCGAAGGACTCGCCGAGCCGCTTCTCCAGCGTGCCCTGGAGCTTTTCCTCCACCGTCGCCCGCATCTGCTCCAGCTTGGCGTCGTTCGCGGCACGAAGTGCTTCCAGCCGCTGCTCGATCGCCTCGCGCAGCGCATTCTGGCGTTGCGCGTTGGCCTCGGTCAGCGCGGCGATACGCGCCTCGACCGCCGTCATTGCCTCACGCGTCGCTGTCTGAAACGCAGTCATGTCGGTCTTCAGCCCTTCGCCGAAACTGGCGACCGCGCGACCGACCTCGAAGCGCAGCTTCTCCGCCGACTCGGCCTGCTGCGACGCAAAGCGGTCCATCCGTGTCTCGACCGCGCCGCGCGTGCCTTCAAGCCCTTCGGCAAGCCGTCCGCCGACCGCACCGATCTGGTCGCGCACCTCGCCGCGCAGATGGACGCCGCGATGCTCGGCCTCCTCGCGCATCCGCGCCGTTTCCTCGCGGATCGCTCGCTCCGTGTGCTGAAGCTCGTTGGCCAGAACCGCGATCTGCGCGCGCGCGGCATCCCCGCTCCCGATGCTGCGCCGCCAGGCCAGCAAAGCGAAGAGCGCGCCAAGCGCCGCCAGCCCCACGGCAGCGGCCAGCAGGACGAACATTAGCGCGTCCTGTGTCGGAAGGACGGGCTCGGCAACCTGGACCGGGGCCGGCTGCAAGGTCGCAGCGGCCGGCCCCGGCGCAGGCGCGGCCGGTTCGGAAGGCGGCCGATCCGGCAAGGGGAAGGCCGGCGGCGGGTCGGCCTCGACAATGGGCGGGGGCGGCGCGGCGCGGGCCATCAGATCCCTCGCCCCAAGGCGGCACGCGATATGTCGAGCCCGGTCAATGCCGCTCCTTCACAAGGCTTGGTCCTGCGCGCCCGCAACGTCTGGGGGTCGTCGCCGCGCCCGGGACGGTGTAGACTATTTTCGTCGTGCGGGGGCCGACCGACTTGAGACGACAATAACGAGGAGTCCCGTGATGACCTATTCGAGAATGGCCGTAGTCGCCGCCGGATTCGCGATCGCCCTGCCTGCCTTCGCGGGCGAGAAGGCCGACGCCCCGGAGCTTGCGGGCTACACCCGCACCGGCGAGACGGCGAGCTGCCTGATGGTGCGCCGGATCGACCGCACCAAGATCCTGAACGATCACCAGATCCTGTTTGAGATGAACGGCGGCGAGACCTGGTTGAACGAACCGTCCTGCGCCGGCCTGACCAAACACGTCGCGCTGTCCTACGAAGTCCATAGCGGCCAGATCTGCGACACGACCATTGTGACGCTTGTCGAGCCGGCCGGCGGGCTGAACGACGTGCGCGGCTCATGCGCTTTGTCGAAATTCGAGAAACTGGAACGCAAGGTTGCAGCGGCCGAATAGGCGCCTTCAAGGACTATCACCATGGCACACCCCAAACTGGCAGCGCTGGCCGCCGGCCTTTGCCTCTTCGTGACAATGGCGATCGCTGCCGAGGAAGAGACCGCAACGCCGGCAGGATACACGCGAACCGGAATCTTCGAGAACTGCATCCGGACCCAGCAAATCCGGACCAGCCGCATCCTGAACAAGAACCAGATCTTGTTCGAGATGGCTGGCGGCGAGGCTTGGCTGAACGAGCCCAAGAACTGCCCCGGCCTCAGCAAGTCGCTCGCGCTCGCCTACGACGCGACGACCGGCCAGTTGTGCACCACGACAATCGTCACCCTGGTCGACCCAGGCTCGGCCGTCGCAACACGCGGCGGTTGCGGCCTGGAAAAGTTCGAGAGATTGGAGAGGCCGGTGGCGCCGTAGGCGCAACCGTCGCGCCCTTGCGACTGGCCAGTCCCCCGCTAAAGTCGTAGCGGGGGACAGCACAGGTCGGGGGCCTTGAATGATCGCCATTCGCATTCGCCCGGCAGCGATAGCTGCCTTGGCGCTAGCATTCCTATTGGGCGGCCTCGCCGCCGCCAAGCCGCCGGTCGAGGCCTTCGCCAATCTCCCGGCCATGCGCAGTCCGGGTCTCTCGCCAGACGGCACAAAGTTTGCCGCCATCCAGGACATGGATGGGCGTCCGGTGGTCGCGATCTATACCGTCGGCTCCAGCGCCGCCCCGATCGCGCTTCCCTCCGATGACTGGGTCATCAGGGCGATCCAGTGGGTGTCCAACGACCACATCGTCGTGATTGCCGGCAAGGGCGCAAAGGTGCCGGGCGGCAGCCGGCATCTGTGGACAGTAAATCGCGCGGTCGCCGCCTCGGCGGACGGCGCGACCGCCGTGCGGCTGCTCAACAACATCGACATGCTGCGCTTCAATTCGAGCGCCGCTTACGTGATTGACATCGCGCTGAACGACCCGGCTCATATCTACATGCCGCTCTACAGCGAGACGCGCGGCATCACGCTGAACATCTTCGAGGTCGATCTTGCGACCGGCGAGGGCCGCCGGATCGCGGCGGGCGGGCCCGGCCCCGGCAACTGTGGCTTGGACGGCCAGGGCCCTGGCGGCCCGCGGGGCGCCGTCAAGACCCGCTCGGGCGCCGGGAGGACTCTGGTGCGCGACGGCGACGACTGGCGCGAGGTCGCTGCGGTCAAGGCGACGGTGGACAGCGGCCTCAACGTCGCCGGACTGACGCTGGACGGCACCGGGCTCGTGCGGGCCGCGCCATCCGGCGGCCGCTATGTCCTGACCCGAATCGACCTCGCCAGCGGCAAGGAAACGGTTCTCCTGTCCGATCCGCGCTACGACATCGACGGCACGATCGAGGATCCCTGGACGGGCCGGATCGTCGGCGCGGTCTATCAGGCCGAAGGCACGCGCGCCGTCTATTTCGATCCCGAACGGACCGGGTTCCAGGCGACGCTGGAGCGCTCGTTCCCCGGTCTGTCGGTCGCCGAGGTTTCGTCCAGCATCGACCGGACGCGCTTCATCGTCGCGCTCGAAGGCCCGCGCCATCCGACCAGCTATCTCTACATCGACCGCGTCGCCAAGGTGATGAACGAGGTGATGTCGTCCTACCCGGGCCTGACCGAAGACGATCTCGGCGAGATGAAGCCCTATGACTATGCAGCCCGTGACGGCCTGTTGATACCGGCCTTCATCACGCTGCCGCCGGGCAAGGCGCCGAAGAACCTGCCGGCGATCGTCATGCCGCATGGCGGCCCCGACGCCCGCGACTCGCTCGGCTTCGACTGGTGGGCGCAGTTCATGGCCAATCGCGGCTATGTCGTGCTGCAGCCCAATTATCGTGGCTCGTCGGGCTATGGCCGGGCCTTTACCGAAGCGGGCCTGCAGCAATGGGGCCTCAAGATGCAGGACGACATCACCGACGGCGTCCTGAAGATGATCGCCGACGGCATCGCGGACCCAGAGCGCATCTGCATCGTCGGCGCCTCCTATGGCGGCTACGCGACGCTCGCCGGCGCAACGTTGACGCCGGATCTCTATGCCTGCGCGGTCAGCATCGCGGGCGTTTCGGACCTGCCCGAGATGATCAAGTGGGAGCGCACGATCCACGGGCGCGGATCGGATGTCGTCGACTTCTGGATTTCCCGCATCGGCAGCCCGACCGACGATTCGGAGCGGCTGCGCGCCACCTCGCCTGCCCGCCAGGCGGCGCACGCGAAGTGCCCGATCCTGCTGATGCATGGCGAACTCGATACGACCGTACCGATCCGCCAGAGCGAGCTGATGGTCGACGCGCTGGCATCCGCCGGCAAGCCGGTCAGCTTCGTGAAGCTGGAAGGTGATGATCACTATCTCCAGCTGGGCAGCACAAGGCTCCAAATGCTCACGGCACTGGAAACGTTTCTGGACGAGCACATCGGCGATTGAAGGGGCCGGGCCGAGCGGCCGGGACGGACGACGCGGTGCCCGGAACCGGTCGGTGCTGCGCGCCGAACTGCCGGAGGCCTCTGGCCTGCGGGAGAAGATCACCGCCCGCCACGACCAGGTGATGGCCGAGCGCGAGGCCGCGCGTGGTGGGGCCGTTCCGCCCTAGGCAGCCCTCCGGCGCTCGCGGATAAGCCGAAGCACCTCGGCCGCGGCCTTGGGGATGTTCGTACCCGGCCCGAAGACGGCGGAGGCCCCTGCCTTGGTGAGCGCCTCATAATCCTGCGCCGGGATGACGCCGCCGCAGACGATGAGGATGTCGTTCGCACCGCGCTTCTTCAGCGCCTCGGCGAGCAGCGGCACCAGCGTCTTGTGTCCGGCCGCCAGCGAGGAAACGCCGATGACGTGGACGTCGGCGTCGATCGCATCCTGCGCGACCTCTTCGGGCGTCTGGAAGAGGAGACCGACGTCGACGTCGAAGCCGATATCGGCGAAGGCGGTGGCGATCACCTTGGCGCCGCGATCATGGCCGTCCTGACCCATCTTGGCGACCAGCATGCGCGGCCGCCGGCCTTCTTCCTTCGCGAAAGCCTCGACGTCGCGCTGGATCTGCATATAGCCCTCGTCGCCCTCATAGGCGGCGCCATAGACGCCGGAGATGGTGCGGATGTCGGCGCGGTGACGGCCGAACGCGGCCTCCATCGCGTCGGAGATTTCGCCGACCGTGGCGCGCGCGCGGGCCGCGTTCACCGCCAGCGCCAGCAGATTGGCGTCACCCTTCGCCCCTTCGGTGAGCGCCTCCAGCGCCGCCGTGCAGGCTGCCGCGTCGCGCCCGGCCTTGACGTTCTTCAACCGTGCGATCTGCGCCTCGCGCACCGCGTCGTTGTCGATGTCGCGGACCTCGATCGGGTCTTCCTGCGTCAGGCGGAACTTGTTGACGCCGACGATGACCTCTTCGCCGCGATCGACCCGCGCCTGGCGGCGGGCGGCGGCCTCTTCGATGCGCAGCTTGGGCATGCCGGCCTCGACCGCCTTGGTCATGCCGCCCATGTCCTCGACTTCCCTGATGAGCGCCCGCGCCGCGTCGGCGATCGCGTGGGTCAGCGACTCCACATAATACGAGCCGCCGAGCGGATCGACGACGCGGGTGACGCCGCTCTCGTTCTGGATGACGAGCTGCGTGTTGCGCGCGACGCGGGCCGAGGTTTCGGTCGGCAGCGCGATCGCCTCGTCGAAGGCGTTCGTGTGCAGCGACTGCGTGCCGCCCAGGACGGCGGCCAGCGCCTCCAGCGTGGTGCGGATCACGTTGTTCATCGGGTCCTGCTCGGTCAGGCTGACGCCCGATGTCTGGCAGTGCGTGCGCAGCATCAGGCTCTCGGCCTTCTTGGCGCCGAAGCCCTGCATGATCTCGCTCCAGATCATGCGCGCGGCGCGCAGCTTCGCCACTTCCATGAAGAAGTTCATGCCGATGGCGAAGAAGAACGAAAGCCGCCCGGCAAAGGCGTCCACGTCCATGCCGCGCGCCAGCGCCGCGCGCACATATTCGGCGCCGTCGGCCAGCGTGAAGGCCAGCTCCTGCACCTGCGTCGCGCCGGCCTCCTGCATGTGATAGCCGGAGATCGAGATCGAGTTGAACTTCGGCATGTTCTTCGCCGTGTACTCGATGATGTCGGCGATGATCCGCATCGAGGGCGCGGGCGGATAGATATAGGTGTTCCGCACCATGAACTCTTTGAGGATGTCGTTCTGGATCGTGCCGGCCAGCTTGTCGGACGAAACGCCCTGCTCTTCCGCCGCGACGATGTAGTTGGCGAGGATCGGGATGACCGCACCGTTCATCGTCATCGAAACGCTCATCTTGTCGAGCGGAATGCCGTCGAACAGGATCTTCATGTCCTCGACGCTGTCGATGGCGACGCCCGCCTTGCCGACATCGCCGGTCACGCGCGGGTGGTCGCTGTCGTAGCCGCGATGGGTGGCGAGATCGAAGGCGACCGAAACCCCCTGCTGACCGGCGGCGAGGTTCTTGCGGTAGAAGGCGTTGGATTCCTCCGCCGTCGAGAAGCCGGCGTACTGGCGCACCGTCCAGGGGCGGCCCGCATACATCGTGGCGCGCACGCCGCGCGTGAACGGCAGGAAGCCGGGCAGCGTGTCGATGCCTTCGAGTTTTTCGAGATCGGCCGCCGTATAGAGCGGCTTGATGTCGATGCCTTCCGGCGTCTTCCAGGTCAGCGTCTCGGGGGGCGCTTTCAGCTCCTTCGCCGCCAGCGTCTTCCAGTCTTCGATGGTCTTGCCTGTCATGGCCCCGGCCCTTGCGCGGGGAAGGCCCCGTCGCCCGTCATAGTGCGTTGCGGGCGCACTTAATCCCGCGTGCCGCCGGGGGTCAAACGCTGCAACTTTCCGCATGGGGAAGGCGCAAACCTTAATGCCGCGCTCTTCGCAGGCGTTAGGACACCTGAACGGCCTCTGCCCTGTGCGCGATCCGGACACCACATCTCGTGCGTGAACGAATCTCGAAAATTTACACGTCAGTGATTCGGACATGCTCCGTTCCGAAGCCGTTCCGTGTATGAACGGGTCTTGCGTCCGGCGCGTTAACCCGCTTGCTTGGCTTTCGCCGCGCGGATTCGTAAACACGTATGGTTAACAGCCGGCAGGGTTCGGCATAGTTCAGGCAGCATGACGCACTCAATCGAGACCACCGGATCCGAGCGCGTGCTCGGCGTTCTGGGACCGACCAACACCGGCAAGACGCACTACGCGATCGAACGCATGCTGGCCCATCGCACTGGCATGATCGGTCTGCCGCTGCGGCTGCTGGCCCGCGAGATCTATGACCGCGTCGCTGCGGCCAAGGGCACGGACGCCGTTGCGCTGCTGACAGGCGAGGAGAAGATCGTCCCGAAGTCTGCGGCTTACTGGGTATGCACGGTGGAATCGATGCCGGCCGGACTCGGCGTCGAGTTCCTCGCCGTGGACGAAATCCAGATGTGCGCCGACGCCGAGCGCGGCCATGTCTTTACAGACCGGCTGCTGCATGCGCGCGGCAGTCACGAAACGCTGTTCCTGGGCGCCGAGACGATGCGCGGTTTGATCCAGCGCCTCGTGCCGCATGCCCAGTTCATCACTCGGCCGCGCCTGTCGGATCTCGCCTATACGGGCGCCAAGAAGCTGACGCGCCTGCCGCGCCGCCCCGCCGTCGTCGCCTTCAGTGCGAACGAGGTCTATTCTATCGCCGAATTGATCCGCCGTCAGCGCGGCGGCGCGGCGGTAGTGATGGGCGCGCTGTCGCCCCGCACCCGCAATGCGCAGGTCGCGCTCTACCAGTCGGGCGAGGTCGACTTCCTGGTCGCCACCGATGCGATCGGCATGGGGCTCAACATGGATGTCGACCATGTCGCCTTCGCGAGCCTGGAGAAATTCGACGGCGAGACGACGCGCGCCCTGCGCTCCCAGGAGCTGGCGCAGATTGCCGGCCGGGCCGGCCGCTACATGAACGACGGCACGTTCGGAGTAACGGGCGAATGCCCTGACCTCGATGCCGCCCTCGTCGAGCAGATCGAGAACCATCGCTTCGATCCAGTGCGCGTCGCCCAGTGGCGCAACCCCGCGCTCGACTTCGCCTCGCTTGACCGCCTGCTCGCCAGCCTTGACGCACTGCCCACCGTGAAGGGACTCCAGCGCACCCGACCCTCGACCGACCTTGTTTCGCTGCGCCTCCTGAAAGAGACGCCCGAGGTCGCTTCGGCAGCGGCGACCCGTGAGGCGGTCGCGCGGGTCTGGGACGTCTGCCAGATTCCCGACTTTCGCAAAGTCACCCTCGACGAGCACGCCCGGCTCATCGCCAAGATCTTCAGTCACCTGATGTCGGACGCGGGCGTCATCGCCGAGGACTGGCTGCGGCCGCAGGTCGAGAGCCTGGACAATACGGAAGGCGAGATCGACGCGATTCAGGCCCGGCTCGCCCACATACGTACATGGGCCTATGTCGCCAACCGGCCCGGCTGGCTGGCCGATGGCGCGGCGTGGCAGGTGCGGGCGCGCGAGATCGAGGACCGACTCTCCGACGCCCTGCACGAAAAGCTGACGGAGCGCTTCGTCGATCGCCGCACATCGGTGCTGATGAAGAAGCTGCGCGAGGACGAGGACTTCACGGCGACCGTCGGCGAGGATGGCGAAGTCCTGGTCGATGAAGAGTATGTCGGCCGCCTTGAAGGGCTGCGCTTCGCTGCCGATCCGCGCGCCGCCGGACTGCACGGCCGCGCCCTGAAGGCGGCGGCGTTCCGTGGCCTGCAGGGCGAACTTGCCCGGCGCGCCTTCGAGATCGCCAACGCCGACGACAAGGCCTTCAGCCTGACCGAGCACGGCCGCGTCTGGTGGAGCGGCGCGATCGTCGCGCTGCTTGAGGCCGGGCACAGCGCGCTGAAACCGCGGGTCGTGCTGCAGGCCGACGAGCAGATCACCCCGACCGCCTGGGTACGCGCCGAAGGCCGCGTCCGCGAGTGGGTTGAATCGCGCATCGCCCATGTGTTGAAGCCGCTATTCGAGCTGCAGGCGGCTGTCGAGGCAACCGGCGATGCCGCCCTGCCCGCCGCAGCGCGTGGCTTCGCTTTCCGCCTCAGCGAAACCATGGGCGCACTCGACCGCGAGACAGTGCGGGCAGAAGTGGAGCGCCTGCCACCCGCCGACCGCGCCGCGCTGCGCAAGCTTGGCGTCAAGTTCGCTCGCTTCTCGGTCTTCACCCCGGCGCTGATCAAGCCTGAGGCGGCCCGCCTGATGGGGCTCCTGACGGCCGTCAAGGCCGGCGTCCAGCCGTTGCCGCGCCTGCCCAATGCCGGCCTCACTTCGGTTCAGACCGATCCGGCACTTCCGGTGCCGATCTATGGAGCGGCCGGTTACCGCGTGCTTGGGCCACGCGCCGTGCGCCTCGACATGCTCGAACGGCTGGGCGACGCCATCGAGGCCAAGCGAGACGCCGAGAAGCGTCTGCCGCCCTTCGCGATCTCGCCCGACATGCTCTCGCTGCTCGGTTGCTCGGTCGAGGAGATGACCGGCGTCCTGCGGGCTCTCGGCTTCAAGGCCGAAGGCGCGAAGACCGAGACCGGCGCCGACATCCTGCTGTGGCGGCCGCGCCGCCGACACGACGGCGTGCGTCCGCAGCACAGTCGGCCTGAGGGCGAACGCCCGCGCCGCCCCGACGGACCGCACCGTCCC